>SDBT01016183.1_pt1 | contig 11818 bp, 11 predicted proteins | sample 2277101 | NCBI WGS metagenome assembly SDBT01 (sample SAMN10404973, study PRJNA504765) | marine sediment metagenome | isolation source: marine sediment core GS10_PC15, 103 cmbsf | place: Arctic Ocean: Southern Knipovich Ridge | collected 2010
ATTGAACGCGGCTTCTTCGGTGTATAAGTTGAGCTAAATACAAATAATAGCCCCAGACTTAATAGTGAGATTGTAAGAGAAAGATTTATCCAATCAAAATATCTAAAGTATCGTCTATTTATAAACATCAATTTTTCGACGGCTTTCTTTTAGCTTTTTGTTACACTAATCTAAGTTGTCCTTATCCGTTCGCCCTGAGTGTTTTTACGAAGCATCTTAAATGCGTAGTAAAAATGAACCTGTCCTGAGTGCCGGCGCTAAGCCGGTGTATCGAAGGATCGATGGGTCGAAGGGTGAGGGAAACCTATTTTTAGGTTAATCAAAGTAGCAAGTTAGGCTACACTATTACAACAGTACATAGTATATGAGTGTTAGAAGATTTTTTAAATTTTTTTTGAATTGGTCTGTTTATGATTCCTTTAATTTTGGAGCTTAAAAACTTTCTCAGCTATGGTGAAACCGTCCAGAAGATCGATTTTAAAGACTATAAATTGATTTGTTTTTCAGGTAAAAATGGTAACGGTAAATCTGCATTGCTTGATGCTATCACATGGGGAATCTGGGGGCAGGCAAGGAAAGTGACAGGAGTTGCAAAGGCTGATGAAGGGTTGCTACGTCTTGGACAGACTCAGATGATGGTGAGTGTTAAATTCGAATTCAATAAAAATATTTATAGGATTCGACGAGAGTTTGCGAAAACGTATGGTAGAAATCGTACCGTCTTAGATTTCGAACTCTTTAACTCTGGATCTAATAGATTTGTGACTCTTTCCGAAAATACCGTTAAAAAGACTCAAGAAAAGATTGACCAGCTTTTAGGGCTTGATTTTGAAACATTTTCTAATACGGCCTTTTTGCGTCAGGGGCAGGCAAATGAATTTTCACAGAAAAACCCGAGAGAGAGAAAGCAGATTTTAGCGAATATTCTTGGACTTTCTAAATATGATGAGTTGCGACAAAAAGCAGTTGAGCATGCAAAAAAATATGTAGAGGATAAAAGTAGGATTTCCAGCTTTACTGAGCAGGCAAGTATGGAAATAGAAAAAGAGAAGCAGTTTTTGGAAATGATGGCATCTTCAAAAAAAGGTCTTGAGGAGATAAATGTTAAAATTGGGGGCTTACAAAAAAATGGAGAGGCACTAGAAAAACAGCGACTAGATGTTTTGGCAAAGGAACAGCGATCTGAATCTATTAAAAAAGAGTTGGATGAGTTGCAAAAACAGTGCGAGATAAGAAAGAAAGAGTTTTTAGGCTTTTCCGGCAAATGGAGAGAAATACACAGAAAGAGCTTGCAGATTCCAGACATTTCTAAATTGGAAAAAGAAAAAAAGGCTTTACTTGCCGAGGAGCGGGCGTTTAGAGAAAGACAAAGGCAAGATTTGTTGTTGCAAGAAGAGTTTTTAAAACTCCAGGAAAAACATAGAATAAGATTTGATGAAATTAAGCGGGAATATGAAAAAGATATTTATGAAAGCAAATTGTCTATCGATAAAAAAAGTTTAGATTTTAAGAATACCGTTTTTATTCTTAATCAAAAAAACATCCAAAAAAAAGAGCTAGAGGTTAAAATTGCTTTGCATGTGGGAGAGTTGAAAGAGATCGATAAAAAGCTAAAGGAAGGAGAGAGTTTAAAAAAAGATTATTCATCTAGCCAAAAGCAGTTTGAAAAAAGGAGGACGTTTTATCAGGTTTTGGTTCAAAGGGGGAATTGGATTAAATCTAGTCTTGAAGATCTTGAGCACAAAGCCAGGGTTATGCAGAACGAAGTAAATCCGGCATGTCCTTTGTGCGACCAGTTGTTAACAATTAAACGGAAGCAATTTTTGAGTAGAAGACTTTTGAAAGATGAACAGTTTTACAAAAGACGCTTTTCTCGTATTGGCTTACTTTTAAAGAGTTTGAAGGCAGTTCTTTTTAAGCAAAATGAGGAGATGAAAGGTTTTGAGAAAAAAGATACCATTTACAGAGAGATAAAATCCCGGCAAGAACAGCTTTTAAAATCTTCTGCTGAGAAAGAAAACGAGTTAACCGTTTTAAAAAGGGAAATTGCAAGTTTAGAGGAGCAAAAAAAGGAATTACAAAAAGTTACACGAGATTTGTTGGATAGGGCTGAAAAAGAAGAAAGGGATCGTCAGTCAAAACAAGGGAAAGATAAACTTCTCTTGACCGTTGCTGCAGAAATAGAGAAAGCCAAATTGAAGAAAAAGAACTTAAAGTATGAAAAAGATGAACATGCTGCATTGAGCAAAAAGTTGGATAAGATTGAACGGACATTATTAGAACTGGATTCATTGAGGGGAGAATTGCTTCGTCAGACTGAACGACAAGAGAGATGCAGCGAAATCTTAAGGGTGGTTAAAAGAGACCGTAGATCTATCATCGGACTTAATGAACAAATGAAAAGCCTGCTACAAGATATTGCTTTAAAACAAAGGTTGATAGAAGAGATTGAAAAAGTAAAAAAAGAAATCTTAAGACTAGGGGGAGAAAAAGAAAAAGTTTTACAAAATATAGGGAGCTTAGAGAGTAACTTAAAACGAATTGAAGATCTTAAAAAAGAGAATAAAGAACGCGAAAAACGGTTGAAAAATTTAGAGAACGAGATAGATGATTATCAAAATTTGGGCATGGTTTTTGGCAAGGACGGAATTCAGGCGCTTATTATTGAAGAAGCAATTCCTGAAATTGAGAACGAGGCAAATTCTATTCTGGCTCGTCTTACTGACAATCAAGCGCAAGTTTTTATTGAGTCACTGCGAGATTTAAAAAAGGGTGGAGTGAAGGAGACTTTAGAAATTAAAATATCTGATGTTGCAGGTATTCGGCCGTATGAAATGTTTTCTGGAGGGGAAGCTTTTAGAATAGATTTTGCACTAAGAATTGCGATATCAAAGCTGCTTGCAAGAAGAGCGGGAACGGCACTTCAAACGTTGATAATCGACGAAGGCTTTGGTTCGCAAGACGAAGATGGACTGAATAGATTAATGGATGCAATTTATTCAATTCAAAATGACTTTTCAAAAGTTATCGTTGTTTCACATCTTCCAATTTTTAAAGATAATTTTCCGGTTCATTTTGTTGTTGGAAAAATGCCAACAGGATCCACAGTTAATGTTGTTGAGAGAGGTTGATTTTAGAGGAAAGTCTTATGATGAATTTATCAAGAAGAAAAGTTATATATTTTGGACTTTTGAGTTTAATTATCACAAATTCTGTTTTTGCTGTGAGAGAGGGAGAGGCTGAAGCAGGTCTTGCTATTATTAAGGAGAAGGTTTTAGAATTTGTGGATTATAGAACAACATTAAACACTAATAAAAGGGTTCAAGCCATTGCAAGAGATTTGAAAGAACTTGTTTCCCAATCTTTTGAATGTTTGACTTTAAATGAAGGGATTTTAAGCTATTTTTATAGCATTGGTAATGATGAAGATTTTCGATTAAAACAAATGCGTGATTTAAGTCTTATTCGTAGATTGAGTGATTTTCTTAGAGCTCAAGATAGGGCAAGGTATAGTGATCTTTTGGGATTCCAAATCGAAAGTTTAATTTTAGCATATCCGGATGATGATTTTGATGCTGACAGGACTAGAGGCTCTAGTCAACAACAACAGGTAAGACCAACAAAAAAGAAACCAAAGAGATGTGTTATTTTATAGCGGGGGAGTTCCTTTGTTGTAATAATTTTTAATAAATTACGCCCCGGTTTTAATTAATCGGGGCTTTTATTTGGTTTTGCGAGATTGTATAAAAACTATCGTAATTATTATTGAAAACAAAAGATGTACCAAAAGTGATTGTCGTAGGTCGCTGTGAAGCCAGAAGGGTAAATTTTTTGATGAGGCGAAAACAAAAAATGGGGCTCGTCGAAAGAGGACTTTTACGGCAACAAGTCCCATGTGTGCACCCATAGCGGTGTAAAGGTTACCTGTCGTTACAAAGATAAGATTTAAAAGGAGGCCGAGCAAAAATAGACCAAGGCCAAGTTTCCAGTTTTTGGTTACAAGGTTCAGGGGATTTGAGAGATCGTGCGAGAACATGAATATTAACGATGTAATAAGCATGCTTGGTGTCTTATTCCAAAATTGGTTGAAATATGTGTAAGCCATTCCTCTAAAAATTGCTTCTTCGGTCCATGCAAGAAAAAAAGTTACAAAAACTCCAAAGGCTATTCTTAAAAGCAAGGTTATATTAGTTGTTCCCCAGTTTGGATTGTAATGAATATAGCCGAGAAAAAAGAAAGATATTTGAAACAGCATGTGCGCAGATAAAAATAGTGCAAAATAAAGAGTAAGCTTTGAGAGCCAAGCTTTTTCGTTAAAGAAAAAAACTATCCCTAAAAATTTATCGAATATCTTTTGCGAAAGACAGGCAAGCAATAGAAAAATTTGCAGGAGAACCATTATGGTAAAAGCAATTTTACCAATTCCTCGACTTGATAGAAGGTTAAAAGTTGGGTCGAGTAGGCATGCAAGAGGTTGAATAAGATTAAAGGAAATAAAAAGAGATAGGACCGATAAAACTATCGGCCCTAAATTCTTTTTAATCTGTTTGAATACTAGCTGCAAAGGCATTTAGATTCTAGCAGATCGGACTTCTTCTCTTAAGCGTTTGCCTGGTTTGAACCTAGGAACGTTACAAGCAGGAAGAGTAATCTTCTCTTTTGTTGAAGGATTAATTCCCATACGGGTTGGTCTTCTTGATAACCAGTAAGTTCCGAAACCGGTTATAGAAACTTTATCACCTCTTTTTAATGTGCGCTCAATAATATGTGTTAGGGATGATACGATTTTAGCAATGTCTTTTTTACTAAAAGCGGTTTCTTCACTTAATGCATTTATGAGATCATTTTTATTCATAAATGTGTCTCCTATTTAATATAATGTGGTTAAACAACTGCATCTTTCGAAACTTTAAATTGAGTTATGTGCTTTGTCAAGGAAAAGATTTATAATTAAGCAAGTTATTTTTATACTTTTTATAAAGTAAATTTTTTAGTGACAGACTTTTTACCGTCTTTCAAGTAAAAATTCTGGTTTGCGCATGCTGCTGAAAAATTTTTATAGTTTTGCAACAAGATTTTTTAAACTCGCTATTGATTTAGATCTCAGGCAAAATTTAGGAAAAGTGTTTAAATGTAAAAGGGATATATTATATGTTTGTCGATACTCATTGTCATTTAAATATGATGGTTTCAAAAAAGATTGATGCTTTGCTTGATAATGAGCATTTTCTTTTGATTGGTAAAGTTGTTGAAGAAGCTAATGAGACGAAAGTTACAAAGATAATTAACGTAGGAACAAGTGTTTCTGAGACATTGAATTCTGTCAAAATTGCTTCTTTGTATGAAAATATTTTTGCATCAACCGCTATTCATCCTTGTGATTGTACTACAGAGTGGCGAGAAAACTTTAAAGAAATAGAGAAACTGGCTAAAGAAAAAGTTAAAAATAAGATTGTTGCAATTGGTGAGACAGGGCTTGATTTTTATCACAAGCCTTTTGATAGGCGGCGGCAGGAGGATGCCTTTAGGTTGCATATTGACCTTGCGTTAAAACTCAATTTGCCTCTCGTTATACATATTAGAGACGCAATTGATGAAACTTTAAAAATTTTGGAAGAATATAGTGGAGAATTGCGGGGTGTGGCCCATTGTTTTGTGCATGATAAGAAAACGGCCGCTTTGTTAGTTGAGTGTGGGTTTCATCTTGGTATTGGTGGTCCGATTACTTATCCTAAAAATGAATATCTTAGGAATGTTGTACTTGATATTCCTTTGGAAAAAATTCTTTTGGAGAGCGATTCTCCATTTTTGCCGCCACAGAAATTTAGGGGGCAGAGAAATCATCCGAAGTACATTCCATTTATAGCTCAAACTATTTCAGAGATTAAGGGGGTAAGTATTGATAATGTTGCGTTGGTTACAACAAGGAATGCGGAGAGATTATTTGAGATTTAGATCTTTTCAATTTTGGACACAAAAACTATAGTCTTGTAAATCGGCAATTCAAATGCACATTTGCAAGAAAACTTCATTTAGACTATTAGGTCATACAAAAAATGTATGTAAGAAGATATTTTATGATAAATTCTTGAGCCGATTGTCTGATTTATATTAAGAATGCTCTTAAAGTGTACCCAAAAAAGTTTCCTAGAATATGAAGCCAAATTATGAGATCCAATCTTTTGGTAACAAATACTGTGAAGCACAGGGTAAATGAAAAAAAGAAGTGTTGCCAAAACTTTTCTGTAAACGCAAGCAAAGTTATACTTTCTGGTTTTGGAAGTGTGAAGAGGTATAAAAAGTGCATTAGTGAAAAAGCTATTGCGGAAATCGAATTCCAAAATAGGAATTCTGCAGTTTTCATTCGAGAATATTTAAGAAAGATGCTTTTGGATATTAATTCTTCCATGATTGGACTAAAAATTATACTTGCAGTAATTAGCTCGTGCCAGGTTTCATTTTTTATAATCGCAAGGCTAAAGATTCCAATACCGATCAAAGAGAGATAGATCCAAATCGTATTTAACTTAAATTTGTAGGACAAGATTTCGAAGCTTATTAAATGGCTTTTGTGCCATATCTTTCCAAAGAAATAGTAGAAAAGGGGTAAAAATAAAATTATTCTAATTACCCAAAAAGTGTATCCGGCGATGTATGTGGAGTAGCTTATTTTTGCAAGTGAAAGTGTAACTATTCCCCAAGCAAATGGGGCTAGAGACCAAAATAGCTTATCCCAAAAGTTTTTCATTTAAATTCTCCTTTGCCAAAATAATAATTTTGTTACTTTTACAAGACCAAAGTCCAAAATCAGATGAGACATGGCACCTGCTATAAAAAATAGAGTAATTGTAAGTGTATCGTTGAAAAAGGCTGGATTGTAATATTTTATTGTAGCGGGGACCAAGAGTGGAATTGCTATTACAAATAAGGGATGATGTGCAATTCCTCGGTGGCGGGTGCAAAGAGGGAACAATGCTAGAAGCAATAGTATAATAAGCATGTTCCAATGTTTTAGGAAGATAGTTAAAGTTGTTGCAATGAATAAGACTGAGTAGAAGATTTTTTGTCCAGTACTTCTAATGTCAATATCTGGAAAAAGTGAACCTAGAAGAAGAGCTCCAAGCCAGGGGATGAGGGTGTTTGTTTTTAGTGGAATAAAAGTGTAAGCATTTGCGATAATTATAACTATTAATATATAAATCAGTGTTCCACCTATGAGGTGCCCACGATAATTCGGCATTACTAATTTCTCCTTTATCCTTCAACCGGTTTTTACAAAGCAAAAATTGTTAACTTTTAAATTTTATTTTTGTGAAACATGTAAGTTTTGTCTTAGGGTAGTAAAAGTCTAATATTTTTTTAAAATCCCATCCGTGACTGACAAGTTCTCGGGCTCCTCTTTGACAGAGTCCCAGTTGGTGCCCATGTCCGTGACCTGTAATTGTGACGTTAGTTGGATTTTTTTTAATGGAAAAGGAAAGGCTGTAAATTTTGTCTTTCATTAAATTGCGAAGATCGTTGCCTTTGCAGGTTACAGTTTTTTGTGTGCCTTGCAGTTGAGCTTTTTGTACTATTCCCGCCTTGTCTTTTGCTAAAATTTTGACATATTTTAATGTTCCAAAGTTTTGAAGTTGATTTTTAAATTTGGAGCTAAATTTAAAGCGGTCTAGGAATTCTCCAGTTTTAATAACTTTTTCCCATGAATAAAAAGGAGTGTTTTGGCAAAAGGTGCATCTATTTTGTCTGGCAAGATATGGTGCCTCTTTAAACTGTGGGCTACCCATATTTGCTGGAATTATACCGCCGCAACAAGAATCAAACATTGTTATGGCCGGTTTGTCGTTGTATGTTAGGATCATATTTTTTGTTGATTTTACAGCTTCTTTTAAATGTTTGAATTTATGCGAGCCTTTGTAGACCTGGTGAGTATTGTCATTTTTAATGTCATAAGGTAGTCCCTTATTCCTAGCTTCTGATATTTTGCGAAAGGCATAAGTTCTAGATGCGACAGCCTGAACTTTTTGTACTTCTAGGGGCCAAGATTGAAAAATTTCGTAACGCAGAACGGAGTAAATGTAGTTATCCAGGTTGAGAGTGTTAATTAATAAAAGTTTATTTTTATCTGTGATGAGAAATTTTATTGTTCCTTCGTAAGGGACTCCATTTATTAAGAGATCGTCTTTAATCGGAGAGATGGATATCCAACGGCATTGTTTTTTGATTTTTAATTTTTTTAGATTAGCTCCAGAAAGATAAATCTCTGTGCCTTGAGCTTCAATGATTAGCTCTTTTTGTTTGAGTATTAGGGTGCGGTCAGGATTGGTGGAGGCTTGAAGGCGCATTCCATCGCTGGATGATATTTTAAATTGTTCTGTTTTTGTGGGGGTGGTTAATTCCTTTAGTAGTACTTTTATCTTGATATCTGAAAGTTGTGGTGAATGGTGGGTGGCGGGAGAGGAAGTGGCGTGGAGAAAGGAAAAACCGGGTTTTGAAAGAAATGTGTTAATTAATAAAAAAGATAAAAGAATATAGAAGAATTTCTTTGTTTTCATTACTGTCTCGAAAATTTAAATGTTTACATTGTCTTGTTTTAGAAGAGACATAAGCTCTTTTGGAATGCTGTCTCTTTTATCATCTATTGCTTTATTTGCAAGAAGATCAGCCTTTTTGTTGTGAGATCTTGTTACATGTTTGAACTCATACGGGACCTCTTCTAGAAGTGAAGATATTACGGCTTTTATTGATTGGAGAGTCGGATCTTTTATTTTGTAAAAACCGATCATTTGTCTGATTAAAAGTTGAGAGTCAGAAATAATCGTTGTGGAGGGTTGTTTGCCTTTAAGTTTGTTTAGCTCTTTTTTTAAAAAGAAGATTCCTAGAGCAAGAGCTAGGTACTCTGCCTGATTGTTAGTCTTTTTTTTAAGAAAGAAACTTTTGCTAAGAATTGTTTTTTGCCTTTTGTCTTCTATAAAGATGCCGGCACCTGACGGTCCTGGGTTGCCTCTTGAGGCACCATCGATAAACATTTTCCAAGACAAATCGGGAATTGTGGATTGCTTTTTCGGATTGCTTTCTTTTTTTATGTGTGTTGGCTTTATGTTACTGATGGATTTAAGAAAGGTTAATTGGGATTCCATAAAATTTGTACTTTATTTTAAAAAACTGTTTCTTTTGCTTCTTTCTCTTTTTCTTCGCTGTAATAAAGTAGGCGATAACAGTTGCGGCAAGGAAGAATGCGCCCCTTTTTTATTTTTGCTAAATCTAGAGGGAGAATCATGTAGTAGCAGGCGCTGCAACTTGTGTTAAGTGTGCTAACTATTGGATCGGAAACCTGCCGTTTCATTTTTTCATATTTTTCTGACTATTCTCTACTCAATTGGCTTGTTATTTCTGTGTGCTTTTTTAAGAGATCGTGTTTTTTTTCTAAGATTGTTTCATTTTCTTTTTTAAATTCGAGAGTTGTTTCTTCAATTTCTTTATCTTGCGTCTCTAAAGTCGCTTTTTCTGTTTTTAGTTTTTTTTCAGCGGATTCTACTTCGTGCCAGGTGCTGACAAGAAGTTCTTCTTGGTCTTTGCGCTCTATATCGATAACGGAAAGTTCTTTTTGAATTGCTTTGTATGATTTTTGATCTTTCAGAGAATTGCGGGTCTTTTTTTTATCGGCTTCTTTAGCATCTAATTCTCTAATCTTTAACTCGATTAGATCGGCTTCTTTACGTTTTCCTTTTAGATTGTTTTGGGTTGTTTCTAGGTTCTTTTGTAGTGCGACCAATTTTTCTTGGTTTTCTTTAATGAGTTTTTCGTTTTTTTGAAGACATTTTTCAAACGAGGAGATTTTTTTGTCTAGTTCAACAAGGGAAATGAGAGTTTGCCAAATTGGTTGTGCCATAAAGCTCCTCAAGTTAGTGGATATTTGGTGGGCCCACCAGGATTTGAACCTGGGACCTTTCGGTTATGAGCCGACTGCTCTAACCGCTGAGCTATGGGCCCAACTATGTTAAAACTATGTGTAGTTTAAAGGAACTTTTAGGAATTGTGAAGTAAAAAGTCTTTTATCCTCTCGCAGTAGCCCCATTCATTGTCATACCAACCGAATACTTTTCCAAGGTTGCCCGTTGCTTTGGTTAGAAGGCTGTCGATGATGCAGGATGCAGCATTTCCTAAGAAGTCGCAAGAAACTAATGGCTGTTCACAATACTCTAGAATGTTTTTCAAATTGGAGGTGGATGCTTTTTTGAACAATTGGTTGATTTTTTCTATTGATAGGTTTTCTTCTGTTTCAAAAGTGAAATCGACGAGAGAAACATTTGGGGTTGGAACGCGAATTGCGCTAGCCTGAAGTTTGCCTTCCAATTTGGGAAAAAGTTTGGTGATAACCTTTTCAGCACCGGTTTCTGTTGGGATGATGTTTTGAGCGGCGGCTCGGGCACGTCGGAGATCTTTGTGGTCTACATCAATTAAAACCTGGTCATTTGTATAGGAATGTATGGTTGTCATCAGGCCATACTTTAGAGTGAGGTTTTCGGTTAAAACTTTTACGATTGGAGCGAAGCAGTTGGTCGTGCAACTACCGAGAGAGACGATGTAATGTTTTTTGGGAAGGTAGGCGGAGTCATTTACACCAGGAATAATTGTTATATCTTCTTCTTTTGCAGGTGCTGTAATTAGAATTTTTTGGCAACCAGATTTTAGATGGGCGGATGCTTTTGCACGTTCTTTGCAAGTTCCGGATGCCTCAACGACCCAATCAATTCCCCATTTTTTCCAGTCGATTTTGTATGGAGCGCATTCAGCGATGATGTCAATTTGCTTGTTGTCGATAATTAATTTTTGGTTTTGCATGGAGACGTTTCCTGTGAATGTTTCCATGATTGAGTCGTATTTAAATTGGTGTGCAATATGCTTTGGATTTGCAGGACCTACATTGATTACGGTAACGTTTATTTTACTTAAGGAATTTTTGTCGTTAAACAAAACCCGCAGAAAAGTTTTTCCAATTCTACCAAAACCATTGATAGCAATATTAATCATATTTTAGTCCTTTTTTGGTTTAAGCAAAATGTGCGAGAAATAAAAAACTTTGAGATAAAAAAAGGAAGGCTATTTTGCCTTCCTTTTTTTTAAGCTGTAGATGCAAGTTTATTACTTAAGCTATTGTCTAAGCTATTTCTTCTTTGCAATTAAATTCTTCACTTTTTTCTGAGTAAGAACGAACACCTAAGAAAGCGTTTTTGAGGCGGTTAAGCAAAGAAGTGTTCTCTTTATAGGTTTCTAATATCTCGCAGTCGAGAAGATCACGAGTTTCTAAAAGTAACTCGTATTCTATCATTACATCTTCGCTGACTACTTCACCAGAGTCTAGCTTTGCTTGGATCACATCAATTTTTTTGTTTGTTTCTAGATATTCCTGAGAAAGAGCTCCAAGTTCTGTTTCAATAGGATCTGCCATCTCGCCAGCTCTTATGGCCGCTCTTTTGTTGCAATGTCGATAAGAGAAATATCCAAGGGCTAGAAGGGAGGCGGTGAGTAATTTTTTGTACCAATGATTTACTACTGTAGGATCATTAGAATCGACATTTTGTAAAAGTTGTATTTTTTCTAGTAACCCGGTTAGGTAAATGAAGTTCGAAGCCCTGGAAATTTTATCTGTTGTCCAATCTGCACCGCGGCACTTGGAGAGAAAGGTTCCTAAAGCTTCCAGTACATTGCTAGGAAGCTCTGATGTCCAGTTTGCGGTTTTGCCGGCTTTACCTACTCCTGATTTTGTTCCGGACCAAGCTTTACCACCGAGCCTTCTGAAGAAGCCAGGGACTTGTGG
>SDBT01016184.1_pt1 | contig 11817 bp, 13 predicted proteins | sample 2277101 | NCBI WGS metagenome assembly SDBT01 (sample SAMN10404973, study PRJNA504765) | marine sediment metagenome | isolation source: marine sediment core GS10_PC15, 103 cmbsf | place: Arctic Ocean: Southern Knipovich Ridge | collected 2010
TGAACCGTCAAAAGCAAAAAGCCTTGACAGACTCCATGAACCCATTAATGCTTAACCTTAAACAACTCTCTACCTGTAGTGTAATTAATCTCTGAGTTGAGACCTTGTCTCAGAAACGCGCCGTCATCTCTCTGCATATCTGCGGGCAGTCATTTTCTTCATTGAACTGACACGCGATTGAGTGAAACAACAGGAATAGCAAACTATTTCGATGACTTCACGATTAAGCAGCAGCCGAAGATAACCTGGATCTGAGATGTGAAAATGTGAAGTTATTTTTGAGTGGGCCTTTAGGACTGTAACCGCTGAACCAGATACATGGCAAACCCGATAAAGGATGGGACAAGCAGAAATATGAACATATACATAAATGAATATAAGACCGCCATCTCACTGGATATACCCACCCTGCCAAAAAAATAAATTAAAACAAGATCCCGGATACCAACACCAGCAACGGTTATGGGGATCATGGATAAAAGCATTGCTGATGATATAGCCACTGCGAGGTAAAAAACATCGATGGTTATGTTACATGAACGAGCAATGAGATAAATCAGAATATAAAAAAGTGCCCATGCCAAGACATTGTAAAACAACACGTTAAGAATCCCTGTTTTTTTGATATTACGTAAATTACTAACAATATTTGACGCCTCAATTTTGTTCTTATTTCTGACGAATTTAATAATTATACGATTTATAACCTTAACGAAATAGTCAACAACTGCTTGCCTATAAAAATAACTCATCGCAATAATCAAGACAAGGAAAAGAATAGCCATCATGATCATGACGACATGTTCATTAAATATAAATAATATCCCAACAACGGCTATGAGAGATAGTGTCGCTATATCAATAATCCTATCCGCTATAACTGAAACAATACACCCCATATAATCGAAGCCGTGCGATTTACCTTTAACATAAAAGACTTTCGCCAGCTCCCCAATCCGTCCCGGCGTAATGAATCCAATGAAATTTCCTATGTATTGTATCCGTACCAGTTTCAAAGCTTTGACAGAAATATTCTGCTGTTTTAAGAGCCTAGACCACCTTAGCGTTTTGACTACAGTAACCCCAACCATAATAAGAACACCTACCGATAGCAGATGCTTATTACTTGCCTCTGCCGCTTTAAAAAGCATCTTCAGATCAAGCTGGCTGACAATGACGCTGAATATTGCCACTCCTACCAGGCGGTAGATAGACGGAAGATATTTAGCGATAAACGTCTTCATCATATTAGTCTTACAAAAGTACCTAATGCCTTATTATATCATTGATAAAGCGAAATGCCATTCACGTTTATCCCCTTTTAACCCTCTTAAAATGCAGCTGAAAAATATTTCTTGCCGTATTGAACAAAACTCTATAATTGCCAAAATTCGAAATTCCGAAGTATTCCCATTGCGACAGTATATAACACGTCCGACAACCATATTCCTCACGATTAAATTTCATATAGTCGTACGCCTTATCAAGGCCGACTTTATAAACGCTTATTCCCTTTTTCCACAGCGGAACACATGCATACATACCTCCATCTGAATCTATAAAGCAGTTCGTGACTCCTGCCCCACATTCTTGGTATTTGCTGGGCAACACTACTTTGTCTCCGAATAAAATAAATTCATCAAAATGATCAAACCATTCCGCACCTAATTCCAGTATTTTCAAGGCAGAGCTTATGGGAACACCCCTTTTCTTATATTCTATCAGGTCCTGGTATATCTGCTTCCCTTGCTTATAAGATTCACTCGCTCTATCTGTTTTCTTTTGTACTTCATCGAGCCCGGGGAAAAACATGCCTAAGTTAAACTGAATGTCATATCTCTTGCAGAATTTTGCCAAGAAATGGTGTGGATATTTGTTTTCGTTGCTATCATAAGTGCTTGAGTCATAATAGGTCGACCTAATTCTCACAGGAAACTTTCCGTCAACCCCAGCCAATATCCCATTCATTGTGCTATCAAAGGTCCCCTTTCCACGCAATTTCTCATGAATTTCTCTATCCCCGTCTAGGCTTATGCAGATTGAGTCGAGATTCCTGAGCTCAGGCCATTCTTTCATTCTCTTTTCCAACAAAGATCCATTTGTGACTATTTCACAATACATTCCATGTTGTTTGACTCTGCTTATTATCTGTGGCAAATCATTTCGCATCAACGGTTCACCACCCAACAACCGAATTGACACTGTCCCTCTTCTATTCAGACCATCGATAATCCCGAGAACCTGTTCCGTACTTGGGTCTGCTTTGCCTAAGCTTTCTAGAGATGCATAACACATTGGACACGAATAGTTACACCGGCGTGTCACATGGAAAGAAACAATTATCGGCCACGTTCTTTTACTTAACTGGCTTTTTAATAGTTTACCAGCAATTATGATAGCATTCCACAACTTTGGCTTTATAGTCATTAATTGGTTTTTTCCTTAATATGAGATAGTTTCCACTTATTGTTACTTTCTCCAACGCTTTCTCAGCTCACTTGACACTACTTATCGTTCATTTTGTTATCCATACTTTTTCGCTGCTTCTTTCTTAAGAAGACTTCTGGGAACGAATTTAGAAATGAAAACCATCAGGCGGTTCCTCCAGCCCGCGATTACAAATGCCTTCCCTCGCATTAGAGCATCCACGAATTCCTCGACTGTTGCCTCCGCGGACATCATTTTGACCGTTTTATAAAAATTCATCTCTGTCGTTCCAGCATCCTTCCAAAAATTTGTGTCAGTCGCTCCCGGATGTGCCGTTAACGTTTGAACCTTTGTCGCAAACAATTCCATATCGATTGCTTCGGTGAAATTTGTCACATATGCCTTGGAGCCGGTATATGCGGCAGACCGATTTGCACCACAAAAGGCACCTGTTGAAGACACATTTATTATCACCCCTCTATTTCTCCGTACCATTTGAGGCAAAAACAACCATACCAGGTGACTCGTCCCCTTTACATTGACATCTATCACCCGCTCAATTCGCTCCCAGGGGGTTTCATGAAAGTTACTGTAATATCCTATACCAACATTGTTGACCAAAACATCAAGTTCGATATTCTCTGCTTGAAAATAGTCAAAAATAGACTGTCTTTCATCGGATTTAGAAAGATCCTTAACAAGGCTTATATGGTCGCCATTCTTCACCGGTAAAGTTCGCATTATTATTTCAAGATTTTCCTCATCAATATCAACCAGAACCAGACAAGCGCCTCTATCAGCAAAATATTTCGCAAATGCCGCCCCTATACCATGAGCCGCACCCGTCAACAATACATTTGTCTTACTGAAATCCATTATGTCTTCCCCTTTGCATTTTCATGTTCATCGTAAATCATCGCAGTAATCCCAAGAAGTCTTCTCTGCAAAATGCTATTCTATTTATCGAAATTTACTCTGTCTTTTTCTATAACAATCGGCCTCTTTCTCACTTGAAAATGAATGGCGCTAATATATTCACCCAATACGCCGAGGAAAATAAGCTGGATGCCAGCAAAGAAAAATATTGATATAATAATAGTAGGTGTGCCGGGTTGAGTAATATTAAAGAATAAAGTTTTAAAAAAAGAAAGTGCAGCATAAGCTATACTGCATAATGAAATAATAGTACCGCAAAATATAGCTAATCTCATTGGGAGTTTAGAAAATGAAATTAGGTCATTTATACCCTCATCAAAAAGGTGATATAATTTATTTTTTGACAACCCCCTCTTCCTTTTTCTCCAAACCAAATCAACACCGGTAGACTCAAATCCACAACTTGCAATCATGCCACGAATACTAGGATAATAATCATCAAATTGTTTCAAGGCATCTAACACCGTCTTGTCGATGAGTTGAAAGGCGTTAACATTACGGGGAATTTCGATGTATGAAAACCTGCGAACCATTTGGTAATAGAGTTTCCTTATATTTCTCATTACAATATTTTCTTCACGTATTCCTCTGACACCATAAACGATTTTATAACCTTCCTCCCATTTCTTTATAAAATCAATAATAGCTTCAGGCGGATCCTGTAAATCAACGGCAAGCAAAACAACAATGGCATTTCCTGATGCACTCAACAATCCATTAAATGTAGAGCGAAGTATTCCGAAATTTCTTGAATTAATGATGATTTTAACGTTCTTATCATTTTGAGCAATTTCTTTGAGAATGTTTATCGTATTGTCAGTTGAGCTGTTATCACAAAAAATATGTTCATATTTATAGTTTACAAGATTATCTTCAAATATCTTGCGCACTTCTTCGTAACAATCTTTTATGTTTAATTCTTCATTATAAACCGGGGTTATAATGCTTATTAGTTTTTTGTCAGTCGCCATTGTAATTTCCAAAACCTGCAAGTTTAACCGCACATCGATAAGGCAGTTTTAACAATATTTTCCACCGAGATTCCTTGCATACAACAAAGACAATTTTGATCACCGGATATACTACATGCTCCCCTGCCGCTTTGCAGCCAATGCCTTTCCGCAACCAAAGGGTAGTCCGTGCCCAAGAGAACCCGTAGAGAATTCCACTCCCGACACCTCGTGGCTGATATGCGTCATAAAAGGAGATCCATTTTGACCGAAGCTTTCCAAATTATCCTCAGGAAAAAAACCTTTATATGCAAGGGCGGCATATACAGAAGAACATGCATGTCCTTTACTGAAAATAAACCGGTCTCGTTCCGCCCATGACGGATTTTCCGGGTTCACTTTTAACACCCGTCCATACAATACGGCCAACAGATCAGCAACAGAAAGTGCACTTCCGATATGGGATGCACGTGCTCGGTGAACCATCTCTATTGATTTTATTCTTATTTTGGAAGCAAGACGGCGTGTGTCCATACAATTATTGTCAACTTGGGCAGGCATATTAAAACATGGAATTATTCAAAGTCTGAACTTTCAGACAGTCGCAAGTTAAGATATATTTTCTTTCCGTTTTTTTCGAAAAAGGCAAATCCCTTGTTACCGAAACTGCGTGCGCGTAATAGATTAATGATTTGCCTGCCAGTATAAGCAGATGACAGATCAAGTGAATCAAGTGAATTAACTTCTTTCTTTTTGTGGTAAATTGATCTTGAGTCATCCAACTGCGGAATTGGTCGGATTCTGCCTGCCTTTATAAGCGGCCACTTTTCCTCGAACAGTTCTACAATCTCATGCTGTAAACGGTGATAGATATCGTAAGCAGTGTCTGTTTCCCGCAAGGGACTTTCTCTCTGAGCCCAAACAGGCCCTGTATCTGCGTCTTCATCAATTTTATGAATTGTTACACCTGTTGGCGTTCCATCGATAATACTGTGAACGTGTGGATACCAGCCACGATTAATTGGAAGAAGTGCCGGATGAAAATTTAATGTATTTCCCGCCAAACGGAAAAAATCTGGCTTGAGCAGGTAAGACCAGTAAACAGTTATGATAAAATCCGGGGGGCTCTGTCTGACTTCTTCAAGATGTAACGGATCTTCCACAATACCAGCATCGTAAATTTGATTTTCCGACACTTGTGCATTCGCCGCTATTTCCTCCCCATACTTACGTTCATTTGCACCATGTAGATAAAGCTTCTCGATAGTCTCACCACATTCTACTAAATACTTGGCAACCAGTGCCCCGGGCCAATCATTAGCCATTAAATAAATATTCATAAAACCCCCAATATTCTACGGACGACACGTGCAGCATAATCAACGTCATCTTCAGTAAGGTTAGAAGCACATGGGAGATTGATACCTTGTGCAGCTAAGTGATCCGCAACAGGTGTTTTTACCGGTTCAAACATGGGAAACTTACTGATACACCGAAAAAAGGGTCTGTTGCGCACTCCCTCAACATCCATCTGTTTCATAATATCATCTCTGGCTATACCAAAATCTTTATCAAGTATTATTGTTGGAACATAGTAGTTGTTCCAAATACCGGGTCGCTCAACATTCATGGACAATCCGTCGATATCGCCTAAACGATCATTGTACCAGAAAAAAATCTGACGTCGTTTATTAATAATCTCTTCAGCACGCTCAACTTGTGCTAATCCAAGAGCAGCCTGAATGTTGGACATTTTGTATTTAAAACCAATATTTGTAATATACAAAACCTTTGAATTGTCGCGACACTGATCCCAGTAATAATATGCGCGTTCGTAGAAATTCTCATCATTTGTTACGAGAACACCACCTTCCCCTGTCACGAGGGGTTTGGCTCCCTGAAAACTGAACGCTGCGGCAAAACCAAGTGATCCGGAAGGTCTGCCATTGTAGAGTGATCCAATCCCGGGAGCAGCATCCTCGATAACAGCTATTCCATGATTAGCGGCAATTGAATTAATGGCATCCATATCAGCAGGATGCCCAAACATATGAACAGGTATTACCGCTTTTGTTCGTGGGGTTATCGCAGCCCGAAAACGTTGAGGATCCATGCACCAGGTATCACGCTCAACATCAACAAAAACAGGCGTTGCTCCCAAATAGCATACGCATGTGGCAGTTGAAATCCAGGTTGTCTCTGGCATAATCACTTCATCACCAGGTTTTATACCGAGAGCCGCCATAGCTATATGAAGCGCTCCTGTACAGCTTGAAGTCGCAATAGCATACTTTGTATTTGTAAACTGAGCAATGGCTTGCTCAAATTTATCCAGATAATTGTGCCAATCCTGGTACCAGCCGCTCTTACAAGCATCCGAAACGTAAGACACTTCTTTCTCAGTAATCCACGGTCCGCCTGATGGCACTTCTCGTTTCATTATCATGCATTCTCATGTTTTAAATGGGCGTTACACCCATAATTCAAATACTCAAGAACAGAAGTAACACGACCACCAGATTCGATATAAGGAGCAAAATACTCTTTAATTTCATCAAGATATCCGTAACTGAAAACTATAACTTCATCTACCGGATCTTTAAATAAATTTTTCGGCGCTGATACTGGAATATTAACCCCCGGCATTAACTGGCCATGCAATTTCGGATTCATATCGTATACACATTCTATTTCCGCCCTTGTCAGACCTGCAATCGCCAAAGTGTTGATACCGCGGCCTGCCGCACCGTATCCGGCCACTCGCTTGCCATTTGCACGTAATTCACGAATCTTCTTCGATAGTTGTTTATGACTTCTAAATACATTTTTCGAAAAAGCTGAATATGAAGCCTTCTGATGCAGACTCTTAAGAAAATTACTTTTTCTCGGCCTCGCGGTGGGTAATTGACTATCCTTTAGCGCCGCTGCAACTATTAAGGAATTGCCGCGACATATATTTTCCGGGATGAAATTGGTTGATACCATTCTAAATCCTGCTCGTCCAAATACCGATAAAAACGATTCTGTTGTAAGGTAAACCGAGTGTTCGTGAGTAAAGAGACAAGCTTCATTACGTTCCACAATCTTTTCAAAATTATGCACCTCGATTATTACAACCCCACTGGATGGATCAAGAATTTTTGATACATCCCGTAAAAAAGCAACCGGATCCGGCATGTGGTCGAATGTGTATTGACAAATAACAGCTTTCGCCTTTCTCATAGCTTGAGGAATTTTGTTGATTACATCATTGGCAAAACAGGATGTAATAGTATCAACCCCTTTTCCCAAGGCTGCCGCTGCAAGATTTTTTGAAGGCTCAAAACCCAAAACAGAGGCTCCAATATCCTTGAAATACTTTAATTGTAAACCATCACTAGACCCCACCTCTATCACAACCTCACCAGCTTTCAACCCGAATAAATTACATACTTCGCATGCAAATTTTTCCATGAAAGTTTGTACAAAAGGTGAATGTGATACTGTGTAATCATAATCTCCATAGTAATCCGAAAGATCAATATCATGAAGCGTTTGTACCACGCCACACTTGGGACACCAATATATATTAAGATCAGCAAAGAACGGTCTTTCTCCGCTATCAGGATTCAAATGGCCATCCGGCATGGGCATACCGGGTAATTCAAGAAACAAGAATAAATCTTTCGCGCAACAGATACGGCAACTGTCATGATATTTTATATTCAGTTCCATTATTCCCTATTTCTGGTTTTACTGGGACACCTTCTCCCTCGTTTTTCTATTGCTGATAAAATCCGCGGCATATTCTTCTATTTGCATTAAGCATAATTGATACGAATCGCAATGCTTGTATTTTCTATACCAGTCAATTGTTTTTTCGATTGCTTTTTCTATACTCCAAACTGGAAACCATTTTAAGAGTGATTTTGCTTTTGATATATCGAGACTTAAAGACTTTGCTTCATGAAGATCATTTTTATCAGATTTATCTCGCCAATTTCCGCTTCCCCATTTCTTCATAATAATATCTACCATTTCACCAACGGTTATTATAGAATCATAATCAGGGCCAAAATTCCAAGCACCGCAAAATCTCTGCGGTTCTGCGTTCATCCGGGATGCCAGTAATAAATACCCGCTTAAAGGTTCCAATACATGCTGCCATGGACGGGTCGTATGGGGGCTACGTATTTCGACGGGTTTGTCACCTTCTAATGCCCTAATACAATCGGGAATGATTCTGTCCTTTTGCCAATCGCCACCGCCAATTACATTGCCAGCCCGCACGGACACGATGCTTTTTTCATGTTCATTGAAATTATCCAGATTAAAAAAGGACTTTCTATAGGCTGCCGTTACAAGCTCTGAGCATCCCTTACTTGAACTGTAAGGGTCAAATCCGCCCATAGGATCATTTTCACGATAACCCCAGGCCCACTCTTTATTTTCGTAACATTTATCGCTGGTAACATTAATAATAAGCCGGACTGATTCAGTTAAACGACAACACTCCAAAACATTAACAGTTCCGCCAAAATTAATGTCGTATGTTTCCTTAGGGCTGATGTAAGATTCCCTGACAATCGGCTGAGCCGCAAGGTGAAAGACGAACTCAGGTGTATATTTTTCAAATACTTTTCTTAAATTTTGAAAATTTCTGACGTCTCCTATTATATGAGTAATTTTATCTTTTAATCCACTTACTACAAAATTGTCTCTTTCCGTGTAAGGCTCCAGGGCATAACCTATAATATCGGCACCTAACTCTTTCAACCAAATACAAAGCCACGCCCCTTTGAAACCCGTATGGCCGGTTACTAAGACTTTCTTATTCTTGATAAAAGTTCTGAACATAAAGTTACCTGCTTAATTAAATGACCATGGCACTTTACCGCTTTTCCACGTTTCTTGAAGTAATAAATAATCGCGATAGGTATCCATGCATTGCCAGTAATCTTCATGATGATAAACCATTAGCTCCCTTTTTTGAGCAAGTCTTTCTAAAGAATCCTTTTCTAAAATGCAGTTGCTGTCACTCGAAAGATAATCAAAGAATTGTTTTTTGAAAACCATAAATCCGCCATTAATATCATTACTTGCATCTTTTGGTGTGTTTTTTTCTCGGAATTTAGTGACTTGATTATTTTCTATAGTGAGTTCCCCGTAACGTCCTGATGGTTTTACTCCTGTTAGCGTTCCAATTTTTTTATGACTCATATGATACTGCACTAATTTACTAATATTAATATTTGCCAATCCATCACCATAAGTAAGCATAAAATTATCTCCACTAACATATTTCTCACATCGTTTAATCCTTGCGCCCGTCATTGTATCTTCCCCTGTTTCAACTAATGTCACCTTCCATCCGGATTCATCTGTATTCCCGTGGACTTCTATTTCTTTGTGATTGCCAAGTGTTATTGTAAAATCATTGCTGTGAAATTCATAATTAAGAAAAAAATTCCTGATAACATTGCCCTTATACCCCAAAGCTAAAATAAATTCATTGAATCCAAAATGGGCATATATTTTCATAATATGCCACAAAATTGGCTTCCCCCCAATTCCCACCATTGGCTTTGGTCTATATTCTGTCTCCTCTTTCAGACGTGTGCCTAGACCACCACAAAGGATAATTACTTTCATAATTTCCCCCCCGTTTCTGAATTCATGTCTCAAAAGTTGGATTGAATTACACTACATGGGGACCTTTGCACAACCCCCATAATGGGGGACGTTGGCAACTTTGTAAACTTATTATGTGTTAGCAACATGAAAATGTCCCCTCCAACTGCAATGTTAAAATGTCCCCATTATGAAAAAGGACATTTTAAGAATGAGTCAGCGGGAGAGGCACCGGTACCATCTTTTGAAGATGGTTTTGGATGAGCGGATTACGTTGAGGCAGGCCAGCGAGCGCATGGGTGTATGCTACCGGCATGCGAAGCGGTTGAAAAGGAACGCTAGGCTACATGGGGCTAGGAGGCTGTCCGAGAATGGCCATTTTCCGCAATCTCTGCGTCAGGCTCAGATCTTAATCCTCAAAATACCCAATGTATTCCTGCGGTTAAAATCTTCGCCTTCCTTGACCTTACAAAAAATTTCTCATTCTCGGACAGCCTCCTTTTGGGATTGTACACGGTAACAGAGGTAGAGCTTCGCCCCGTGGGCTGGATAAGGCCCTTAAGGACAGGATCATTGAACTTTCAGAGGATCGCTACAGCAATTTCAATGATGCCCACTTTACGGAGAAGCTCAATGAGATTGAGGGTGTTTCCGTGAGTCGGGAGACCGTGCGCAAGCTTAGGCGAGGGTGCGGGATCAAACCCCAAAGGAGGCGCAGGCCCAAAAAGCACCACAAGAGAAGGCCTCGTAAGGCCCAGGAAGGCATGATGGTACTTTGGGACGGGCCCGCGCACATGTGGTTTGGCAACGATACCGCCCCATGCTGTCTGATGGCTGCAGTTGATGATGCTTCCAGCAGACTCCTAGGGGCCTTCTTCATCGAATACGAGGGCTCTTTTGGCTATCTTAAACTCTTAAAAGAGATTGTGACTCGATACGGTATTCCTGTCTCTATCTACCAGGATCGTCACTCAGCGCTGCACAGAAACGATGACAACTGGACCCTGGAGGAACAACTGGCCGGAGAGCAAGAGCCCACCCAGGTGGGTTGTGCTCTAAAGGCTCTGGCAATCACACCGATCTTTGCCCTTAGCCCTCAGGCCAAGGGACGCATTGAGCGGCCCTTCGGTGTGCTGCAGGACCGGCTTATAGCAGAGATGCAGCTTTTGGGGATAAAAGAGATCCAAGAGGCTAATGCGTGGGGTCATAATGCGTGGGGTCAAGTCCGCTCTTGACTCTTGTTGCGAGACAGTTGCATAGCTCCGAGGAACTCCTTCTCTCACACCGTTTCTTTTCTCCCTCTCGCTGAGCAAAGAATGCGCGCCCCCCCCGCACGGGCGTCCAGGTGTGGTTTCTTACGACTCCTCTGCAAGTCTTTTTCGTTAAGTCACTACTCTAGGCATAGGGGACGTTCGTTCCGAACGTTCCTAACTCGATAACCCCGCTATAGGTCAAAGAGCAAGGATCGAAAACGAAATTTCTGAGCATCAACAACAAAATGACCTGGAACGGAAAAAGGGGACAGGCTACTTTTTTGATCTCTTTCCAACAGTTTTCCTTGGCCTTCCCCATGCCCTAAGGGTAGATTGGAATCATCGGGCAATTCTATGGGCAGTTCATCAACCAATAGGCGTGATTTTTTCACCAATCAACTCCCTGTGAGATATTTTATCATCATTTTCATTATGATCTCTTGGCTATTAGGAGATAGCGAGATACAGTGCCGAGTATCCGCTTCTCCTGCATCCTTTGAACCTGGAGCGCGTTCAGGCGTTCCGATGAAAAAGGGCAATCGATGCGATAGCAGACCTTCCATCCGGTATCGGTAAGGAGCCGATGATAATCGAAACTGGTGATGCATTTATCGGGGTCCACATTCATAGCTGGGGTGGAT
>SDBT01016185.1_pt1 | contig 11816 bp, 9 predicted proteins | sample 2277101 | NCBI WGS metagenome assembly SDBT01 (sample SAMN10404973, study PRJNA504765) | marine sediment metagenome | isolation source: marine sediment core GS10_PC15, 103 cmbsf | place: Arctic Ocean: Southern Knipovich Ridge | collected 2010
TCAGGAAAGCACAACAATGCATGGACCAGCTGCTCTGACTGCCATAGCAATACGGCCAACTATGCTGTTTTTTCCTGTCTCGATTGCCATGAGCACAGCAAGGCAAAGATGGATGACAAGCATTCGGGAGAGAACGGGTATGAATATACCAGTCTGGCTTGCCTGGATTGCCATCCAACCGGGGATGAAGATTAAAGGTATTTCAGCGTTTGATTTTACAGCGCGGCACTCAATGCCAGAATGATGATTCCCATGATAAATCCCGCCATCGCTAAAGACCTCTGAGATTTTTGAATCCGGCGAAGTTTTGGTGAGGGCCCATTTGCTGCAACTCTGGCAACCCTTGGAGCAAGGATCTCAAAAGAGTAGATTACCATAACCACCATTACCGTGAATACGACGATCTTAATGAATAGAATAAAGACCCAACTATCTCCGAATGGGGCGGGTTCGTTGGATCCCCCATGAATGAATCCTAAAGTAATTCCGGTTAATATAAATAGTCCAATTGAAATATAAACCAAACCCTTAAACCGCTTCATAACAGCTCCCATAAGTTTTCCGGTAGCAGGAGGATCAAGCTCTTTACCAATCACTGGAAGGTAAACAAAGAAGTTAGTGAGCATCCCGCCTATCCAGGCAGCCGTTGCCATCAGATGAACCCATTTGATCAAAATTGATACGGTTTGACTTTCCATAGGTTATAATTTTTCAATTTAGCATTTAAGGCATCCAAAATATATATAATTATTGGGGATACAATTATGGTATCTTAAAACCAAGTAATCAACGAATCGAAAAAGAATAGTCAAATATATAATTGATTAAGTCTAATTATCTTATATCTTACTTGTTAAACTGAACGTAAATGGTAATGTTATGAAATTGAAGGCATGTCTCGTTTCCTTACTGTTCATTTCAATTCTTGCCTCAGCGCAGTATGAGCAACTAATGAGTATAACCCTTTCAGCTGGTACTTTCAATACATTCGGTTATAAATATGGTGACGTTGAAGCGATGCAAATGCCCAATTATGGAGTTGGCTTATCCGCTAACGGAGGTTTACAGTTCAGGATCAATGAGCGTTTATCTCTTTCGGCTGAAATAGGGATAATGCTAACACAAAGTTGGTCATACATCGACAGTGACGGTAATAATTACATGTATTGGTCAATTCGCGATACTGTCTCAAATGACCTAATGGCAGAAGGAGAAAACTACCTCGATCTGGTTAATTATAGTTTTAGTCTTAAACCCAAATATTATCTGCTTCAGGGCAAGAAATGGAATCCTTATCTTTTTGTTGGGATAAATATCAATTTAACAAGTGCATATTTCGAAGATCAAGGGTGGATGGAATTGGAAAAGCGAAATTTACTACCGCCTGATGATACCGGACCTAGTGATGGATTCCTTGAAACAAACACAGGGTTAGGATTTAATCCTGGTGCAGGAGTAGAATATAAATTAAGCGAGAAATTGTACTTAAACCTTTCAGCCGGGTACTATTTCATTGCACTCAGCAAGGATAATTTTAAAATCCCCACACGTGAAGAGCACTTTCATTCATTGATCCTCCAGGTTGGAATGCGGATATATTTCATAAAAACCAAAGATCTTTAAAATGCGGCTGAATCTGGTCACCGGAATTTTACTTTTCGTTTTTGGAGCTAGCGGTCTTGTATCTGCCCAGTATAATTTCAATGTGAAGCGCACTTTTAGTGAAACCAACCACCAGGTGGTTTTTGCCTCTTATAATTCTGATGGAAGCTATATTGTTACGGCAGGTTCGGATAGCAGTATCATCGTATGGAATGCTGATCGCCAGACAATTTACCGCACCCTTACCGGATTAGAAGCAAGACCCAACGTTGCGGTATTCTCAGTTGATAATAGATATGTTCTATCGGGAGGAAAGGATAATAAGGTCTCCATGTGGGATCTTGGAACCATACTCCCAAAAATAGAGAAAACCTTTGAAGGCCATACGGATCAGGTTAAATCACTTGATGTAAGTCCTGATGGGAAATACCTGGCATCTGGCAGCGCCGACGGATCAGTCAGATTATGGGATATTTTTAACGCCACTCTGATTTATGAATTAAAGGGCCATAGCAAGGGTGTTAACGCAGTGGCCTTTAGTCCCAACGGAAGAACACTTGCCTCCGGAGGTGCTGATGGAGCAATTGTTCTTTGGAATACAGTGAATGGCAGTAAGATCATCTCACGAAAGGGTCACAAGGGATGGATCCGTGACATCGTATTCACTCCCAACGGAGATCTTCTTGCCAGTTGTGGTGACGATAAACTTATAAATACCTGGCAGATTCCAGGATTAACGAAATCGGGAACATTCAAGGGACACAAAGATTGGGTTCAGACCATTGATTTTAGTCCTGACAGTAAAACTCTTATCAGCGGAGGCAGGGACAGGCTCATTCTCCTCTGGGATGTTACAACCCAACAAGTGCTGCTTCAATCAGAAAAACAGGTGCAGGTTGTTATGTCTGTTGATATCAGTCCGGTGAAGTCAGATTTTATCTCTTCCTGCTTCGGATCCGAATTGCTCGAGACATGGGTTCTTTCCGGGCTGGACGATTCACAATGGAATATTTCGACGTATCATCGTTTACAGGTGGATCCACCGGAGGTCTCGGAGGAACAGGCCACAAATCGAATATCGGCAAACAATGGGTCAGATAGGGACAACTCAATGATTGAGTTATTTGCACCCGTTCATGTTCAGGGAAGAATTGTGCATGAAAGTAAAAGTATTTCCCTGATAGGTCGTGCCAGCGATCCCGAAGGAATCAATATTTTTCTAATTAACAAGACACCCGTAGAACTTTCTGAAACCGGCATTTTCCAATACAACCTTGATCTGAAACAGGGTGAAAATCCTTTAGACCTTGTGGCCGTAAATAACAAAGGAAAAATGAGTGAATTGAAGCTGCTCATTGAGTGTACAGCAGAGGATGCGCTTATTAATGGTCCGGAAGTACCTGAAATCTCAAAAGGTAAATATTATGCCCTGTTTATTGGGATCAACGAATATCAGGATCCTGATATCGAAGACCTTGATAATCCAATAAATGATGCCCAAAGTTTATATAATGTACTGTTATCGAAATATACATTTGAAGAGGACAACATACAATTCCTGAAGAATCCTACCCAGGACGAACTCATCACAGCGCTGGATGATTTCAGCAGGAAACTTACATCCAATGATAATCTTCTTATTTTCTATGCAGGACATGGCTACTGGGATGAAAGAGGAAAAGTGGGCTACTGGTTCCCGTCAGATGCCTCAAGAAACAGCACTGTTAACTGGTTCAGAAATAGCACACTAAGAGATTTTATCGGAAGCATTGAAGCCCGGCATACACTTCTTGTGGCCGATGCTTGTTTCAGTGGCGCTATTTTTAAATCAAGGGCTGCGTTTACAACTCCTAAGGGAATTGAAAGGCTATACGAACTGCCAAGCAGAAAAGCTATGACCAGTGGAAATTTGCTTGAAGTCCCTGACGAAAGTGTTTTTCTTAAATACCTTGTCAAGCGTCTGGAGGAGAATGAGGAAAAGTTTCTTACATCAGAGTTTCTATTTAGCAGCTTCAAAACCTCCGTTCTAAATAACAGCGCTAATGTTCCTCAATTTGGAGTGATTCAAAATGTAGGAGACGAGGGTGGGGATTTCGTTTTTATCATACGCTAATAGAAACGGGGATTATCATACATAGCACATTGATTTGCACGACAAGATAAATAATTGCAATTTGAAGCAGAATCCTGTTAATCTGAACCTGTTTTGGATATTCTAAACGATCTGTTGAAGTTTTTACATGTCATGAGTTTTGTGTTTATGACGGTACCTTTATTCAATTTAATTATTGTAAACGAACGTGCTTTGTTAGGCGTGTCATTTAATTACTATGCTGACCGCTATATGGAGAATATTATTAAACATGGTGCATATCGTTGTTTTGTATTTCAATTAACAGTGTTAATATCAGGACTATTACTGCTGGTTGTCGGGCCAGGAATCGAAGTCCTTTGGACGAATTGGATCGTCCTTATTAAAACTTTAATTTTATTCACTTTGATGGGATTGCTTTCCTATGTTCACTTCAGCCTGCAGCCAAAAATTGAATCCTTTCTTTCTGATATTTCTCCTACCTCTGATGTACCGGAAAGTCTTGTTATGCAATTGAAACCATATAGAGTCCGCCGGAAATGGTTAGCAACCTTTTGCCTTTTCCTGGTCATAACATCTATTATTTTAGGATTACAGGTTTATGCAACTTTCAATCCATTACTTACTATTATTTTAATCGCCGTTGCTGGATTATTTTCGTTGAAGGTAAATAAATCGCTTATTCGATTTGGCTGGATTTAGTGCACTAAAAAGTCACTACTTTATGAAAGTTTCAGAACAGCACTGGAAATTACTTTAATAGCAAAGTCAATTTCTTCCTCAGTTGTAAATTTTCCAGTCGAAATACGCACGGTGCTTTCTGCAGTCAGTAAATCAATATTCAAAGCTTTCAGCACAGATGATATTTCAGTAATACCCGAATGGCAAGCTGAACCTGTAGAAATTAATACCTCATTGCTTATTATAGTGGTCAACCTATGGGCTTCAATTTTATCAAAAGCAATGCTTAAAGTGTTGGGCAAACTATTGTCCAGATTGGTAATCACCTTTATATTCTTGAGATTGAGGTGCAATCCCTCCAACAGTTTTTTCCTCATATCGAACATACTCCGATAACTTTTATCCAAATTGTTGGTGGCAATTTCGCAAGCCTTACCCAAAGCTACGATATGACTTACGTTCTCTGTCCCTGGCCTTACGCCTTCTTCCTGCCCGGCTCCACACATCAGGTTTTCAATTGTCGCACCTTGTTTGATGTAGAGAGCCCCAATACCTTTCGGTGCGTATAGTTTATGCCCAGCAATGGTGAGTAAGTCAACTCCAAGTGCTTTCACATCACTATCGATCTTTCCAATTGACTGTGCTGCATCGGTATGGAACAGAATCTTCTTTTGCTTGGCAATGGCAGAGATCTCTCTGATTGGCTGGATGGTACCTACCTCATTGTTGGCGTGCATAATTGTAATAAGCACTGTGCTGGGACGAACCGCATTTTCTACATCTTTCGGATTTACTTTCCCGGTCTTATCCACCGGTAACCAGGTAATTTCCCATCCCAGGTGAGCCAAATACCGGCAAACTGTGGTTACGGCTGGATGTTCGATAGAAGATGTGATAATATGCTTTCCCTTTTCCTGGTTCGCAAGTGCAACGCCCCGGATGGCATGATTATTCGATTCTGTACCGCCACTTGTAAAAGTTATTTCCTCTGGTCTGGCATTGATCAGGTTTGCAACCTGCTTTCTTGCCATCCTGATTGCCTCCTTATTTTTTTTCCCAATGGAATATGAACTGGACGGATTTCCAAAATATGTTTGAATATATGGCATCATCTCATTGACAACTTCCGGATCTACCGGGGTTGTTGCATTGTAATCGAGATATATTGGTTTTTTCATGTTCATTCATTTCCAAGTCAAACATGGTTTGGCTCATTAATTGGGATTGTAAAATAGAATTTTGTCCCAGATCCTTCCTGGGATTCGCTCCAGATCCTTCCCCTGTTTTTTTCTACAAAATCCTTACAAAGTATCAATCCCAACCCAGTGCCTTTTTCACCTTTTGTGCCAGGTGATTTATATTTTGTATCGATGCGAAAAAGTTTCCCGGCATCCTCCTTCACTATACCAATACCCTGATCGCTTACCATCACCTCCGGAAAATCACCTTTTTCAGTGATTGCGACTTCGACCATCCCCCCTTCGTAGCTGTATTTAACCGCATTATTAATCAGGTTTCGGAGTACGGTACTGATCATTTCACGGTCTCCGTAAGCCAACAATTCATCGGACACATCTGATGAAAACCGAATCCCCTTTTTGTCAGCATGTACCTGATGCAGATTGATATTCTCATGAACCAGTTTTGACAGAATAAAATTTTTAGGTGAATAGTATATGTCCCCTCTCTGTGATCTGGACCAGGTTAACAGATTGTCAAGCAGATTGTAAAGGAGTTCAGATGACTTATTTATTTTTTTTAATGATGTCATCCTTTCCTCCTCATTCATATTCTCGTAATTATCAACAACTAATCCACTCAATGAGTAGAGACTTGAAAAAGGATTTTTAAGGTCATGTGCCAGGATTGAGAAGAAAGTATCCTTCATGGCGTTCAGCTCATTTAATTCATCTTTCTGTTCCTCCAATGAAATATTTTTTTGAGCAATCTCGCTTATACGTTCTCTGATTTTTTCTTCAAGTATCCTTTTCTCCCGGATCAGGTTTTGCTCTCTCAATTTGATAATTGCGACAATCATGATGATAATTGCAAGGATGTATGCTGCATATGCATAGTTACTTCTCCACCAGGGCGGATGAAGGACTATTTTCATGCTGACTCCTGCATGATTCCATACACCATCATTATTGGTTCCTTTTACATGAAAAGTGTACACTCCGGGGGGGAGGTTGGTAAATGGCACAAATCGTCTGGTCCCTATCTCAATCCACTTATTGGAAATACCCTCCATTTTGTATGAATACCTGTTCCTGGAAGGATTGGTAAAATCGAGGGCCGAAAACTCTATGGTAAATGAATAATCCTTGTGAGAAAGATCAATCTGCTCTGTGTATACATTGATCTGTTGCCGAATTCCGTCGTTTTCCTTCTCAAATGAAGTGATGCTTACCGGAGGAACATTATTATTGCCAGTCAGTGAATCAGGATGAAAGGAGACCAGGCCATCAATAGCTCCGAAAAATAATTCACCATTTTCATTTTTAAAAACAGCTTTCAAATTGAACTCCTTCCCGAGTAATTCGTCCACAATTACAAAAGCTTCTGGAGCACCTTCATCAGGGTTCTTCATGACCAGGCCCGATCCCGTGGTAAACCAGAGGTTATTATTGTCATCTCGAATAATATCGTAAATGATATTACTGGGCAAGCCATCGTTTATGGTATAATTGGTAAAAGAGGAATCAACCTTGTTGAACATGCTGATTCCACCACTGGTCCCTATCCAGATATTGCCCTGGTGATCTTCGCAAAGAGAAATTGTGTAATCGTCACACAGGCTGTTTTCCAGGTCAGGATCATTGTTATAATGGTAGATCCTTTCAGTTGCCTGATCATACCTGTCCAGACCGTCTGCTGCAGCTATCCATATCTGATGATCTCTGTCTTCAAGTAGAGAATAGACTAAATTCCTGCTTATGATCAGTGGGCTATCACCGTCTTCTCTGACTATGGTCCTCTCTTTCGTTTCTGTATCCAGGATACAGATACCATTTCCTGTCCCAATCCAGAACCTGCCATCAGAATTCTCGACAATACAATAAACCCTGTTGTTGCTGAAATAGTTGAAATCCGGTGCATCGAAATATTCCTCAACTGGAATGAATTGATTGAGAGATCTGTCTAAAATACTGACCCCGTTCCTTGTTCCAATCCAAATCCTGGATTTGCTATCCTTGAAGATTACATGGATATGGTTTTCAGGAATATGCCTTTCACCTGAAATTTCGGCCAGATAGTGACTGGCTTTATTGGTATTTCTGTCAATGATGCTTAATCCCTTGCCCCAGGTACCGATCCACAAATTGTGATCATCATCTTCAAATATTGAAGCAATCACATTATCCAACAGATCCAATGAGTTCGGATTGTCAGATTTCTGATACGTCTTTATACTTTTCTTCTTAAGATCGGTCTTATCCAATCCTGCAATTGTCCCTATCCAGAGATTATATGATCTGTCCTCAAACAGTGATAGCACAATATCATGACCGACAAAATTATTATTATCAGCCAGGTTCCTGAAATGAGTGAATTCTGAAGAGCCGGTTATGAGGATGCCTGTCGCTTTATTCAATCCACCTCCATCTGTGCCAATCCAGATATCCCCCAAATGGTCCTGGATCATCGATTGTATGTAATTATGACTCAGGCTACCAGGATTGCCTGTATCATGAAGATATTGGATGATCTGTTCTGTTTTAGTATTGTAAATGTTTAATCCGTTTTCTGTCCCTATAAGTACATTCCCACCTTTATCTTCCAATAAGGATGTGATGTGACCATTGGTTATTGATGCAGTACCTGGTACACCTGTGGGGAAATATTTAAATTCCAGTTCCTGTGGATTGAAATTGCACAGGCCGTTTACCGTGCCAATCCAGATAATTTCGTTGCTGCATTTAATAATGGGGAACCCTTTGTCATAGAGAGCACCACCGGTTTCAATAGTGCTTTTGTATGATTTAATTATACCTGTATTGAATTCCAATACAGTTAAGGTTGGCGATTGATTAACATAAATATATGATTCATCCACAGCCAAACCATAAATGAACTCTTCTTCTGTGGTAGCTAAGCCGTCGGGGAGAGTGATGCTGGAGAACAGGCCCGTTTTTTTATCATAATTGTTTAATCCACCCTTGGTCCCGATCCATATTACACCATTCGGATCTTCAGTAATATCAAAGATCCAATTATTGGAGATTGTGTTTGTATCAGCCGGATCGTTAAAAAAATGTTCAAAGGAATAGCCATCAAATTTGTTCAATCCATTTTGAGTTCCCACCCATATAAAACCTTCTGAATCCTGGAAAATGCAAAGAATCTCACTCTGTGATAGACCATCCGAAACTTTGTAATGACTGAACTGAAGGATTTGGCCTGACAGCATATTGACAGTACTGAAAAGGATAATACACACCAAAACTGATATTGTACTGAATGGTTTCATTGCCAGGTATAATCCGGATTTGCCATTTTTCGGATCTTCCACCAAGATAAACAAGATATACATTCCTTGCCCCATTCAAAACTACTTAAACAAATTTTAACAACAGTTCAAGGTTTTATAATGGCAGACCTATGTGCTATAGTTTCCAAACGGCAAATTCCTGAATTCCAGTTTCGCCTTGCCAAAGAGACGCGCAAACATGTGACTTTCCACCTTCATCAGGAATTTGAATTTTTGCCAGTGTGAAACCGCCTCTTTGTCTGATTCTACAGACTCGAAATTTCTCACAAGCCCCTGAACAGGTCCCAGGCCATCAATATGTTCAACATGATTCTTAAAATTAGCCTTGTCGAAAGATTGGCACCTGTCAATGAAGGAGTTTGTTACAAGGATGTATTCATCTGAATCGATCGAGTTCTTAAGCAAGCGATGAGTTGTGATTATGTCTTCTCCGGAAATTTTTTGAATGTCCCTGACCTTCGTAAATGCTGCTTCACCCGAATGTAAAATCGCTTTGACTTTGAGTTGGCCAATATTGTTGCACGCATCGCAAATGCAATACCCACACTCTCTTAGTAAATAAGCCTCCCGTGTGTGAAAAGCCAGAAAGTACTTTTCCAGCTGCAGGTAGATTTTTTCTGCCATGTCAGGTGACCCATCATCTAAGGCATAGAGACTAATCGCATCCCCCAGAATCTCGTGGGCCACCACTGGTAATTCAACTTCGTCCAGCATACACTCCATGAGTTCGCCAATGATCTTCTCGGCATGCAAAAGCGACATCTTGTGCAACCGAATGAAATTCGTGTATCCACTAATGTCAACCAGGATAATATATAATGGTTTAATACTCATCCGATTGTTACAATTTGTTTCTGGATTTCGCAAAGGGAATTAGCATTGGGACTCTTTTTTGATACTCTTCGTATTCTTTCCCAATGTAATTTCGAAGGTCTTTTTCCTCTAAATATTTAACTGCAATAATAATATATATGGTTGTGCCTAAAGTGAAGATCAGATGCCCAACGGTCATTAAAGGTGTTGCCCAAAATGCAATTATAAAGCCTAACATAATGGGGTGTCTCACTATTTTGTAAAAGAAATTTACCTGTAGGACATGAGATTGTGGTTGTTTATTCTTCAAATTATCAAAAATCTGTTTTAATCCAAAGAGCTCGAAATGATTGATCATAAACGTCGAGAGAAATACAACAAGCCATCCAAAGAAAAATACTCCGGTTAAAATCATAGCAACAGTTTTATTTTCGACATTCCACACTACTGCTCTTACTGGCTGCCACTGCCAGAAAATTAAAAGCAGAATTAAGCTTGTCAAAAGCACAAAGGTGCTACGTTCAATGGCGGGACTAATAAATCTTGTAAACCATTTTTTAAACCCAGGTCTTGCCATGATACTATGCTGAATTACAAATAGGCTGAACACGAGTACATTGACCAATATTGCCTGCAAAAAACTAGTTTCTGCTCCGGAGTCGATTGATTTAGGGACGATAAAATTTCCTACAAATCCTATGGCATAAAGAAAAGCAATTAGGAAAATAAGGTACGCGAATATTCCATAAATAAAAGCGAATGATTTTTTCATGATTTCGGTGTTGGTTTGAATGATTTTTCAAACAAAAACATACTATTGTCTGGCTATCAGTTTAATGATGCTGTAGCAGTTGCCGGACTAATAACTGAAGCAAGTTTGCTAATGGAGGTGATTGGAAATTCTGCTTTTTCCGCATGTTCTTTAAGGATTTGCTGGTCAATACCTTTGTAAACACAATAGATTTTGTCTGCAGTTACATAACTGTGCAACCATTCAATATCCGGCCCTTGTTCCTTAAGAACTGAGTTGGATAATTGCGAGATACCTTTTAATTGTTCCGCTGTTAGGTCTCCAGCACCAGGCATGTCTCTCTCGATCACATAAGTGTTTAATTTGGTGTCTTTTTTCATGGTTTCTTTTTTAAATAAATAGTCTTTGACATATGCGTCTGCAATCTCAGTATTCTGCGTAAATGCAACAGTACCAGTCAGCATTAATAGAGTAAACGTTAACGAAATCGATTTTTTCAATGTTTTCATAATACTTGTTTTTAGTGAATTTGTACTTTACAAATGTCGGCTATCCTTTTCGGAACAAATGATATAAATCATTCATTGACAAGCACTATTAGACCATTCTTATGTTTTTAGGAAATTATTCAAGCGAGGCTTTTTAAGAAATCAGCCGGAAGTACATTGTATCTTTTTTTAAAGCATTTAGTAAAGTAGGAAGGATTGGTAAAACCCAATTCATAAGATGTTTCCGATATGTTTTTATTTTGCTTCTGCATCAAATTGATGGCATTGTTGAGTCTCATCTCTTTTAAAAAATCAATGGGAGACAACCCGGTAATATGTATCGTTTTTCTGTAGAGCTGAGACTTTGAGACGCCCAGCCTATTACAGAATTCATCCATCCTGACATCCTGGTCAGACATCGAATCATGGAATGCATCTATGAGACGGTTAAGGAATAGTTCTTCTGCCGGACTGAAGGCCCTTAATTGCTCTGAAACATTAAAATCATGTCTTTTGATTCCTTTATAAAGTTCTTTTATCATTGCCGTGGTATCGTTCTTACCCGACACAGAAACGGACCTTAATCTTTTTGCCATTTTTTTGGAATCACCAAAAAACTTGTTGTGATCCGTGACAGGTACCCCCGCACTTATTCCGATCTTTAGTTCAACCTCCGGAAGACCGGTACATCTGTTTTGTATCCGGATTGATTCCTGAATGTTTATTGCACATTCAACAGCATTGTCTACAGAAACAAATGAAGCCAAAAACTCATCGTGGCTCTCTACGAGGCGCCCTCCGTAATCGTGAATAGCATTTCGAACCAGATTATTGAAATTTCTTATCAGCTCTCTGCCATGTGTTATTCCGAATTTAGAATCAAGCTGGGCCTTGTCC
>SDBT01016186.1_pt1 | contig 11816 bp, 19 predicted proteins | sample 2277101 | NCBI WGS metagenome assembly SDBT01 (sample SAMN10404973, study PRJNA504765) | marine sediment metagenome | isolation source: marine sediment core GS10_PC15, 103 cmbsf | place: Arctic Ocean: Southern Knipovich Ridge | collected 2010
CCATATACACCGTCTGCCGCCACACGCCAGGCTCCATCCTCCTATCCGAGCGTGCCTGCATCCTGGTGGACGGCAAGGACCTCCAAGTCCTGCTCGACGCCAAGTATATAATTGAACACCCGCACGACCCGCTCCGCACCGACGAGCAAGAGTGGGTCACTGACTTCATCACTCAACTCAGGAGAAAATGATGACCCGCAAGACCGAGTTCCTCACCAAGTCCGCGCCCATTCCAGGCTTCGTCGACGCCGAGAAATACGACCAGCTCGACGTGCGCGACGAGGAGTACCGGACGTACGTGTTCAGCGCCACCAAGGCGTACCGCATCGACTTCCCCATCCTCGTCGCCGTCAAGAAGGGCCCGAACGGACACAGCCACCGCGTGCTCGACCGCGCCGGCCAGTGTCATTACATCCCCAAGGGCTGGATCGCGATTTACTGGCCCCAGCCGGAGACTGCCATCCGTCTCCCCGACCTGTCGGATGAAGCTGACGGTATCGACGCCGCGTTCGCGGAGGATGAAAGCCAAGGGCTCGGCGAGGTCGACACCTCAGACCTCGGGAGTGATGGAGCGCCGGCCGAGAGTGACCCTCCCCCCTTCCTGGACGACGTGGTCGCGCTGCCCCCGTCTGAGGCGCAGGACGCGGCCGAGGAGCTCGACGACCAGGGCCCCCAGGACGACGAGCAGGGCCGCCAGGCCGAGGCGTCGGGCGCAGAGGCCGATTGACCGGCGTCGTACCGCGTGCTATAATATACGGGAAATCAATGGTATGAACCCTGGAGGCTGAAATGGCAACACGACGCATGAGCCCCTCGCAGCGCAGCCGGTTCGCTTCGGCGCTGGCTGGGATGTCCTGGCGCATCACCAAGTGCCTGGAGGACGGCCGAGCCAAAGCCTGTGACATCGAGCCGGAATTGCAGAAGGCGCAGCAGTACCTCCGCAGCGCGTGGAACAAAGCGGACCCGGTATGACCTGGATGGGCTGGGCCGCGATCATCTTCCCCTGCGTCGCTCTGGTCGGCGTGGGGTTCCTCGGTGCGTTCATTTGGAAACAGGACCAAGATCATGATGGACATTAACGACCGCAGGTATCTCACGCGCCTGGCAAAGCAGTGTGGGCGGGCCTACAGCGCCCGCCCCGACATCGAGGCGGACGGCGTCGAGGTCCTAATCGAGGAGGACGACCACGAGAACGTGGTAGTTGCCTTCCGGGGCACGACCCTGAACGGGTGGGACATCCTCAGCGATCTCTGGACCATCCCCTGGTACAACAGCACCCTCAAGGCGTGGTGTCACTGCGAGTTCCTCGAAGGCGCCGAGGCCATCTTCCACCCCCTCGTCCGGGAGCTCTACCAGACGGGTGTTCTTCATACCGGGAAATTCGTCCTCACGGGGCACTCCAAGGGCGGCGCTGAGGCGACCCTCGTGGCCGCGGCCTTTGTTGCGGGGGGATACCCACCCGCGGCGCTCGTGACGTTTGGGGCCCCCCTGGCCGGCAGTACAAGGCTCACACGCTGGCTCCGGAACGTCCCCGGGCACCGTGTGGTCTACCGCAATGACCCCGTCCCCCGGGTGCCCGCCTTTCTCAACAAGCTGGGGGTGTTCAAGCACCATCGCGGTTCCACGACGGTAGACAGCGCCCTCAATAGCGGGTTCATCAGTCCCCACAATCACAAAATCTGCCGGTACATCGACGCCCTCGGCTACGGGGCCACGTGATGTCCGGCTTTTTCATGCAGCCAATACCCAAGCCCCCTATCATCCGGGGCCAGCACAAGGGAAAGACCATGACAGATAATCTCCTCGACACGCTGATCGAGCTGCGCGCCGCCAACGACAGTGTCGCCCGCGGCCTGGTGACGGATATTGCCCACAAGGCGGCCGTCATCAACGGCAACGTCCGCATCATGGAGAACCAACGCTCCACCATCGCCAAGCTCAACGGCAGCGTTTCGTACTGGTCGGGTGAATACGGCCGGTGCCGGGATGTCCTCCACACGGCGAACGCCAGGGTTGAGGACCTCACCGTGCGCCTGGAGAACCAGGGCCGCTCGGCCGACACCCTCGACGACATCGTCAACCGCCAACGCGACACCATTGTCGATCTCCGCCAGGAGGTCCATACCTCGCGCGAGACGGCTGACGCCCTCCGGGCTGGCTACATGGACCGCGGCATCAAGCTGTACAAGATCACGAGGACCTGCCGCAAGTCGCAGGCCAACAACACCAGGCTGCACAACGAGATTGCCTGCTTCAAGGACAGGGTCAAAGAGCTACTCCAGCGCAACGAGCGGCTCCTGGTGCTTGCCCCCAAGAACGCCAAACACTGGGCGGACCGGTGTAAGGACCAGGCCATGGGCCTCGGCGAAACCCGGAAGCGCAATATGGACCTCTCCCGGCGCCTCGACAAGAGCAACGCCAACACCCGCGGGCTGAACAACGACATCTCCCACCTCAAGGACAAGCTTGAGGCGGCCAACACGCGGGCCGACCGCAACCAGCTCGCATCTGCCCGCTGGCGGGAACAGTACGAGAGAGCTATGCCCTCCACCCTCACCCCGGCCCACGTCGAGGACGCGAAGGATATGCTGGACCGTGCCCCTAACTGGACACCAGCGCGCGTGTTCCGTTCCACCGCTACCCAGGTCCTCGCGCAGCAACAGGCGGCTGGCGAGATGTTCACCACGGTGGGCACGGCCCTACACAAGCAGATCGCCGACCTCCTCGCCGAGGAGCTCAAGATGTTCAAGTTCGCGGACTATATGGGTAAAACCATCGTCGCGCACCAGAACTTCCCCCCAGTCACGGTCATCGACGACATCACCACGGTCATTCCCAACGACCACTTCAAGGTGAACACCAAGCCGGGCACTATCAATTACCTGTACAGTGAGGACCACGTCCCCGAGCTCAAATTCAAGCTGGAAAATGTCAACTCGACCCACCTGAGCGAGGTCATGTTATACGCCTGGCCGGCCGATACTGCCCTAAACACTGCCCTAACTTACGGCGCAGTAAGTGAGGGCAAAAGGCAGTCGCCGTATATCAAGGCGTCAATGGCGCTCAGTGACGGGCCTTCGATAACGCTGAAACTCACGGTAAACGGCATGTTACACACCCTGCGCGCTGACCTCGTTGCGGCCGTCGACGAGGACTAGGGCAGTCGGTGGCAGTGGGCACGGCACGTTTGGGGCAGGGCACCCCCCTATATAGGGTGCCACTGCCCACTGCCCACCCCGGGCTGTTGACTTGACCCTGGCGAAAGGTTATAAGTTTCCAATGATCACTAAACCAAAACTCGTCGTGGATAACGCCGCCTTCCCCGAGAAGCCGAAGGGTGGGCCGGCATACCGTATCCGCACGGTGCGTGGCTACAGGCGTATGCTGGACTGGGCCACGCGGCGGATGCTCCAGGGTCTCCTGTCGAAGGACGACCTCGTGGCGATTACTAACGCCGCTAAGGCCGGGGCCGAACTCATGATGACCGAGAACATCCTCGCTCGGGTGGGGGAGGACCGGGAGCTGGACAACATCCTCGGGGATGATGGCGGCTTCAAGCGGCCCCGCAAGGCGCGAGGGTTCATCAAGAAAAAGGTCGTCGTCAAGTCAGGCACCAACAAGGAAGGTGAGACGTTCGACGAGACGGCGGTTACACGTGAGGGAGATATTCGAGATGATCCGGACCTTCAAGGTATCCCTGTATAACTTCATTGCCCGGTCCTCAGTCCCGGCCGTGGTATGGGCCCGGCGCCTGGTAGCAGGTGCCCTCCTCTCACTCATTTTCATTGGCACCCTGGCGCTCGAAGCGTTCGGGGCCCAGTGTATGACGGTTCAGGACATGCGGAGGGTGGCTGAGGTCTCTGGCCTGGCATACGCTCCACCGCCCCCTGGCGGCTGCTCAGTGTGGAAGCTCCGCCCCTGGGTCTTCCGGTACCCGGACGGGAGATGGGCCGCCTACAACCCTCTCCTGGACGCCCTGGAATTTATGGAGGGGTATGAACATCTGAGGTGGCACGAAGCGACCCACTATCTGGAGCACGTCGCCGGCGTTCCGTATAGTAACACGCGCGCTCGCCGCGTCCAGCGCGAGCTGGCGATATCCTGACCTGTATGGCGATTTCGGCGGGGTTTTGGCCCTGAGCGGACCTCGGGCCTGCTAGTCGCGATTGATACGCACTCGCAACTAGCCTCATTGCAACTGCGAACCATTCGCAACTAGCTTCTCAGGCGGCCGGACGTGGTCCGGGCCGGCCTGTCGGCCGCCCGGTTTTTACGCCTATCTATTTTACCATATCCCCTTGCCGCCCCCTATTGAATACGGTTCTTGACTACATGGCGGCCGGGCTCTATATACGAGGGGCGGCCGGCGCAAGGTGCGCCCGGGGCCGCCTGGAGGTAGAAAGCAATGTTTTTAAATACGAGTATGGAAGCCAAAGGGATATCCCTTTCCGACCCTGAAACGGACACGCTGGTCTTTTTCATCCGGTATACGTCAAACTACAAAACCAAAAAGTTCTGGGCACTCGAAAGTCTCGGTATCGACGGTGCCCCTACCGTTATTGATACCTTTCGGTCCCGTGAGGCGGCCGAATATCGGGCTTTCTCCGACTTTTTGGAAAGTAAGACCCATGCTTAAACCGGGCAAAGAGACGGACCGGGAAAAGGCCGACCGGTTAATTACTGGCATGGCGGAGACGTTGCGCCCGCTAGTGGAAAACATAGAGGCGGCCCGCCCGGTTACCCAGAACCACTATGGTCGATACCTCGAAATCATGCTTACGTTCGAGGATGTTTTAATGCGTAAAGCCGTTTACATGGCTTTATCCGATGCGGGCGCCAATCCGCAAGGCGTCAACGCGGCGGCCCGCCTCGCTTGGTAGAAAGGGACAAGACAATGACCGAGTATCTAGAAAACAATGCTACCCGGGCTCTAGCGCCTGAGCGGTACGTTATCTATTCGGCGGCCCAGTCCGATGTTAAGCACGTACGGGCCGCGCTGAAACTTCACAACGTCTCGAATAAAGAATTGTCGGGGCAGTACAAGGGAAAGCCGGAGGTTTCCTGGATAGTCAATATCCGGGACTGGAAGCAAACCCTGCGCGTTGCCGGCGCTTTCATAGATAGAGAGGCGACGGTCCTTTTCCTGGGGAAAGTAAACCGGGCCCGGGACGCGCGGCCGGCCGTATTGTTTCACCAGGCAACGCGCGAGCCTGAGTTTATCGGATGGTTTTTTGCAGTCTCGAAAGAGACGGCCCTACAGTGTGAAGCATGGACGTTCGACGGCCGGCAGTATTATACGACCGCCATGGAGCGGGATGACTTGCCGGAAGGCACGTTTTACAATCCCCCGCCGATCAAGACACGCTCACTTTATCCCGAGGTAAATGTGGGCGGCAACTTCTACCGCTATTCTAAGGCATACCTTGCCGCGGCCGCCCGGCGCCATACTTCCAAGGCGTATGGGCCCGATACGGCCGCCATGCGGGCCGCCGGGTACTTCGAGGCGCCGGCGAAACGCGTCGCTGGGTTTTTTAACAAGGCCGGGCTTGCCCGCACGCCTTCCGGGCATGAATTTTAGAGCCCGGCGGCGCCCTATTAGGGGGGCGAACGTACGCCCCCCACTTTATGTATTTAGAGCACCAACCTATCATAGCGGCGCATGCTCGGTCCGGCCCGGATGGTTTGGGCCGCGTGCTTAGGTTTGCCATGGTGACTGCCCGGCGGCCGCTCTATCTTATCGCCGAAGACTATGCGGATATAGAGGCGGAACGGCCGGGCGCGGATGATAGTATTACTCAGGACCGCATGCAACACTGGTTTGATTTATGGGCCCAGCGTCGGGATATCTATTGGCAATGTGAAGACATAGTAGAGCACGCTGGGCCGCGGGCCGCGGATTACCTTGTCGGATACCTTGCTACGTTGCCCGGCCTCGGACTAGCTAAGGCCGGTTTCGCCGCCCAAATGGCTTACGGGCTTTCGGGTTGCCTGGATACGCATAACCATAAGAGGTTTGGTATTCGGCCGCGTACGTTCGACCATTACAAAAGGGTCCGGACCGTGCGCGGCCGCCGGCGGTTTGCGGCCCGCTACAATGCTGTCGTCGATAGGGCCGGGGGTACGGCCGCCCTTTGGAACGGATGGTGCTTCTACGTCGCTCTAAGGCGTCCTAAAGTGTATCTGAACGCGAACATAGTGTCGGCCCTTCACGTTGCCGCCTTGGGTCTAAACGGTTACCAAGTCTCTGATTTGTTGGCACAGGTTGCACGCCGTCCCGCAACAGAGACGCATACGGAGACGCCATAATCCCGGACGTGAACGGCCGCCGTCCGGCATAACGCCTTGTAACTGCGGCCGATTGAGGGGGTAGGATGATATGGAAGCTCTAGACGATACCGAGACTGGCCAGGCTTTGGCAGTCTCGCTTGCCATGCCGGCCGAAGACATGCCGGTACGCGTCGACCTTGCCATGGCACGGGCCGCCCGCCAATACGAGGGGCCCACTATGTATGAGGACGTCGTGCAACGCTGGTCATTGCCGGCGGCATAGCGTCGCACCTTACCTATCGGGCCGCCGGCCGCCATGGTCGGCGGCCCTTTCCTTTGCCCTTCCCTTGCAAGTGACACTCATTCTCAACGCGCCTTGTTGCAACTGCGACGCACTCGCACCCTGCCCTCGGTCGCGACCACAAGGGGTGGGGGGTCGACGATTGCGCTCATACTAGATGTGGGGGGTGGGGGCCGCCAGGAGGCGCGGGTCCCCAGGCGCGATGAGGGGAACCGTCGACATAAAAATATATGGTGCACCCCAAAATCACGGGGGCACCAGCCTTATCGGACGACATGGGGGGTTGCGCCGGGGCCCCACCCGTGGTATATTGTGTGACACCAATCGCGAATTTCACCACACACCATGAGCTAACAGGAGGTCCGGATGGCCGAAGACAATGTGATTGAGACCGTGTTCACCAACGCCACCGACGCTATCGAACGGGCGCACGAGGCCCGCGAGACGGCCGACACCGCGTACACCGAGGCGTTCGACGAGTTCGCGGAGGTCGAGCACGAGTACGAGAAGCTGACGGGCGAAGCGGCGGGTCCGGGCGGGGTCGAGAGGCTCACGTCCCTCGCCAAGAAGTACGGCCCCACGGCCCTCAAATACTTCGGCGCCGGCGGCGCGGGTGCGAGCGTCCTGCTCGCCCTGAGCAAGGACGGCACCGGGGCGGGCATCCTCTCAAAGCTCGGGGGCATCTTCGGCCTCGGAGGCTAACGGGTGGCTCTCCTCGCTAAAGCGCAGGAGCTTGCGAAACAGTCGTCGCGGGAGAGCAGTCACCTCTTGCCGGAGAACATCCGCGACCTGACGGGGTACAAGCCCCGCGCGCTACAGAGCGAGCTGGAGCGGTCCCTGCGCCGCTTCAATTCGTTCGCCCTCCACCGCCGGTTCGGGAAAACAGTCCTGGAGGTCAACCGCCTGATCGAGCGGGCCGTGTACTGCCCCTTCGAGCAGGGGCGCTACGCCTACCTGGCTCCGACCTACGCCATGGCGGAGGATATCGCCTGGCACTACCTTCTCGGGTACACCGAGAATTTCGTCGGCAGGCACGTGGAGCTCGCGAAACTCTCTGTCTGGCTGCCGACCTACCGAGGGGGCCGGGCGCGTATCCGGCTCTACGGCACGGACAGCCCGAAGCAACGCCTCCGCGGCCTGTACCTGGACGGGGTCGTGTTCGACGAGTGGGCCCACATACCCCCCTTCGTCTGGACTGAGCAGGTCCGCCCCATGCTGTCGGATGGGAACCGGCAGGGGATGGATGACCAGGGGAACCCCAACCAGTGGGCGGACTTCATATTCACCCCGTTCGGGCGGAACCACGCGTATCGGTACCACCGGGACGCCACCCTGTGGTCTGAGGGGCACGCGGTCGTGCGTGTGGCCGGCGACCGCGAGGAGACCATCCGACGGAATGACTGGAACGCGGCCCTCTACCGGGCGAGCGAGACGGACATCATCCCGAAGTCAGAGCTCAATGACGCCTATTTCGACATGGGCCCCTCGAAGTACGAGCAGGAGTTCGAGGTATCGTTCGAGGCCGCGGTCGAGGGGGCGATCTACGCCAGGGAGCTGGAGTTCCTCCGGAAGAACGGGCGCATCCTGAACCTGCCCGTTATCCCAATTATCCCGGTACATACGTGTTGGGACCTCGGCCACGACGCGGCAACCGCCATTTGGTTCTTCCAGCAGGTGGGGGACATGATCCACTGGGTGGATTACTTCGAGGCGTCGGGTGAGGGGCTGCCCTTCTACGCTGACGTCCTGGAGGCGAAGGGCTACCTGTACGGTCGCCACTACCTGCCGCACGATATCGAGGTGACGGAGCTGGGGTCGGGCAAGACCCGGGCTGCCAGCCTCCGCGGCCTCGGGGTCCGGCCGTCCATCGTCCCGAAGTCGAACCTGGAGGATGGGATCAACGCGACGCGGAACATGCTCATGCGGTCGGCCTTCGATGTCAGCAAGTGCGCGGAGGGGATTGACCGTCTAGCCCTGTACCGCCGCGAGAAGAACGAGAAGCTCGGGACGTTCCGCAAGAAGCCGGTCGAAGACTGGGCCTCGCACGGGGCGGACGCGGCCCGGACCGGCGCCGTGGGCGTCAGGCGCAAGTGGGGCCGGGGCGACAGTAGCGACGCGGAAGCCGGCCAGTATTAGGAATTGACACCTACGTTTCAACCTGCTACTATAATGGGGATCACCTTCATGTCTTCCACCCTCATACCTCCCTGCACCTCGCCCCCCTCTCCGGAGGGGGGTGCCTTTTCTTACGACGCCATGGCGCTCGCCCTGATCGGCGCCGCCCTGGGCCCGGCTGCGCGGAGCCTCCTCAACGCGACGCCTGTTATGCGGTCCTTAGACGAGTGGGATTGCTGTGAATTTGGCCCCCGCGTAGGACCTATCGTGTTTCACACTGCCCCCGGCTTTTGTTCGCTCCCGGTTGTGGTTCACGAGGCGGGGCACGCATATCACGTTCATCTGCTCCGGGGCCTGTCGCTCGTGGCCCCCACATGGCGGTGCGAGGCGTTCGCGTACTACGCCGTGTACCGCGCGTTTATGGTCCTGGGAGGGGACGCGCCGGACTTATACGGCTTCGACCGCTATCTCGACGCGCACGAGGCGCTGCACCCGAAGGCGACGGGCCTGGCCCGTATCCTGCTGCACGAGCCCCCGCACCGGGCAGTCGTGTTTGCACTAGCTGGAGGCTGACGTGATACGCAAACGGAAGCTGCGGTACGCCCGGGAGACGGGTGTCACAGAGCGGGAGCCCTGGCGCGACAGCGCGGACAACCCGCTGTCGGGGGCGTTCCTCCCCTTGACAGAGCGGTCGGAACCGAGTAAAGCTAGATGGTGGGCACGGATCGCCCAACGGAACAAAAGACCGGACCACGTGCAGTACGACCCAACGCCCCGACGCAAGGGTCAGCGGGTAGTGGAGTAGAACATGCGTACACTGTTTAATCCCTTCAAGGCCCTCGGAAATATATTCAGCCCCTCGAAGCCGAAAATTCCGCAGGTCTCCTCCGCCGCCGAAGACGCCCGCTTGGCGGCGAAGGCGCGCGAGGAGGCCGCCCGGAAAGCCCGGTCCGACGCCGCCAAGCGGGCGGGGAGCCGGTCGACTTTCCTCACTCCCCCGCGTCTCGGTGAGACGTTCGGGACGGACGCGACGACCACCCGTAAGCGCCTTACCGGAGCCAACTAATGGCGAAAAAGCGGGCGAGAGACCAGCTCGCCGTCGCACTTGTTCAGCAGGAAGCGCACTTGCGGGGCGAGCGTGCGACGTCCGAGGCCCTGTGGCAGAACGTCGCGGAGCTCGTGATCCCCCGTCGCGCCAGCTTCCAGGAGGAAGTGGTCCCGGGGGTCGAGCGCAACCGCAAAATTCTGGACAGTACGGCCGCGCGCTCGCTGGAGCTGTTCGCGTCATTCATCCACACCCTGTTGAACAACCCCTCCGTCACGTGGATCAAGATAGGTGTGAGCTCGGCGCCTGAGCTCAACGACCGTATGCTCGTTCGCAAGTGGCTGGAGGCATCCGGCGACATCATCATGACGGACCTCGCCGGCCCGCAGGCGAACATCTACTCCCACCTCCATCAGGTCTACCTGGACCTGGGGGCGTTCGGGACGGCGGTCCTGTTCCTGGATGCTGGCCCCGACGGCCGCCTGCGCGTGCGCTACCACCACCTCGCCAAGGCGGTGATGGCCGAGAACGCGTTTGGCATCATCGACACGCTGCACCTGACCGAGACCTTCACCCCGCGCCAGGCGCAGCAGAAGTGGCCGGGCCTGGACCTCGGGAAGTCGGTCGAGAAGGCGAAGGGCAAGGACGTCCACAAGCCGTTGAGGTTCATCCACTCGGTGTTCCCGAATACCGACGCCGTCGCCGGGCTGTTGCCGGCGCGCGTCCGCCTGAGCGGCGCCCCCTTCGCCAGCTCGTGGACGAACGCGGCGGACAACATCACCATTCAGACCGGCGCGTTCGAGGAGTTTCCCTACATCACGCCCCGGTGGTACAAGAGCCGCGGGGAAATCTACGGCCGGTCGCCCGCTATGACCGTCCTGCCGGACATCCGCATGGTCAACACCATGTCGGATACTATCCTGCGCGGCGCTGAGAAGATTGTTGACCCGCCCCTCTTGCTGCCGGACGGCAGCCTCATTTCTCCGGTCCGCATGTTCTCGGGCGGCATCACATTCTCGGACGGCGCTGTCAAGCCGGAGAGCCTGATCCCGCCCGGCACGGCGAGGATCGAGGTCGGCAACGATCTCCTCCAGCGCCGGCAGGAAGCCATCCGCGAGGGGTTCTTCGTGCCCCTGTTCGCCACCCCCGAGAGCCCGGTGAAGACCGCGACACAGGTCCTCCAAGAGGCGGACGAGCGGAACAGGGCCGTGTCACCCATGCTCGTGCGGACGCAGGAGGAGCTCCACCAGAAGCTCGCGACGCGCAGCTTTAACATCCTGGACCGTCAGGGCCGGCTCCCGCCCATGCCGCCCGCGCTCCAAGGCCACACGCTCAAGATCGAGTTCGTGTCTCCCCTGACCGCTTCACAGAAAGAGACGGAGGGACTGTCCACCATGCGCCTGTTCGAGGCCATGGCGGCGTGGGCACAGTTCGACGCAGGTATTTTTGACGGCGTCGACATCGACGTCGTGCGCGACATCCTGCACCAAGCGACGGGAGCTCCCGCCAAGTTGGCGAGGTCCCGCGCGGACATCGAGCGCCTGCGAGGCGCCCGCCAGGAAACGCAACAGAACGTCGAACGGCAGCAGCAGCTTGTCGAAGGCGCCGAGGTCCTTGCGAAACTACAGACAGCGCAGCGACCGAAGAAGTAAGGTATAAAACCATGACCGCTACAAGAACATTAAAATGGGTTTTGGCAACTGTCGTTCTTGTCTTGCTCCTGCCGGTCTTAGTCTGGCATATTACTTGGCTGCTCGTATGACAAAAAGCAAGGACGTACCCGCCCTAGTGGGCGAGGAGGTTCAGGAGATCGGACGCGACGAGCTGGTCGCGGCCATCCAAGAGGTTTTTCTTACGCCCGCCGGTGCGATAGTCCTCGGGTGGCTATCCTCTCGGTTCGGGTTCATCCGTCGCACGACCCACGTTCCCGGAGACCCACACACGAGCGCCCTGAACGAAGGGACGCGCCTCGTGCTCGTGGAGATCGGGAAGATGCTCGAAAGCGAGCCGGGTGGGACGGGCGACACAGACGTGGCGGAGATGTAACATGCGAACTCTTTATGACGACGGTGGAGATGGTGGTGGTGG
>SDBT01016187.1_pt1 | contig 11815 bp, 14 predicted proteins | sample 2277101 | NCBI WGS metagenome assembly SDBT01 (sample SAMN10404973, study PRJNA504765) | marine sediment metagenome | isolation source: marine sediment core GS10_PC15, 103 cmbsf | place: Arctic Ocean: Southern Knipovich Ridge | collected 2010
GAGGATACCATAACTCCAATTAGTATACGATACCACTCCGGAGTTTTATTTAGAGCTACGAACCCATCTTCTACATAGTGTACCATGAATGGGAAGAATACTAAGATCATAGGGGCGCTGAGCACAACAGTGAGGAACCCCGGCCTCCACCCCGCCTTCTGAATACTGGCCTTATTCCACTCAACTTCAGCTATCCGCCCTGCCTCTATATTTTTGAGCTTTTGCTGCTGAATAGCACCATCTATTTCAACTCGCATAGCCTTGCGACGCTGCTTCTCTTTGATGATACCAGTGATACCACTAACGATGGGCTTGGCAATCCCACCGAATATATTTGCGAGGATACTCACATCACCACCCCTGCCACGGGATTAACATTAGAGCAAGACCTACGATACAGGCAAAAACAATCACGAGGACAATTCCAAGCAAAACCCCCAGACTAGTGCCTCCCTTCGTGCTCGATGGAGTAGTGATTTCCGTCATCAAAGTGTCCTCCCCATGTACAGAGAGGGTGGAGGCTTTCCCAGTACTCCCCGGCGAAGCGGTGGTCCTCTGTTTCTCTAAGATATACATTGTCTTTGAATAAGTTGATATCCTTGGCAAGTCTGGACTTATGTAACGAAAAAGCTTTTCCATACCCCTCTCCCTCCCCTACGTCCCCAAATACACGGGGATCACGATAGGCGTCCCCTTGAGTACACTCGTACCCTTGCTCATGTATGTAGTCAAGAAGCCGGGGCAGTAGTGTCATAAATAGCCGCTGTTTATCCCCCAGTGTCATCGGTTGGGACAACGACGAGTTCAGGCTTGTTGGTGACGATGAGCGCACCGTCTGCGATTGACGTGAGCCATGACTTAATTTCCACCATCTTCTCCACATCTTTAACAGGCACACTCATACCAGTCTGTGTGATGAGGTTAAAGATTTCCTGGGCGATCTTTGAATGCGAATCCATATCATTCTCCTTTTTGTCATACTTCTTCCAAACTCGTTAAAGCTTGGTGCATAGCTTCTAATTCAAGTTCTGTTTCAACTAGCACCTCTGCATCCGCAGCAGTCCAATCATCTCCATTGCGTTGGCGGAATTCTAAAGCTGCAATCTCTTTACGAAGATGGCTAATTTCAAGCCGCAGTAGAACTTGAAAAGCGTCACCTATAGGAGCTACTCCTGCCTTCACTTCCTCTTGTATTTCTCCAGCCAAAGCTTCACTTACAGCAGCTACGAGGACAGGCTTCCCTATAAACCATAGAAGGGGGAGGAGAGGAATCCAAGTAGCGACTGTCGCTATGGAGATAGTAATTCCGTTATCTTTTAAGCTCTGCTTCATGGTATCTTCTTCTTCTTACCTCTACGAGGAGACGGAGGAGCAGGTGGCTTCGGTAGTAAGTTGAACAAACGTTGAATAGTTTTACTCTTCTTTCGCAGTGACCATATCAAAACCCCTGCGATTACTACCCCTATGATAACAAGTACGAATGTGTCCATTATGTATATGGCCTCCGTCTATACTCGGCATGTTCTCCCCACGTATGTCCGGCGTGCCCAGATAAAGTAACTGGCTCTCTTTTCATGTCAGTTATACCGAAATTTACATTGGGATTATACTGTGGGTCAATAGATTTGTAGTCAGCAACAAAACGCTGTTGCGCACATTCTGGCATAAACCGTGGCGTGGCCTCAATGATCTTATCTCCAATCAATTCCGTCAGCATATAGCGTGAAAAGTTCTGTAGAACTGCTGGAAGTGGCGGAGCCTGTGGAGCCGGGGCCTGTTCACACTCCAACATATCGCCATTAAGAATGCCAGTACAGTACGATTTAGCAACATCATTTATGTACTGAACCCAATGATGCGGTCCATCAAACCATTCGCACCAGAAGTAATCCGTCTCTTGCATCCAATTACTCGTGTTGACTTTGAAGAATCCACCTTTGCCCATACCGAAAAGATTCTGCTGTGGACGAACACAGTAGTCTCCGGCTGGCGGAATAACATTCTCCGGACCACATGAATGACCGAGCCGAGTTGACAATTCTAACTTATCAAAGATCCACTGGTCTGCCACATCCAATCGTGGAAATATCTGCCAATCAACATCGTATGGTGGTTCGACAATCATGTTATTATCGCCGTTAGACTTACAGTAGCAGTATCCTGAGTAATCAAAGACACTATGTGTCTAATTTCAAAAACTGATGTGACCACATCCGATCCCGGTCCCGCCTTAGCAATACGTCGCCTAAACCATACTCTTTCAATGCTTAGATCAATCCATACATTATCCGCCGCAGCAGCAAAGGTCCAATTACCTACAGATTCAGTAAGACTTCGTATTTGATAAGTAGAACCTATCCCCGCTTGTGGTTCCTTTGTCCACCACTCTCCCGGGTGAGTATCTGTGCGTTCTGAACCGATAGGCCCAGTTTGGTCTACCGATCCATCCGGTTGCCAAGCAATTCCAGCTTGGGTCGCGCCACCTACTGTGGTTTTCGACCACGTCATGTTCGTAAAAACAACCCGCCCTCCTGAATGGCCCAAAACAGATACGATTAACGGCAGCATCAGGAGATATCACCAAATAGCATCCATTCATTGGTGTTTTGCTTGACTATACAAGCGGTTCCCCCATCAATTATCGTCCTGCTAACAGTAGAATTGACCGCGATGGCAGACGAGATAGTTACGCCAGCACCAGGATCAATAACGATATTGCCGGTCGTATCACAGGCAAACACCATCACCGTGCCAAGAGCAAAAGCGGTCGTGCTGTTTGGGGGGATCGTAACCGTATCCGTCACGGTACCACGATTGACCATGAAGGTATTCGCATTAGACTGCACCAGTGTAAAACTAGCTGTGATAATACCAATCCTAATGCCCATATCCTCATAATCTATCTGTTCCATAACTCCATTGTTATTGAACAGAAAAGAGTCTGTGGCTGCCGTGTCCGCAATGGTTCGGTTTGTGAGCGCCGATATATCTAAGTTGAACGTCCGGTTAGCGGCTAACGTACCGCCTCCGGTAATCCCGACACCGGCAATCATGTTTATGGTGGTCTGCGGAACATCAAGGGTGCCTCTGGCAGCCGATGCTGAACTAGCGTTGGTGCCGCCATTAGCGAGAGGTAGAAGACCGGAAACATCCGTAGTTAAAACAATCAAACCACGAGTGATGACCTGCCCAGCAATAGTGATGTAATTCGGCGAACCAACAAGCGTTACAGGGTCTTGAAGATCACCAGCCGATAGCGCCCGTTCAAAACCTGCTCCAGTTAGAGTATTATTAACTTCAAACCCACCAGAAGCCGCAGGTAATGACCGCCATGTTTGAACGCCGATATGAAATCCACCTGATGCACCACCAGGATCAGAACCAAATAACTGTCGCGGTGTCCCGCCAGAATCTATTCCGTGTAATTGTAATTCACCCCCTTGCATGAGGTTTACAAACTGGAGAGCATTACTACCGATAAACCCCCACTGACCTATTGGATCGCTATCATCTGAATCACTTAAGAGGAACCGGCAAGTAATAGCCTCAGTCGTTGGCGGTGACCCGGTAGTAATATCACCAAGTAATTTGAGCTTACCAGTTTCAAATTTATGAGTACCTGTAAGATCGTAACTTCCTCCTTCATTCATCACTGGTACGAACGCTGCGGCCACAAAGATATCCATTGGGTTCGTAGCGTCGGCTGTAAACCGAGCCTTGTCTACTCCACCCACACTAATCCGCATCTCGTCTAACCCGAACCGATAGTAACCCATATTCGGCTGAGTAACCCAGGAAATGCCGGGGAGAGTAACAGTTCCGTCTGTGTTGAGGAATGGTACGAGCATACCACCGTCACCACTACGGCTGAGGCTGTCCGTCAGTACCGTTTCAATATCTGACATCGTGGGGTTCGCCCACGTTGCATCAATAGTTGTCCCTGAAACTACCGGGTTTCCGGCGGGGAGGGTATAAGTTCCACCACTATCACGGGGCATTAGCTTTCTCCGCTGCTATGACGCTGGCTATCTGTCTAGCTGAATAACCAGCCATCTTTAGTGCTTTACGATATTCCTGTAGTCTTGCAGCGTTGTTGTGCTGCCCGGAAATAACCTTTTGAAATCCTGGTCGGGCCATAACTCGGCCCAATGCTATGACTCCTGCGGCACTTATAGCTACTGGAGTTCCTACTCCTGCTAAGAAGCTCGCAGTAAACCCAAGCGCAGCTACAGTTTGGAAGATACCTTGCTTACTCGGGAAATCAGGTAATGCTTCAACAGCTCTATCAGCTGTCTTCTGCAATGGAGCTTCACCTCTTATACCAGCTTTGCCAGTACGACCAGCAATTGATCCAGCCAGTTGCTTCGGAGTGAATTTACCCGCAACATCACCAGCTTTCTTAACTGCGGAAGTCAGTGACATATAGCCGTTATAATATTCAGACTTAGAAGCATAACTCGCCCAAAGATCATCAGGCAAACTCTTCTTCAATGCTCTATCAATTTGCAATAGAGCACTCTCCATAGGCTTCCGCATACCTCGCATAAGAGGGGAGCCAGGAGGTATATCATTCATCAATTCCTGTATGCCATTCTTCAGTTGGAGTACTCGCTTACCCTTTGCCATTGTTCTAGGTATCGCAAATGTCCCCCCACTAACATCCTTTATAGATTCACGCATAGCAGGAGTCAACTTAACCTTACTAAGATCTATAACCTCCTCACCTATATCATCATAAGCGTGTTTCCAATAATTATCTAGCTTAACCATCATTTGATGGACAGTATCCTCAGGAAGTATGTCAATCTTTCCCTGAGGATGGTGGGTTTCAGTACCTATGTACCGACGAAGATCATCTAAAGCATGGCTATACTGACCGCGAATCTTTCCCCCTACTCCAGGGATATTAGCAAGAATTCCTTCGTACATTTGCTTCACTAGCCCTGTCTCAGCCGATTGAGACAAAGGAATTTGAGTTCCAGTTTCTGCTTGCAGAGCCTTAGCTTCCTTTGTCTGACTAGTCAGCTTAAACTTTCCATAAACTCGGCCTAGTAACTTCCCTGCACTACCGAAACCAGCCCCGAGTGTTCCTACAATGCCCGCTGTCTCCGCTCGTTCGTCTGGACCTCCTAGTACCGCGCCCACTGTAGCGCCCTCGACCGCGCCTCGGGTGGCGGGGTGGGTAAGGGCACGGGTAGCGCCTTTCCCAAGCATACCGGCACGTCGAGCTAGCAGTAGGCCCTTTCCCACAGTGCCTACCCCCATACCAAGTGGGAGCGTGGCCCCGATTTCACCAACAATTTGTCCAGTCATCCCCATACCAGTGTCCATAAGGTCAGCATTGAGGGCTTCCATCTCCCTCATATAGTCATCATCGTGTATGCCTACGATGTTACCAAGCTGACGACCAGTAGTAAAGACTCCTGACTTGACCCCTTGGCCGAGCCGACCTAATTTTGTTTCACTAACGGGGGAGTAACGCTCACCTGCTTCTCCAAAGTCCTCTGCGGTAGCAAGACCACCAGAAATAGCTTTCTCCATTACAGCAAGGCGATGAGTACCCTCAGGGATACCCTTAATCACCGTACCGTTAGGAAGAGTTACTTCCATTACGGTATATCCCCCCAATCTACTATCGTATTGCCGGGGCCAGCAGGAGCATCAGCAGGAGCACTCACTGCTTCCTCAGGAACAGGGGTTTTTCTTGTGGGATCTCCACCTTCTAAACCAAAATCACCATACATAGTATCTACCCATGTATTGTTATAGATGACTTGATCGCTAGCCTTTTGTCGCTTCATTACGTCACGAGCAATTCTCACCATACTTTCAAAGCCTTGGCGGATAACTGCGGGAGGCATATTCGGACCAACATTAGCTTGAGCCCATGCTGCCTGTTCGGTTTCTGTCAAAGCAGAACCAAACATTTCATTTCTTCCTTTAAGAGTATACAATCTATCATACTCAGCCCACCATGCAGCTTGGTCTTTCATAGCTTGGTTACTCAATGGAGTCTTACCAAGCTTATTAGTTACTGACCCTTCACCAAACCCAAACCCCGAACCAAAATCATCCTGAAACGATTTAGATAAATTAGTAAGATTATTAAAGGTCGCAATCTTTTCAGTTGAAATCTTTTGTGCGCTAGAAGGAGGAACTTTGCCAAGACCACTAGCTCGCATATTAGCGCCCAACTCCATCGCTCTATGGTGTCTTACATCTTCCTCATGCTTCAGTTGTGCCATAGTGTTCGCTAAAGCTGATTGCTCAGCCTGCTGATTGTAATAACTCTCCGTAAGGTCCCGCTGAGCTGCCTTGTCCCTACGACCAAGCTCTACTTCACCCTGTCGCTGCGTTCGCTGGCTAAGGTTTTGACCAAATGGCTGGAGGACACGATCGCCCGTTAGCTGAGCAAGCTCACCTATCTCCTGTCTACGCCGAAGTCCAGAAGATAGGGTCCGCTGCATAGCTTGGTCGCGGGAACCCCCGCCCATTAACAACTGTTCAAGAACATGACTAGGCACTGATTGTCCCCGGCGGCATTGCCGCCTCCTCCTCTTCTTCCTGGCCGTACTTCCTTCTTAACAAGTCCAGAAGAGTTTGACGCCCTGCTGTCTGTTCTCCAGCAATACGCTTGGCATCCTTCTTACCCTTGTGGATACCATACCCTCGCACAGCGTGAGCAATGGGGGAGTCAGCCACATAGGTTCGCCCCTTATTGACATAGCGACCCTCTAAATTCTCTTGGTCGCGCATTTTCTCAGCCAGTATCATCTGACGCTCGAGGTCCCCCATACCAGCCATCTGTGCAAGTTCTTCCTCGGTCATGTCTGCATAGATGGACTGGTATGGGTCCTCTCCTGCTTGCGGAGGAACTTCGGGCTCGGCTAAACCTGGAGGCTGCTCTGGCCCCATCTCTCCCGGGGGCTGCGCTGGACCCATCGCGGGTTCTGGCAGACGGTCTGGTATGCCACCAGTACCGACGCCTGTCAACCTTTCTTCATTCATAGGGGCTGTACTACCTGAACCAAATAGTCCCCCAGCACCCGGAGGCACATCGGTATTTCCATACGGCGGAATAGCCTTCGGCATGTTGTAGGGACTGAGGCCAGTTCCCATACCCCCCGGTCCACCGGGAGCTCCTCCGGCACCTTTCTCATACGGGGATGGAGCAGACGGGTTTATCCCAGGAGTTGCCCCCGGAGGAGGTGCTCCTGGTTGGGGGATCTGTTTACCTTGACGCATTAATTCTGCAAAGTATTGCTGCATCCGTTGCGTCAATTGTGGGGGAAGTGCAGCCATTAGAATCTCCTTCCTCTACCGCCGTAGCCTCCACGACCACGGCCTCTCATCATCTGAGCCATCTGCTGTTGCTGTTGCATTTGAGGATTTACCATGCCACGCCCAGGAATTTGTCCTGCCATGCCACCTCCTCCTCCCATAGCTGCTCGCTGTTGCTGAGCTTGCTGCATCATTTGTTGCTGAGCTCCCCGCATACCTCGGCCCATGCCTCGGCCCAAACGACCACCTCCTCCTCCTCCACCGTAGTTTCCAGGAGCCCCACCTCTTTGCATACCCATCATATTCTCCCGTAATCTACCATGAAGTAACCACTTGAATGACGTGCAACGTATTCACGTGGCATCTCATGAGCCATTACACCGGAGCTCTTACCGCCCCAAATCCAATCCCACATATAGATGTTGTGTCCGTTGTACGAACCTATTCGTTTGACATTACGCTTGAGCCGTATGTCTGAGAAACTCATCGCACTAGCTCCAGCGTTGAGCACACTATTCATCATAGCTTGATCAGCATTAAACTGATCCATCTCAGCAGAATACTGATCCTGAGCAGCGCCAGTATAGTCAGCGCCCTGTACCCTTCCAGCCTGATTAAATCCAGGCATTCCCGGCATACCGACTTGCTGGCCGGTGAGGATAGCGTTGATCTCATTAAGTGACCAACCCCGCCTCGTCATTTCTTCTGAAAACTGTTGCTGTCGCAGAGTATTGTCAAAACCAGCCCCAGCTATATCCTGACCAAACTCTTGCTGACCAATCCCCATCATCTCCTGGAATTCCCGGCCACCGACCTGCATCATCTCATTGAATTCTTGCTGGCCTATACCGAGCTCCTGCATAAGAGCCTGCTGCGAAGCCTGATTAGCGAAACCGCCAGCCCCCATCTCCATACCAAGCTGACGCTCAGCCTCTTCTCCGCCACCCATGATGGCACCGAACTGAGCCTGCTGATAAGCATCTGTTTCTTCACGGCCAAGGTTGTCTATTGCAGTATCGTAAGCTTCATCTCCTGGCCGGAGACCTTGATTTCTAAGCTGCGCTTCTGTTTGCTCACGCCTTTGCTCAAACCGTGGATCAAGACGAGAGGCAGACTTACCATAGATGGCTTCTTCTGCCCGAGTACGGGTATCCCCAGGATCCCCAACTCCCCGCTGGATATCCTGCATTGAGTACGGGCCTTGAGCTTCATACTCACCAGCCTCGTATTGTCGTCTGTCTGGCGCACCCTGTAACTCTGCAAACCCTGAAAAGTCAGCCGCTGTCCCGTACTCATCCTGAACGCGGGTCATTAAGTCCCCGCCTAGCTCACTCCTCTGGCGGGTGAGGCCCATCTGTGCATCAAGAGCAGCTTGTTGGTCAGGATGGAGGGTAATGTTCTGTTCCCAACCACCTTCCGTACCACCTTCAAACCTACGCGTCTGTGGGTTCCATGTCCCCTGAGTACCCCCCTGCTCCTCCCACGTAGAAGACCCCCACGGAGTAAACTGATCCGGGCGGTTAGCCCGAGTCTGCATCTGCAACATTTCAAGATTGCCAGCGGCAGTCTGTTCAGCAGCAGCTTCGTAGTCAGGCGGCTCGGGAGTGGATTTCTTGCCCATACCTGTTCCTCAAATACTTACAATTTTCCTTACGGAATTCCTGTACGACATAATCAATGCCGACCTTATATCCGTCACGTATCCGATATATTACTTCAAACCCAATACGCTTGTTAAAACTAAGAGCCTTCGGGTTATCCCCCGGAGTGATCCCTATAGCTATGCCCTTCCCTGCGGTATTGAAGACATAGTTAAAGACTTCCTCTGGGTAGCCGTGTTTGAAACACCAGATATCATCCACTGCGATGTGCATAATCACACTATTGTACGACCAACTATCCATAATAGTCGCTGCTACAATATCATTATACTCATTCAATGCCAAGATACCCTTAGTATCCTCGCATTCAGTAGCCTGTGTCCGCTCAGTAGCCCACTTCCATTCATCTTCACTTTGCATAGGCTTAAAGTGATACTTCACAGCAGACCACCATCGGACCACATGACCCCTATAGCGATCAATATAGTATCCACTTGTGATTTACCATGTAGAGCTATCGCTACAGTCTTCCCCTGACCACTAGACCCTACCGGAGGCTGCGCGGGGACTAACTCTCCACCCCAGACCGCAGTATCCCATAGACCTGTATCCCAGATACCTAAAGTTCCCCCAACAGCACTAGCAGGGGTAGGAAGGGGGGCCAAATCATAATCATACCGGGCCACTACGGTATATGACGGTACTGATTCAGTTATAAAGATAGGTCTAATAAAATGTACCTTCTTAAACCGTTCTGGCTGCTCAAAATCATTATAAGAAGTGAGTAACTGCCAGTCAATCTGCTTCGGTATAGGGGCTGACAGCAAAACATCATCTACTGTACCTGTTATCTTCCAAACCTTGTCCTCAGTTGCTCCAGAGTAGAACTCTGCCTTGTACTCCTCACTCGTAAGTATAGGCTGACCTGTCCATATTGACCATGCTTTAAGATTAAGGTCATACACGAATTGACGGTAGGGCTGACTAGCCTCTTGTGGGGTGCCGATAACAAGACGACTTATACTCGGGTGAATCTTAATCTCCCACCCGAACGCATCCTTCTGCCTTCTCATCAACCGTGCCAAATCCGCTTGGATCTTCCAGCTAAGGGAGGCCTCTAAACTGAACGGGTCTACTCCACTAACAATAGCGCCCAGACTTACCAGTCCGTAGGTAGAGAGAAGGAGTAAGTCACCACCATAGAGGTTCCCAATACGCCTTCCAAATGGCATGGCTCCTATAAACCACAGACCGATAATGCCAAACGTACTAGAACTTGATGGGTCAGTCCCCGCGTAGACTATGACGTCCCCACCAGAGCTAACAGCGACAAGGTAATCGTCAGGACCTTCACCAGAATCAAGAGTCCAATCAAACAGAGCAGCAAGAATGCCCCCATAACGGAAACGAGAGCCAAAATTGAACTCAGTGAGTGCGCCAAAGAATGTTCCGACATCGCTGTACCATGCGCTCGTACTATTCTTCTCTATGTACCAGATCCTATTCTTCCAGGACATAACAAAGACGATGCCTAGTGCTCCGGCTGCCGGTCCAGTAACAGAGGGTACTGTCCAGAGGCCGGTACTTTCAGTATAGAGCTGAAGACCATTGGCTTCATCTGCTACTAACAGAAAATGTGCTCCCGCATCGTTAGTCGCCTGGGAAAATGAGCATCTACCAGCGGCAGAAGGCTTTGACAGCCACTCTATATCCTGAACAGGAGTCGTCGTACTGGCACTAATATCGTACAGCCCATCATTATCAGCACAGAACAGCCTGTCCTCAGACCCATCATCCATCGCCCCCTTAAAAGGTAGGAGAGTCTGAACACCATTGCCTAGAAATCCATTAGCATACTCAGCGTGTCCAGGCCTCACCTTGAGTCCTGCGAAAGTAGCATCAATGTTCGTCGTAGCTATAGCACTACGAGGGTCCATCCCGTAAAGGTTAGAAATACTGTCAATACCAGCGGTCGGAGCCGGCAGAGTTGCCGATTGGATACTCTGTTGCTGTGGCTTCAACATTACGGACCACCGTAATTCGTATTCGGTATATTCCTGAAGTCGAGGTAGTGAATACCAGCAGCACGAGCGCCTGCATTTATGATCGGAGCACTCTTATTCCCATCCGCGGCCTGATTAAAAGCCTTTTGAAAGGCCCCTAGTGCTCCAGAGGAATCAAACCCTTTCGCTTCAAGGAACTTAAACCGTAAATACTGAACCATCATTACCGGCTTAAAGAAAATAAGATCGCCATCCCCCACAACAACGTCAGAGAATGTACCAGGAGATGCACCGGGTTCAACCCAATTCCGACTAATATACTCAAAGACAATGTCCAATCCATTCGGGGGAGGCTGGGGGAAAATTTGGAATTTATCCTCCATGATGCGGAAGCTGGCATAGATAGTAAAGCTCACTAAGTCCCTACCTATAAGGTATGACCATTGCTGTGGAGAAAGAGGGCCTCCAAGCGGAACGTTTTCAGCCCTCTCCCACCCCGTCTGTGGAATCATATAGCCAAAGTCTGTGGGAAGATCATAGACACCAGTGTCTGGAGGTACTGCTGTGATGATCTGGTGTTCTCGTCGTAACACTTCCCATGGATATGACTCCACGAGGTCCTGACCGCAGGTAGTGATCAAATTACGAAGTTGGATAAAAGAAGGATCACTATCAGCAAATACATCAACACTCGGCAATAATCCACACTCAATCGCTGCACGATTGATTATATCTGATGCTGTTATATACCGAGAAGTCGCCATTTATGCTGCCTTACTCTTACCTTTCTTCTGGAGACCTGTAACTATCTCCTTAAGCTCATCTACTGCCTGATTAAGAGCAGAAATTTCAGCATCCTTTTGGTCAACAGCAGCATTGAGCTGCTCCAAAGGAGCAGTTTCTTTAGCTGCCTGGATAAAAGCTTGCGCT
>SDBT01016188.1_pt1 | contig 11815 bp, 23 predicted proteins | sample 2277101 | NCBI WGS metagenome assembly SDBT01 (sample SAMN10404973, study PRJNA504765) | marine sediment metagenome | isolation source: marine sediment core GS10_PC15, 103 cmbsf | place: Arctic Ocean: Southern Knipovich Ridge | collected 2010
CTAACGCCGAACTGACACGCGATGGTGCCCTGTGACGGTGGGAAGCCGTGCTGGGCGAAATAATTGCGAATGAAGTTCAGGATGTTGCCCTGGGTCTCGGTCATGGCAGTCAGGCCGCTAGGGCATCCTCCAAACGCTGCAGGAAACTACCGAAGTCGAATGCCCCCACAGTGCAGGCGTAACCCACAAGGTAGACCAGTGCCTGTTCTGTGAGAACGCCAAGCTCAAGGCCATCGTGGACGGCTGGGGATCGTGGCTGGATGTGAACCTGATGTGGGCGCTACGCCAAGACAATCCGGGCGGCGCTATTATTAGCGCATGGGACGAAGTCCGCGAAGCCGCCCCCGCAGCAGCACAGGGAGACGGAAAATGAAGGTATCAGAACACTGTAAGTTCCAGGGCATCAAGAAGTGCCATGTGTGCGATTCCGCGAAGTCGTGTCCGCATCTGAGCGATTGTTCGGCTGGCGTCGTTGATGTACTCCACCGAAGCTTGGCCGAGTGCGGCATTGGCATCGAGCTTCTGGCCGGCCTGATGGAGTGGTGCGGCATTTCCGGCGACGCGAAGGGGATGGCGTATCGCGCCCGTAAGGCGATTGAGATAGCAGAGGCCGCAGCACAGGGCGAAGGGAGTGAACCATTTCGACAAGCTCAAAGACGCAAGGCATGTGACGCGGCTCTGGGCGGAAAGGGAGAAACTGATGGCTAAGCGACTGGATGACGACAAGATTGCCGCCGCCCTTGCCCTGTATGAAAAGTCAGGCTTCCCAAACGGGGTCGAGCTATGGGCTGGGATCAATTCCCTACAGGCCCTCCGCGACCTCAAGGACGCAAGGGCGGCGCTGAGGAAGTGGAAGTGTCCGACCTGCATGAAATGGTCGGTGCCTAACTGCCGCATTTGCGAGGGCACCGGAATCCACCCGATTGCCCTGGAAGCACTGGGAGAATAACTATGGCTCAGCCAATCGTTGAATTCTTCGAGCGCAGGTATGGGGTGAAGCTGCTCCCGCATCAGCGCCGGCTGCTCGAAGGGATGGACTCGGGACGCCGGCCGGCCCTTTATCGACCGCGATTCATGGGGGCCACGGCGGTTCGCAAGATTATGGCCGGCCAGACAGGAGACGTACATGAAGACAAAGGCACGGACGCCGATGCTCAGCAGTGACGCCAGGGCCGTAGCCCGACAGCTCGGCACGCCCGGCTTCTACCTCTCCGTTCACGCGATCGCCCTGGAGGCGTTCGGCAAGACGGACAACACGACTAAGAGCAGGGTCAAGGCCGGGCTCAGGGAGATCCAGCAACGGTACGGACTCCACTACACGACGGACACGACCGAAGGGCGCCACGAGCATACCCAGTGGGCGGCCAAATCAGAGACGTTCGCTGCGCTGAAGCTGGCGACCGAAACCAAAGGAGACTGACATGATCGAACACTGGCTGTCAGAAGACGGGCGCAAGGCGGCGAGTCGGCTTAGCGAAGCAATGCGCGAGGCTACCGATTTTTCTAGCGAGGAGGCTCTATGGGATTTAGAGTATACGTCTCAGCCTGCCAGAAGAGCCCTCGCCCTCCTCCGTGACTTCGGCAGGGAGTATTTGGAGGAACACGGAATATACGTGGGCGGCTCTGCTGCCGCGTGGGAGGCGACCGACCCTGACGGACGATTCGTTGTCAGTGGCAGCGCCTTCATGAGTTTCGACGAAATAAACATCGCTGCAATCCTGGCTGTGGAGGTGAAGACATGAGCAACGCAGAATTCAACGCACAACTCAACGTGGCTGTCGCGGAGAAGGTGTTCGGCCTCAAGGGCGTGGGCTACTACGGCCCCCGCGACCGGACTGGCCTGCACACGCACTACCGCCGCTACGATACGCCCGAGAAGGCCAACGTCGCGTACCTGAAGTATTGGGACGGCGCCAAGCCAGGACACTTCAATTGGGCGGAGGATGGCGGCGAGCCTAGCGGCATCAAGCTGTGTTCATGGAAGCTGCGGTGGGGACCGATATTCGTTCCCAACTATGCTGGCTTCATCGCCGATGCGTGGCTGGTGGTGACGCGCATCCAAGAGGCCGACGTGGACTTCTGGCTGGGCTCCGAATGGGACGAACAACTCGACCGCAAATCATGGGAGGCTCAGTTCATGCCCCGTGGCGCGATGCACGGGTTCGGAGTCAGTGGCGATACGCCATGCCAAGCGATCTGCCTCGCTGCCCTACAGGCACTGGAGAAATGACTGAATGATCGATTGGCCTCGCGGAATCACGCAGTGGGTCGAGGGAGACGTCGGCTACATGTCCATTCCGTTCACTTGGAACCTGCCAGAAGCCGTGGGGATCCTACGGCAACAGCGGATGGGCATCCGTCGATGGGAAGTCGGCGGCCCTGCGATCATGCTCATGCCGGGGTACTTGCCAGAGATTCCGAATGTCGAACTCAAAGCGTACAGGCGAGGGGTCCTGCAAAGAGTCAACCCGGAGGCCACGCGGACGACGACCGGCTGTCCGAATCGATGCGACTTCTGCGGCATTGGCCGGCGGCTGATCGAGGGCGAGTTCAGTGAGTTGCGAGAGTGGCCGGACAATCCGGTGATCTGTGACAACAACCTGCTCGCGGCCAGTGACAGGCACATCGTGAAGGTCTGTGAACGGCTCGCGTCGTGGGGATGGTGCGACTTCAATCAAGGGCTCGACGCACGATTCCTGACCGCTTTCCACGCCAAGTGTATCGCGTGGGTCGGGAAGCCGCTGTGCCGGTTGGCGCTCGATAGCGTAGACGGTATGCCGGCGTGGCTGCGGGCATATGGACGGCTCAGGGACGCGGGCATCGCCAAGCATCGGATTCGGACGTATGTGCTGATCGGATACGACAGCGGCCCCAAGGTGGCGTGGGATCAGTGCGAGTTCATCGATCGGATGCACCTGATGGCGCTGCCGATGTGGTTTCACGAACTGGATGTCCTTGAGCATAACAGCGTCACGGACGACCAGCGGGTGCTCGGATGGGATGAGGCCGAGCAGAAGCGAATCATGCAGTGGTACTACAAGCACCGGGGGTCCAAGCCAGAATTTGCCGCCGAGCATCCGCCCACCTGATGCTCCGATTCCCCTTGAACCCCTGCGAATACATGGTACAGGGGGAGCATGGCGAAGAAGGCCAAGACTGCCTATCAGCGGCTCAACGACAAGCAACGAAAGTTCGTTGACCGCTACTGCGACCACTACAACGCCAGCTTGGCGTACATCGAAGCGGGGTACAAGGCCAACCGGGGCAACGCGTCCACGCTCAAATCAAAGCAAATCATTTCCGATGCCATTGACGAGCAGACCGAGGCCATCGGCATCACGCCCAAGCGGATCACCGCCAGCATTGCTCAGATTGCCTTCGAGGCCAACATTAAGGACTTCGCCCCGTTCATCATGGGGCAGATGAGCCTGCAGCAACTGTCTGACTCCGGGGTCGATACCAAGCTCATCAAGAGCGTCAGCGTCACGCCCGGCGCAAACGGCACGGCCGTCAAGGTCGAACTCTACAACCGGCAGACCTCGCATGACCAACTGCTGAAGATCAAGGGCATGTCCATCGATAAGGTCAAGATGGAGATGACGGGCAGCGACCTCAAGGGCGCCACCGAAGCGGAAGTGCTCGCCCAGGCACGGGCCAAGAAGCCGGAGGATGGCTCTTGAACCCACTCGTGAGCATCCTGATGCCTGCGTACAACGCCGGGAAGTTCATCAGTGACGCTATCGAGAGCTGCCAGGTCCAGACGTCTCGGGACTGGGAGCTGCTGATCGTTGACGATGGGAGCGTTGACGGGACGGCAGCGGTCGCTGAGGGATATGCGGCGGCTGATGATCGGGTGCGAGTGCAGCGGGCTGAGCATCGCGGAGTGGGGGCGGCTCTCAATACCGCGTTCGCCATGTCAAAGGGCGAGATTGTCTGCCGGCTGGACGCGGACGACGCGCAGGATCCATGGCGCCTCAAGTGCCAGATGAGCATCCTCCATCGGTACCCCCGCAAGCGGGGGCCGCAGATGACCTCCTGCATGACGCAGAGCATGGACGCGAATGGGACGGTTTTGGACGTCTGCGGGCTATCCCAGGAGCGGAAGACAGGCCATGCGGTCGTCGGCGGGGCGCCGCTGATGTTCTGGCGAGAGGTCAACGAGTCGATTGGCGGCTGGGACGAGTCCCTGGTGGTCGGCGAGGACACAGATTGGACGTTCAGGGCTCAGTTGGCGGGCTTCTGGGCCAGTTGCACCCCTCTCAGGCTCTACTACGTCCGCAAACACCCGGACAAGCTGACGATCAGGCACCGTGCGCAGTACCTGCAGACGCTGAAAGACCTTCACGCGAAGTATTTGGGCGATGGTATCGGCATTACGAACGACGGCAATGGTCGGATAATCTATGCGAGAGAGATGGTCGGAGGACCACAGTGAGTGAGCGAGGAACGCGACATCATCGAGGCACGCTGGGAATTGTCGCGGCGGCATCCGCTGTGGTTTTTTCACTGGTTTGTCTACACCCTGGATACGCATTCGGATACGCCGATCAGGCCGTTCCCCGACCACCTGCCGCATATTCGGGCACTGACGCGGCTGTGGCTCGGGAATCGGATGCTATTCATTGCCAAGAGCCGGCAGATGCTCGTGACGTGGTTCGCCGCGGCGATCAGTGCGTGGTACGCGGTGCACCGCCCCGGCCGGCTGGTCTACCAGCAGTCCAAGAGGCTGGAGGACGTTGTCGGCAACGAGCACACGGGCGACGGGCTGATGGGGCGGACGAAGTTCATCTTGAACCACATCCCGTACCGCGACTGGCTGCTGCCGAAGGGGACGGTCGACATCAAGAGCGAGTCGATCACGTTCCCTCGCTGGAATTCGTCGATTACCCCGCTGGCCCAGGGCGGGGACAAGATCAGGTCGCATACTGTGAGCCTTTTGGTGACGGACGAGACGGCGTTTCAAGACCAGTTCGCCGATGCGTTCACCGCGACCGTGGCCTCCATCCGGCGCGGTCGATGGTTGGGGATCACGACACCCGACCTGCACGATGGCGGGACGTCGATGCGGATCGCAATGGACTTGCCGGACCTGGAGTGAGCGATGATAAACATGCCTGGATACGGTGCACCGACGCCGCTGCGTATGACCTGCCGCGTCTGTGGGAAAGATCGCCGGTTGGGATTCTTCACGGCAGCTCCAGTGGTTTCCGACAACCACTGCCGCGGGTGCAACCACGAACTCGTGGAGGGCGAAGATTACTTCATCTTGCCTGGCACCGGCATGCGGTTCGTTATCGACCATACAATGCCACCGGGACAGTTGTCGCTTCAACCGCAATGATACCCGACATCACCATCACGAAGCCCCGCAAGCTGATGACGGGCCTGACGGCTACGCCAACCGCCCGTGAGATCGTCGTGGTGAACCTGCATTACACGGCCGACCCGGAGTCGATCACGCCTGACGTGCTTGATCGTGAACGTGCACGGCTGGGCTGCCGGCGAAACACAGATGGCACCTGGCACACTACCTGGCAATGGCAGAAGGAAATGGAGCTGGATTGGCAGGCCCAGAGCGGTAAGCCGGTCTTCGGCGACTGCCTGGACCATCAACGCCAGTTCATTGCGGAGCCCCTGTATGCCCTCGACTGGAACTTCGACCCGCTGGCCATGACCAAAGATCAGTTCATCGCCGAACCACCCGAGGGCATGGCGTGGGACCACGGCCAGCAGATGCCAGCCCAGCGCGACGGTGATGACCGCGTAGTGCTCGGACACGGCTTCTGGCGGCTCGATGACCGGAAGAAGGAGCGGGTGCTGGACGCCTTCCTCGTGCGTCAAGAGGGTGGACGGGTCAAGGTATGGCACAGTCCCCGATCGCAGCCTGAGCACCTACCTGAGCACTCTGAGCGGGTCGTGAGGGCTGCTGGTATCGGAATGGACGTGTCAGAGGGTGTAGCAGCGTCCGATTCGACGATTGTGGTCATGTTTGCGGACAATAGGGAGCAGGCGGCCGAGTTCGCCGACAATGAGATCCACCCGGCCGAGCTGGGCCGCATGGGCGCCGCGGTCGCCCGGTACTACAACAACGCTCTGGTCTGTTGTGTTCGGAAGATGCACGGGATCACGACGCTGAGGACGATGCGGGACGAGTGCGGATACAGCTACCTCTGGCGGTCGACGGACCCGAACAAGACGACTGAGGTCAGCACGGCGAACCTGGGCTGGGGCGGCGGCGAGGCGTCGAGTCCGTACCTGTTCGGCAAGTGGCTGGACGCGATGGAGAAGCACGAGCCCATCCTGCACAGCCTGACGCTGGTGGACCAGATGCGGCAGTACATCTACGACGAGGCTGGCCGGATCACGCATCAGCGGCTAGTGAACCTGTCCACGGCGGTCCGTGAGCGGCATGGCGACCTTGTAATCGGTGCGGCATTGGCGTATCGTGCGTGTCTGGACTTGCCGAAGTTCAAGAAGATCAAGCCTGTAGACGATGCGCCCTACGGTTCCCAGCGGTGGCGGGTGTTGCAGGCGAAGGCTCGGACGTCACGGAAGGCGGTGAAGTGGTGAAGACGATATGGAAGTTCGCGATGAACTACGTTGACCAGATGGTCGAGATGCCGGAGGGGGCGGATATTCTGTCCCTTCAGATACAGAACGGACTTCCGTTTATCTGGGCGGTGGTTGATACCGATCATCGTCGAGTACCTCGGCAGTTTCGTGTGTACGGGACAGGCCACCAATTACCCGACCCCTGCACACATTTGCAGCACGTTGGGACATTTCTGGTCGAGAACTTGGGGGAAGTCTGGCACATGTTCGAGGTGACTAAACCATGAGCGGAATCAGGAAAGAGCAGATGCGAGAGTTGGCCTCTACCCCGATATTGGCCCTGCCAAAGAACGGCATTATGGGCGCGCTGCGGGAGAAGGCCGTCCAGGCGATTGAAGACGGCAATTTCGGTCAAGCGATGGCCGTCGCGCTACTCGTGATATCGTGCCCTGACATCGACACCCCGCGCGACGTGACGGATCTGATGTTCAGGGGCCAGAAGATCGTCTGGCACGGCGGCCCCAGCATTGACCGGCGGGTGGCGCTATGATCCCCCTACTCTGGATTCTGGCGTGGTGCGTGTGTGGCATACTTGGCGTGCTGCTCGTAATTCGTGGTTCCCATGTGGCTGGAGGGCGACTTGACCGCGAAGACTGGTTCCTGCTTAGCTTCGCTGCGGTCGGGTGTTCGCCCTTGCTACTCTGCCTCGGATTGGTGGTTTCTGCGTTCCCCCGACACTTCTTCACCACCTGGGATGCGATGATGGCAGACGATGAGGAGAAGGCATGAGCAGCGGCGCAGCCAAACGTGCAAGGCGAGGCCAGAAGCTTCAGGTCGACGACGACGACGGCACGAGCTACAAGGGGGCCATGCTGAAGGCTGCGCGGCGGGTCGGTCATGACGTTGCCGATCTGCGGCTGCGGACGCTCGGCAAGGCCGCGGCGGAGAAGAACCTCGCCCAGCAGAATCTCGACCTGAAGGTGGAGCTGAAGCAGGCTCGGCGGACGATCTACGACCTCAAGTGGGTTCTCGGAATCGTGGTGTTCGCTCTCGCCGCTACGGGCGTGGTGCTGATTCTGGAGGCAATCGTATGAGCGCGGCCCGATTCGGCATTCGTGCGGCACCCGGCGAATGGACATTGGATCAGATCGAAAGCCTCCTCGGGCACGCTTGCGAGGCGCTGGGCGTGGATATGGCCGAGCCCATGATCACTAGGCAGACTCCTGGCGACAAGGCGAACATACACGTCGGTCCATTAACGATAACGATGACGCGGCTGGAATGCGACCAGCTCGATACGGATGGCCTTCGGGAACTGATTCACACACGGTTCATGGACTTGGGATGGGGAGGGGCATCGGCATGAGCATCGACATATTCGGCACCAAGCGCAACGTCGACAAGATGGCCCTCAAGGACCGGGGCGACAAGATCAGGCGTGACCTTGAGGATCTGAATGTCAAGGACGCCATCAACCGCGACGGAGCCAAGCCGATCACGCACGGGACGATCACGGGCGACGGGCGGGTGCTGCTGGAGCGAGAGGACGAGAGGACGAGAGCAATGGCTAAATTCCGCAAGAAGCCGGTGGTGATCGAGGCGGTTCAGTACACCGGAAAGTCAGCGTGCCACAAGGAACTCTTGCGGGTGTTCGGGCGAGAGTTCATGGAGGTCACCACGTCAGTGCCAATGCTGGTTGTGCGAACCCTCGAAGGGGACATGCGCGCCAACGTTGGGGACTGGATCATCAAGGGAATCAAGGGCGAGTTCTACCCCTGCAAGCCGGACATCTTCGAGGCCACCTACGAGCCTGTGAAGGACGATAAGCCATGATTCGTCCACGAGGATTCTGTTCTGGTCGAAGAGCACGGTCATTCATCTGTGGTCAGCGGGCGAATGCGGACGCGAGGCGTCACGCGGCAGAGCGTGCGGTCCGACCGCTCGAGGTGAAGGTTGATGAGATGGCGGAGCGGCTGTTTCAGGCTGAGGCCGACCACCGCGAGATGCTCAAGAGGGTGAAGGCCCTGAACCGTCGGCTGTCGACGATCATGAAGCGGCTCCCGGCGAAACGCAAGGTGAAGCCATGAGTGTCGTAACCACCGAATCCGACATCGAAGCCCCGAACATCAAGACCAGCAAGACCAGCGCCGCCCGCAAGCTCGCCGATGCGACGAAACTGTCAGACGAGCGGCTGGACTCATTCCGCAAGAGCCGCATTGAGCGACTCAAGCAGTACGTCGGCCCGTACTACAACCGCAAGCCGGGTACTGCGATGATCGACGCCGAGCCGATCAACACGTACTACTGGCTGATCTCGACGTTCGTACCGGCCCTGGTGTTCGGCGGCGACGTCCTGGCCGACGTGACCAGTCCGATCAAGGGCCTGCGACCGTTCGGTGAACTGTTCAAGCTCTCTCTGGACACTGTCTATCGCGAAATGGACTTTGCCGGCACGCTGGTCAAGGCTGTTACCGATGCCTTCTTCGGTCCCGGCATCATCTACACCGGCCTGGAGGTCGAGCCCCCGGGCGATACCGAGGACTTCCCGAACTGGCTGCAGGACCCGGGCGTGGCATTCGCCGAGTGCATCAGCCTCGACAAATACGTCCTCGACCCGTTCTGCACGACCCGTGAGTCGGCTGTCTTCGAGGGCCATGACTTCCTGATTGCCGTGGCCGACGCTCAGGCGGCTGGGTACGACGCTGCGATTCTTGCCAAGATGAAGGCGACGCACTTCGAGGGCAAGCAAGAGCCTGAGGGCGCCGAGAAGATGAGCCGGGCTGATGGTAAGCCGGGCTACGACGATGAGTATGTGCCCCACTTGGCCATGCGGAGCGTAATGCTCTACCGTGAGCGCGTGCAGGTGACGATCCCGGCCGACCCCGACGTGGCGGTCGGGTTCCTGGCCGAAGCTGAGTACACGGGGTCGGAGCGGGGACCCTATGAGATGCTCGGCTTCGACTTCCCGCCGGACATCCCGCTGCCACTGCCGCTGATGGGAGTGATTGCGGACGTGCACGAGGTCATCAACTCGCTGACTCGGAAGGTCAAGAGCCAGGCGGAGCGGCAGAAGAACCTCGGCCTGTACGACAAGTCGGACGAAGAGGGCGCCGAGGCGATACGGCAGGCGAGCGACGGCCAGCTTGTGGGTGTGCCAAGCACGGATCGGGTGAAGGAGTTCTCCTACGGTGGCGCCGACCCCCGCGGCTATGAGGCGATCGCGCACTTCGCCGATTGGCAGAACAAGATCGCGGGCAATCCCAACCTCGCCAGCGGGTCCGAGGCCGAAGAGGATACACTGGGCCAGACTCAGATGATGATGGGCCAAGTGGGCGTAAGGCTGGACCGGATGCGGAGCATTGTACACAGGTTCGCCGGTCGTGTAGCGAAGAAGATCGCCGAGTACGTCTGGGACGATCCGATTCGGGCGATGAAGCTCAGTCAGAAGATCGGTCGAGCGGAAGTGCCTACGGAGTGGACACCGAACATCCGAGAGGGTAGCTTTGAGGACTACCAGATCGGCGTGGACCTGTACAGCTTGCGACCGGACAGCCCCGAGGCTCGGTTCAATCGCACAATGTCGATCCTTGAGCGTGCTGCGATGCCGCTGGCACCGCTGGCTGCTCAGCAGGGCGTGACGATCCAGGTGGCCGACCTGATGCAGCACCTGGCGAAGCTGGTGAACTTGCCGGAGATCGACGAGTGGTTCGCGACGGGCCAGCCGATACCCATGCCGGCGGGCGTGAATGGCGGCGGTCAGCAGCAGCCTGGCGGTCTGCCGATGCAGCAGGGCGGGACAACTGGCGGGCGTAGGAGCCCCGAGGCGGTGTCGCCGACGAGCGAGGTGGTACGATGACTGTTTATGAATCGACGGTTACTGTGCGGCAGGATCGTGACGGGAACATAATCTCATTCGAGCAGGGCGAATGGAAACAAGCTGCGGACCCAAACGCGAAGCCCGGACCGCCAGTGGTTGAAGTAAACGGCGTGTCGCACCAGATGCAGGATGGCGATCATTTCCCTGATGTTGTCAAGGCGCTGTCTAGGATGCGTACAGGAACATTGGTATTCCCACAGGAGACGCCATGACCCACACACAGACATGCAACGGCTGCGGCGGGCGCGGGGAGGTGCTGAAGAGCGCCGAGGGCGAACCGGTCTGGAAGTGCCCGGAGTACACCCTGATGTTCTGGCGAGAGTGTACTGCCTGTGACGGCGTCGGCACAGTCTACATGCGCAACGGCAGGCCCGGCGCGAAGATCCCGATGGACACCCAGCCGAAGCCAAACGCTCTTCGTATCCTCAATCTCGGCGAAACGACGATCGTGTCTCTTGAGGGGCACGAGCGATTCGAGGACGTCCAATGAAACCCCGCAAGCCCAAGAACTCGTACCGGCGGGCGATGTATGAGACACGGCGTTTGCGACATCAGACGCCTTCACGGAGAATGTGGATCGACGCACATGAACGGCCCTGAGTAAATGCGCAACCGGTACTGCTGCCAGCCGCGGCTGGTGTTGGGGCACAGGTCGAACAGCGGGGTGCGAGTCCCCGCATTTCTTAACACAAAGGGTTGTAGAAGATTGATCCTGGATAACGCAAAGGACTGAACCGATGGCAAAGCAGAAACCGATCGTTCCGCAGATGCGTGAAATGCTCCCTTCCGCCGACATCACCCAGATCGAGAAGTTCGAGGCCCGCATGGCCGAACTGATGAGCGAGGCGAAGGACCAGCCGACCGTCAGCGAGTTCCTCGCGTTCTCGAAGGAGCTGGCGACGGCGAAGGCGAACGTCCTGGCCGGCCGCGCTGCCGTGCCGGCGGTCGAGGAAACGTTTACGGAGGCCGAATGGCTGGCGAAGCACCCCAAGCCGACCGAAACCACGGCCGAACCAGCCCCGGAGGCCGATGCGCTCGCCGAAGAGCCTGTGAGCGAGCCTGAGCCCCCGCAGCCGCCCCCGCAAGGAATGCAGCCGACTCCCAAGAAGCAGCCGTTCAAGCGCCCGAAGCGGGGCAAGTAGCCCGCCACGGAATTAGCCGTGGACAAATAGCGAAAGGACGTATTTATGGATACTCCGACCGTTGGACGCATTGTTCATTACCGTTCCGGTGAAGATGTTGATCACCGGGCCGCAATTATCGTGAAGGTTCACGGAGGCACCACCTGCGTGAATCTGCAGGTCTTTCGCCCAGAGGCAGAAGGCAGTGATCTGGAAACCAGTGTCAGCTTCGGTGACGAGTGCGGGCAGTGGCATTGGCCTGAGC
>SDBT01016189.1_pt1 | contig 11815 bp, 6 predicted proteins | sample 2277101 | NCBI WGS metagenome assembly SDBT01 (sample SAMN10404973, study PRJNA504765) | marine sediment metagenome | isolation source: marine sediment core GS10_PC15, 103 cmbsf | place: Arctic Ocean: Southern Knipovich Ridge | collected 2010
TCCGTGTGAGTGTACGGGATTTTGGAGACGCTGTGAGAAGTTTTGGACTTAAAACTGAAGCAAATGATTTCGGTAGAGCCGAGGTTGGTCCGTAATGAGTTACGATAATTTTGATGCCATTGGTGATAACCTAACTGGCACGTATAGTGGTACTGAACAGTTGCCGCTTACTATCATGGCTTGGGTCAAAAAAACAGGCGCGCAATGGGGCGACACCCAATTTAAGTTTATTATGCACTTTGGTGATGATTTCACGGATAGATTCAACTCTGTTGCACTGATAACGGGTGGAATAGCAGACCAAGTAGACTGTACGACCTATGATGGCAGTACGTTCGGTTCGGCTGTGCATAACTTCACTACTGACGCTGACGATGATATTTGGGTTCCTGTAGTTGGAGTCATTACTGGCATCGCAGACCGTGACGTATTCATTGAGGATACAAGCAATACGCAAAACAATACGGACAGTAGAGACCCCGGCACTGCCTTCGATTCTATTATGGTTGGCACACGACTTGATGATCCTACAAACACATATTTTGAAGGCAAAATTGCAGAGGTTGCGATTTTTGATAGGGTCTTGTCAGCGGAAGAGATTAATGAGTTTCAGACTTCGGTAGGTGGGGGTCCACCCCCAAATTCTATTGCACCAGAAAGCTGTGTTGGTTATTGGCCGCTGGCAATTGACCAAACAACACACCCGGATAAATCTGGTAATGGGGGTCCTAATCTTGCTGAAAACGGCACGGTAGCCTTTAATGCAGATCATCCAAACATAGCCCCAGCGGCAACTTTTCCAGTCATAGAAGATTCTGTCGCACAGGAGTTTGCTACGGCTACTGATCCTATCCTAGTGAACATGCCAGCAATCGTGAGACGTGGTGAGAAGCTGTTTATGTTTCTCACTGTTGATGCCACAGGCTCGCTGCCAGTTACACCTACTGGCTGGACCGAGGAACAAAAGGCTAATTTTGCTACCAGCAACTACGTCCATTATTCAAAGACTGCTATTGGTAATGAAAGTGGCACAAGGGTTCTCGTTGCTCTTTCTTCTGGTGCTCGCACAGCGGCGTCTGTTGTTTATCGTATATCAAACTGGCGTGATTACGAATACTCATCAGTAGCCACTGGTACTAGTACAGTCCCTAACCCCGGCTCTCTTACACCAAGTTGGGGCACGAAAAATACATTGTGGCTGGCAGTTGCACATGCGGGCGACGATGGTGCAGTAGCATCGGCAGCCCCAAGCAACTTCTCCAATTTATTGACTGCAAGGGGCGGCTCAACAGCAAATGAAGCACCGTCCACGCATACTGCGGATCGTGCAAATAGTATTGACACGGAAGACCCCGGCACGTTCACGCTTGATATAAGTGAGGATTGGGCTGTGTGGACGATTGGTATTGAACCAGCACCCGCCTCTATTGCACTGCTCAAGTCAGTTGAATACGTTTCGATCAATCTTACGAACTCCAACGAACCACTTACAGTAAACCTGACGAAAGGGCAAGACCCGACGCAATGTACTCCGTGGTATTCCATTCGTACTCTTTCATCAACATCTGACGATAACCGAAATCGAAATGTAAAGGTTGAGTTCATTGATAACGGGGGGACTCCTGCGGTTAAGCTATCGCAGCCTCTGAACGTCACTGCCGATTTACAGGTTCAGCTATTTGTTAAAGAGTGGGACCCATCTATAACTGTTCAACAGGTGTTAGTTACCACTTTGAATGACACCGTAGCTTCCGTAAATGCAACGATCACTGACGTTGTAGAGCAAGAAGCTGCGATGTTTTACTACTCCTACTGCGTTGACGAAGCTCCGGGTGACGCTGATGGCGATGATCTTGCAGACGTAGCAGTTCTCGCTCATTACGCTGGAAATTCTACAACTTCGATAACGCTATCTCGTCGCACAAACGGTACTGATGGTGGACTCGACGGAATATTGTATGTCATTAGTTGCAGTAATAACGAGTTTCTTGTTGAGCATTTAGCCGAGTTTGAAGTAGCTCATCAGGTTGAAAATACTAACCAAACCTGCACAGCGACAGTGTTGGCTGATACCTTTTTGATACATTCATGTGAGGCGGATTGGGCAAACGATGATATGGAGGATGCCGTATTTCAACTAAAATTGACTACATCTACTAATATAAATATCAGACGCCAGTCGGATTTTGCAACTGGCGCGGGTGATTCTTCTGGACATCGTATTCAGGTGGTTGAGTGTCAGGACAACCAATTTGATGTACAGCGTGGCGACAAAACTATGGCAACGGCTACCGAAACGTCAACCATTACTGCGATTGACCCGCGTCGATCAGTGCTACAAATGGGTACTCCTTACGGACAGTTGACTGCTGGTAGAAACGAGAGTATATCGGGATCAGAAATTGAAACTTCGATGACCGCATTGGACTTCAGCGCAGATGATACGGTGCGACTTAGACAGAGAACAGCGACCCGTACCGATGAAGTCGTTAGTTGGGAAGCGGTGCAATTTGCAACCCTCTCTTCCAAGCTTCCTAGCAGAACTGGAATCATCAGCGTGGGCAAGATCAACACCTTACAAACTGACTTAACTTTTTCTCATACGACTACCTTAGACACTACGGTAATGATTGTCAGCATTGGAATGCGGGCTGACGATTCAGCAGACCTTGGTGATGTCACGTTTGATGGCGTGAAGATGGACTTGATCAAAGAGTCGGAATCAAGTGGTGGTGGTGGTGATGCTTATGTCACGTCTTATGGCATTGTCGGCAAGGCTAATGTAACTGGCAATGTGGTCGTAAATACTGATGCTGATGTAGCTCATTTGGCAGCATCAGCAGTCAATATAAAAGGCACCGCAACGTCCTCAGTACGCGATGCTGTGCGTGGAATAAATACAACCAAGAGTGATACCGTTAAAGGGGCCTTGACAATACCTAACAGCCACGGTACGCCGGGTCGTCCATTGGTGCTCGTTACGCACTGGCGGGGTTTCGCCAATGCGCCGTTTACTTACGACAACGGATTTACAAAGGTGGATTTGGATACAGCAGCGCCCCTTGATGAAGTAGACAGTTCCGATGGCGCGGTGTCGGGTTCCGTATTGGGTTGGGCTGTGAAGTTAGACCCGCCCAGCAATGGGGTCACAGTAACGGGCAGCGATAATGAAGAAATCGCCACGCTTATGTTTGAGTTAATCCCTGTTGGCGAGGCTTTTGACGTAGGTGTGGGACCGACAAAAACAACAGTAAGACTTTCGGAGTCTGGTAGCAGCCATACCGATACAGACGAAGCGCACGAAATGGACGCAGGGACCACACTCTGTGTGGTCGATGTTATTACTCGTGGCATAGACACTGACGCAGAGGATGCAGGTTTCACTGTGGTGTGGGATACAGCCGGGGTCAATGAAGCTCTGACCAGAGTGTTTTTGGATAGCAGAGCAGGACTCGATACCAATGATCCCCATTTTCAAACGTGGGCCATTCTCAACCCGACCATAAAATCAGCATTGATGGAATTTAAGTTGTCAACCGGATCATATACAAACTGTGTTGTTCACATCACGAATTATATAGGCACGAATACTGTCTCGTTAGGCGCGGCGCTTAAATTTGTGGCTGATGACTTTACTCGCGGCGGAGACTCAGCAACCTGTGATATTCCCATTGGTAAAACCACAGACAAGTTGCTTCATGCGATCAGTGCGTGGAAAGGCACAGACACAGACCCACTTGATATAACGACCCTCGGTTGGGGCAGCATCGGCACAAACTATCTGCCGAATACTACTGCTAACTTCGCAACGCACTTGGCTGAAAAGCCCGGAGCATCAGCGATTACGTTCGATGCTCAAGGCACAGACCCTGACGAAAACAACTACGGATATATATTTGAGATAGCGTCTCCGTCTACTCAGATTGGTCATGCCATTGCTAAAGATGAAGCTGCTCACAATGTAAATAGTGCATCTTTTATTTCATTCGATGCTACTGATGCGGCTATACTAGGAGCCGACTTAGAACCCTATAGTGATTATTTGTTCTTCTATGTAACAGGTATGATGGGGTCTGATCAGAGTAAAGTTGTTTTCCAATACCGGATATTTGAAGACAATGGGATTGAGAGACCAAACTCTCGGGCTGTATTTGAGCCGCGACAGGTAAATACGTTCACTGCACAAAACTACATTTATATGGAACGCTTTCAGACAGGTAGCGTACCTAATGATTTTATCATACAGGGACTGACTGATGCTGTTAGCTTGGAGCGTATTAACCACTTCTATGCTATGGCTATCAGGCTTGACGACTTATCCGTAAAGGACTTTGAATATGATGATGACCCGACGAACTTAACTAGTCTTTCTAATTCTGCGTGGACGGATGGAGCGCAGGTTACAGTTGGCAACGGATCAGATGACTATCTGATACTTAGCACAGCACATGTAATTGTTGATTCTGTCAGTGCCGCAATTAGGATGCGTGTGGATGTTGGTGGTACACCCTTTGATTTTATTGAATTAGAAGGTGAGGATACCGCAGAAGAATGGTGTATCGGCATGATTCAGTATGTAGCAGCCCCGGCTGCAAGTACAGTTATAAAGAATCAGTTTCAGACAGATGATGCATCATCGGGTTTGATGGACGTTGATAATAACAGCATGTTTGCTCTTAAATTAAACGCATTTAAGGATCATGCAGGTATCAGGGACGGAACAGACACTGCTATAGATGCAGTTGATGTTGGTAAAGTTATTGCGACGATGCCGCATACTACAAGTACCCCTGCTGACCGAACTTGGGCGTTTCTAGGTATGGCTATTAACGATGTTGGAGAGGACACAAAGCAAACACGTAGAGCATTAGTAGATAATGTGCTAGGAAATATTGTAGGTGGCACTCCGGGTACACAAACTATCACGCAGATAGTGCAGAATAGTGGCACTGACCAAACTCCAATACTTTTGATGGGGGAGAAGGAATTTATAGCCAATGCTACTGAGTTAGATGTTGACTATGTTGTTGAAGAAGATAGTGACATAGTTCCTGAACCAAGCATAATTGATACACACATAGCAGCATTTACTTGGGAGTTGGCTGGCCTCCCAGCAGAGCCTACGTTTGTGGGTTCTGCCACATCGCTTCGTAGCAACCCTGTAGGTACTCCGTCTACAGTCATTATCCCTACGCATAGTCTAAATGATTTGCTCGTCATTATGATTTTGACGACTAGAAATGTTACACCAATGACAGCTATCAACACCCCTTCTGGGTGGACCAAAGAAGAGGATGTTGAGGCGGGTGCAGACACTGCTATTCGACTAACTTGTTTTACAAAGCTAGGGGATGGTGTGGAGACGTTTGTAGACATTACTTTATCCGGGGATGCCACACATGGTTTTGCGGCTACTTGTGCTGCTTACAATGGTGCTGATGCTACGATAAATATATCCGGTCAAGACGAACAAGAATCAGGTACAGACATGACTGCCCCCTCTGTAACGACAACGGTTGTTGATACTAGAATAGTTTGGGCGTATGGCTTTGATGATGACATATCCACAGAAGCTGATGTAATCACTGATTCAGGATTTAATGGGGTGCTGCGTGGATTTGTTGAAACGGTTGGTGGTGGTGGCGATAATGGTGGGACTGTTGGAGTAAGTGACGAGCATCAGGCTGCAACTGGGGCAAGCGCGACTTGCGTGTTTAGTACAGCAGATGATGATGCCGGGGTAGCTATTACCATTGCAATACAACCTGTTACTGCTCCTGCTGGGGGTGCTATACAGAGCTTATTGCAATGGTCTAATATAGGGGCAGATTTATTTGATGGGGCGTTATCATAATGAGTGGACACCAAACAGCAACAATTAATGACACCGTATTTTTCTGGTTTGCGGCGAATGACACGTCAGGATCAGGCGGAGACGGTGCTACGCCTCTGTTTGATGTGCGTGAAGCAGGAGCAGCAGCCTCAGCAATTCCACTACTGAGTGGCACTCCTTCGCTCTTAACCCATGCGAATTTCCCTGCGGGTTGTCATGAAATTTCGGTTGCAGCAACCACAGGTAACGGGTTCGCTGCTGACGACACCTTCGCTGTATTTTGTACTCTGGCTATTGATTCCCAGAACCCTACAGGGTTTGTAGGTAGTTGCACGCTGACTCCGCTAGCCAAAGAAGCCGCGTTGACTACGGTTGATACAGAGGTGGGTCTTATTCAAGCCGATCTGGACAACGGTACCGATGGGTTGACAGCATTGGCCGCTTTGATAAATGGGTTGGATGATGTGACCTCAGCACAGGTATTGACTCAGGTGAACACTGCTCTTGATACAGTTATTTCAGAGATTACACAAGGTGTGCCTGCCACAACACCGACTGTCAGAACAGCACTTATGCTGCTGTACATGGCATTAAGAAACCAGTTGGATATTACTACCTCTGGGGCTGACTTCCTTGAAGTCCACAACGATGCTGGAACGATTATTAGTAAGAAAGCATTGACTGATTCTGGTGGTGACTACAGTGAAGCCAAGATGATAACAGGTGCGTAATGGCTATTGATGACGTAAACAAGAGAACGTCAGTGGTGGGTGTCGGAAGACCCTTCCTTAGATCACATTGGCCTGCAACAATAGATCAGTCATGGAGACTGTCTGTTGGTAATGCGTACAGTGGAAATATTCTGACTCCATCGGGGACTGGAGTTCAAGGTAGTCTAGCAGGCGAAGGTGGTCTTGCCGGGGCTGGTGGATTAGCAAGTTATGTTGGAGGATTAGCAGGATGATGCCAGATTACCCATTGGGTCAAACATTAGATTTCAAATTTACAACGCGACAGTTTTCAACTGGTGCGACGTTCCTGTTGGCCGGGTCGCCTGTGGTAGAAGTTTATGAGGACAACGACACTACTCAGATACTTGCTGGTGAAACTCTTACCGCAAACTTTGATGGTATTGCTGGACTCAACAACCTACGCATTGTCGCCACTGGTGGTAACGGCTATGAAGTGGGCAAGAGCTACGCGGCGATAATCTCAGTTGGCACTGTGGACGGTGTATCGGTGGTTGGAGAAGTCGTAGCTCAGTTTAGTATTGAGCGATCACCCGCCCTAAGACCTACGACAGCAGGCCGCACACTAGACGTAACTGCGGCTGGTGAGGCTGGACTTGATTTGGACAACACAGTAGGTACGTTGGCTGCGGCTCAGTTTGGGGCTGATTTCATTACAGCAGCGAAGATTGCTGATAACGCATTTCTTGCTGTTAATTTTGGTGCTGCGGCTTTAACGGCGGCTAAGTTTGGTGCGGATTTCATTTCAGCAGCCAGCATTGCCGACAATTCTATTGCGGGAGAGCATATCGCTACGGGTGCTATTCAGGCTTCCACTTTTGCTGCCGATGCGATTGATGCAGCAGCTATCGCTAGTAATGCGGGTGCGAAGATACGTGGCACTGTTACGGGCACGGCTGACTCTGGTTCATCGACTACGATGGTGGACAACGCTCTTACTCAGGCAGACGATTATTGGAAGGGGGCTACGATTAGGTTTACAGATGGAACCCTTTCGGGGCAGTCCCGTGTCATTACCGATTTCGTTGCTTCTTCCGATACGGTCACATTCTCCCCTCCGGTAACTACTGCGGTGGTTACCCACACCTACGAGCTTGTTGATCTTTGTCCTGATCCGTGGGTGCGGAAACTTGGTAACACAACATACTCAGCTAGTGCGATTGCACAGCTTAATGTTGGTGTACTGGGTGGTAAGATTTCAGGATTGTCTACAACTACTGCAACAATTCGGGATGTTGAGGACGCAGCTAACTTGATTGTGGCTACTGTAGATGTTGACGGTAACCGTTCTGCGGTAACTATTACTCCACCAGTGGATTAAGCTAATGTTTGGTGCCAAATATTTTGGAGCCAGATACTTCGGAGCTAGATACTTTGGTAAGGTTGGCGCAGAGATTATTCTGGTCTGTGATGACATCAGTCGTGTTATTGCGATTGATACTCAGACTGAAATTGCAATTGATTTCACTCGCCCAGTATTTTTGGTGAGGATGGATTTCCCAACAGCTTCACAGTTCATGAGTACGGGTCCACAAATTACATTGGACTCAAATGTGTATGTAGAAGGGCAGGTAAGTGTTAGCACATTCACATGGTCTGCTGATGGAGTTCAACGTGGTGCCATCAGTATCCACAATGAGCAAAATGCTGCGGCTGCGTTAATTTTGAATGAGGGGGTGAATGACATACCAATTTCGATATACCTGACATATATGATAGCAGGGGGCAGTGAGAATAGTACCCCAGAGTTATTGGTGGCAGGGGTGATGAACGGGGGTAACTTAACCCCTGAGAAACTGGTGATTAGTGTCTTGTCTACGAAGTCAGCGGCTCAGTTCATACCCAACCGATACTACTCATCAGCGGAGGCTTTTAATCATCTGCCTGTTGATGGAAGTGTTATAACATGGGGGAACGAGAAGTTTACATTACAAGCAGATAGAGGTTCGTAAGTGGCAGATTATCCAAACATACCACAAATCTTTGGGACTCAAAGAATCTCAGACGATGGAACCGTAGTCGAGAAATCAGACTCCGGTAAGCCACGGCTGCGTTCGTATTTTACGCAAGTTCGTTATACATTCATCGTTCAGCATGATGTGGACGGACCTGACAAGGATTTAGTCCTTGCGCACTATGGTACGGATCAATTCTCAACCTTTAACTTTACATTCAAGGCAGATAGCACGGTGCACAGTTGTCGTTACGCTAGAGCACCGTTAGAAGTTCCAATACCGGGTACTGACCAGTGGAAGGTGTCTGTCAGTTTAGTGGTGGTCTAACATGCCTATTAGAACTAGGGGTGGTGGGCGTACTACTACTCGTGACACGACTGATATTTTTACTTTCGGGTCCACTCCCGTTCCGTCTATTACGGTTCCACCGGAACCCTTCAACCCACCATCGTTACCTGTTTTTCCTGAGTACATCCCACCTATAGATAGTGGACAGCCTGCTGCGGCAGAAGTAAACATACTGGTAGAGGAAAGAATCAGAGTATCACAAGGTACCTTTGCTGCTGCCAACACTGCTATTCCAATAATCTATGGGCGTGAACGTCTATTCGGTCAGCCGTTCGTTATCCATGTTCAGGGAAAGTTCTTGTACGTGGCTTACGGATTCTGTGAGGGGGAGATTGATAGCTATGAGAAAGTTTTCATAGATGGTATTGATGTGAACGATGGTACCGAGGGGTTCCTATTAAACTCAGGTGCCAAGGTTACCAAGTACACAGGGACTGCTGGTCAATCCGTAGATGGTGACTTGTCTACCAATGTTCCTAATTACTCTGATGCAAATCCTAACCTTGCTTACATTGTAATCAAGGCTCCTCAAGATTCTACTACGGGCTTCCCTAAAGTAGAGGCAATCATAAAAGGTAAGAAGGTCTACGATCCACGTTTAGACAGCACTCGTACTGACATCACGCCTGCTGGTTCTGGTTCCCATAGAGACGATAATTCTAGCACATGGGCGTACAGTGATACGCCTGCCCTATGCTTTGCTGACTTCGCTACACAGCAAGTTGGTTGGCCTGTTCAATGGCAGGGCATTGTAGATGTGGCTGCTGATAACGAGGAAATAATTGGTGGTGAGAAGAGACGGATTATAGGTCTGTCATTAGTACGACCTTCTAAAGCAGAGCAGTGGACGCAGGGATGGAGAATTTACATGAGTGCCTTCATCACTTGGGAAGCTGGTGTGGTGCGTATCATTCCCGACAAAAAGGATGTCGTTGGACAAGGTGCGGCATTCTTTGATGGTTCGGCAGGTACATGGATAGACATAGGTGATCAGTCTGAGCTTGATTTTGATGAGACTGAAGATTTCACTATTGAAATTCTTTTTAAGACTGCTAATTCTGGGGCACAAGCTATAGTTAGTAAGAAGAATACGGCTGGTGGGGCAGATGTTGGGTACTCTATTTATTTGGATGGTTCCGCAAATTTAATTTGTCGTATACATGATGGGACTAACACAGCTTTAGATACTGACTCAACCACAACTTTTGATGACGATAACTGGCATCATGTTGTAATGGTTGTAGACCAGTCATCTAATGAGTTGACGGTGTATGTGGATAATGTTGCTCGTAGTGCAATAGATATAACCTCTGTAACTGGGACGTTAGCTAATGCGATTGATTTCAGGATTGGTTCCACTGGCAACAATGGTAATGTGTTTACGGGTCTAATTGATGAAGTTCGTGTCTGGAGCACTACACGGCCTACGAATAAGATTGTTACTAATGCTGATTTAGAACTTTGTCTTCCTTTGCAACAAGTAGGTTTGGTGGGTTATTGGAGACTCAATGATAAGCTTGGGCAGACAGCTATAGATCAGACTGCCGCAGGCAATGATGGTACCTTGGCTGGGGATGCTACGTGGGGTGTTGGACGTTTGGAATTAGTACCTGATGGTATAGCAATGCACATTACTCCAGACGACATTGTTCAAGATTCTTTCTCACTCTCTAAGAATGGTCTTCAGCAAACTCCTAACTCTGTTGTTGTGGAATACAGAGACGGGTCTGACCCTGATAACTGGCGAACTGATCGACAGCAGGTAGAAACTGCTGCGGTGCAGATAGGTTTAGCTGTTAGACGACGGTCTCGAATCTCTTTGCCGGGTGTGAAACGAGCATCACAAGCTCGTCGTGAAGCTGTCAGTAGACTCAATTGGTTTTTGTCTGATCTGCATTGTAAAGTAACTATCTTTGATGAAGGTCTGAAACTTCAACAAGGGTCTATTGTGGGAGTGACTCACCCACTTGGATTGACCGTTAAATTGATGCGTGTGACTAGGCTGATAGGTTCGAGTGGTAGGTGGACTCTGGACCTGTCGGAGTATGACGAGTTCCAATACAATGAGGATGTTATTGCTGACCCGACGTTGCCTGACACGCAGCTAGGTAACCCATTGATTGCTCCCTCAGTTGATAACTTAACTGCATCAGAAGAATTGTTCCTACAAAAGAACGGTACGACAGGCTCTCGTATTCGTGCCACATGGGATGCACCAACCGGACCTTTCGTTTCGCAATATGTTGTGGAGGGGTTTGCTAAGGGTGTGCGTGTGTTCCAAGCTGTGACCACAACCACAGAGATTGTGACTGCGGGAGTCGAGGAGTTGATCACTTCAACTACCCCAATTAAATATGAGATACGAGTTGCTTCCCAGACAGCATTCACGATAGGTGTCTTCGCAACCTTTGAGGTGACTGTGTTGGGTAAGCTGGCTATACCGGGTGACGTTCCCCAGATCACAGGGGTACAGATTGCTGGTGACAAGGTAGCTTTGACATGGCAGTCAGCCACAGACATTGACATCTGGAGATACGATGTACGGGTGGGCACTACTTCAGATACCTTTGCCAGTGCTAATCAACTTGAGTTGGTGGATGGTTTGAACTTCACGGCTACCGGGTTGGCTCTCGGTACCCACAGGTTCTTTGTGAAAGCTATTGACTCAGTGCGGTTGGAAAGTGCTATCGCAGCAACTGTGGATAAGACACTGGTTGCACCTTCTGCCGTTACAGATTTAGCTGGATTTGAGGTAGCGTCCGAGGTGCGTCTGTCGTGGTCTGCGGTGGGTGGATTCGCAGCTAGATACAGAATTTCTTACAGCGATGATCCTGAGACATTCGAGAAGGATTTGGACGTGGTGGACACGTTGAGATTCCAGACTAAGGATATTCCTGAAGGGACATTCACGTTTAAGATATATACAAGGG
>SDBT01016190.1_pt1 | contig 11814 bp, 15 predicted proteins | sample 2277101 | NCBI WGS metagenome assembly SDBT01 (sample SAMN10404973, study PRJNA504765) | marine sediment metagenome | isolation source: marine sediment core GS10_PC15, 103 cmbsf | place: Arctic Ocean: Southern Knipovich Ridge | collected 2010
TGAGCATTATGCCGAGATTCTAGCTTCCAAGCCGTATCTGTATGGAACACATATAGCTCCTCATGATATTCGAGTGAGAGAATGGGGAAGTGGAATTACCCGTTTTGAAAAAGCGCGTCAGTTGGGGATTAAGTTTGTAGTCGCTGATGAGCTCACTATTCCAGATGGAATCGAAGCTTCTCGTACTTTATTCAGTAAAATATGGATAGATGAAAAGAAATGCAAACCATTGATCGATGCGTTAGAAAATTATCGTCAAGAATATGATCATAAAAGAAAAATCTATAAGCCGCGTCCTCTTCATGATTCCAACTCTCATTTCGCAGATGCCTTTCGATATCTAGCTGTTTCTTTGTCTAAAACTAGAGATGGCTTATCGCCTGAATCTTTAGAAAGGAGATATCAAGAATCTCTTCATGGCGCTCAGGGAAACTTGCCTAAATTTTTTAATGATAATTATCAAATCCAAGGAATACGATGACCTTATTTCCTCCCATGGATAACAGTTTTTATTCCTATCATACGGAACATGACAAAGATATCAAAGAGCGCATGGAAACCATGTATGCCCAATCCATTACCATCAATCAGAGCTTTTGGTCAGAGGCCGACCTCGATACACGTTTTCGTGCAGGAGATGCTAGCATTTGGACGGATCTTTACGGGAATTTACCTAGTTTTCAGAGAAGAGTATTTAATTTTAATCGAATCAGACGTGTTTGCAATATGATCTCAGGATACCAAAGAAGAAATCGAAAGTCAACAGTTGTTATTCCTATTGATAACTCCGATGAAGCCACAGCAGAGCAATTTTCTAAAGTGATGATATGGGCGATGGAAAGAGATAACACTTTAGATACGATTTCTCAAGCCTTTGATGGCTCTGTGACTACAGGAATGAATTTATTGGCAGCTTGGATGGATTATCGAGAAGATCCGATTAATGGTAATATTCGAGTGGAAAATGTCTCTTATAATGGCTATTTAATCGATCCTTTTTTTAAAGAACATGATTTATCGGATTGTAACTTCATTTGGAGTAGAAAATGGCTAACTAAAACACAAGCAACCTCATTGCTTCCCGACAGAAAAGCCGATCTTTTAAAACTGAGTCCAGGTGGATATCGGGATGGAAAATTTCAATTTATGCCGGAGGCTTACAACTATGGAATGGATGATCTTCTTACTTATGATGAATATTGGTATCGCGATTATCGCAAACAAGAACTCATAGTCGATATAAAAACAGGCGAAACGATGGAATGGCAAGGACAAGATAAAGATCTAAAAATGTTTATCAATAAGTTTCCAGAATTAACGCTTGTTGAAAATGATATACCAACGACGAAGTTAGCGATTGTGGTGCAAGGGGTGGTTATGTATAATGGGCCGAATCCAATGGGTATCGATCGATATCCCTTTGTACCCGTTTTAGGTTATTATGAGCCTCAAATTCCTTATTTTCCCTGGAGAATTCAGGGGGTTGTGAGAGGATTGAGGGATGCCCAATTTCTATATAATCGAAGAAAAGTAATCGAGCTCGATATCTTAGAGTCTCAGATCAATTCGGGATATAAATATAAAGAAAATGCACTCGTTAATCCCAAAGATATCTTTTTACAAGGACAAGGAAGGGGGCTAGCTTTAAAAGAAGAAGCGCAGATGAGCGATGTAGAGGCGATTATTCCTCCGAATGTTCCATCTTCTATGATTGAATTATCCAAGATATTAGGAGAAGAGATTCAACAAATCTCCGGAGTAAATGAAGAGCTACTCGGAAGTGCAACCGATGATAAAGCCGGGATTCTAGCTATGCTTCGTCAAGGAGCTGGCCTTACGACTCTTCAAATTCTTTTCGATCAGTTAGATTTTTCTCAAAAACAGTTGGGAAGAATATTTTTAGATCTCATTCAAGCGAATTTTTCTCCTGGCAAAATACAAAGAATTATCAATGAAAAACCCGGAGCTCAATTTTATTCTAAAGCGTTTGGAAAATATGATTCGGCTGTGGAAGAAGGAATGAATACCACCTCTCAAAAACAGATGCAATTTGCCCAGGTAACCGAATTTATTACTCTTCTAAACACATTAGGATTGCCAGTGGGCGCAGAGCTTTTAGAAGTCTTATTGGAATCATCCACTATGCAAAGTAAACAAAAATTAATAGCAGCCGTTCAAAGTGCCCAAGAATCGCAACAACAAATCCAGCAACAGCAATCTGAAATGTCACAAGCAGCACAAGAAGCACAGATTAAAGATTTACAGTCTAGAGCGGAAGCCAATACTGGCCTGGGCTTAGAAAGAGCATCGCGAGTTCAAGAAAATAGGGCGCTTGCCATAGAGCGTCTATCAGAGTCCGAAAAGGACAAACAAATAGCTACTTTAAATTTAGTAAAAACTATGAAAGAGCTAGAAGATATGGACCTTGAGCAATTGGGGAAACTTCTGTCCATGGCCACAGCGCTAAAAGAGATGGAAAGTAAAGAAGAAACTCAAGAGAAAGCTCAAGTACAAACCCCCAATATAGAAGAATTGGCCGTAATGGCCGAAGGAGAAAGAAATGGTTAGAGTACCAAAATACCACCAAACAAGAAAAGACCGTAGACATGAGTCTCAAGGAATGAGTCATCATAGAAGAAAAGACTCCAGACATGAATCGGAAGGAATGAGTCATTATAAGAAAGGATATCGTGACGGTTTAGACTCTCATTTTATGGGAATGATATCAGAAGATCGTAATGCACCTTCTAATCTTCCTCAAGTTGTAATTCATAAACATTATGCTATGAAGAAATATATAGATAAATATGAATTAGATGATTCCATTTATGGAATAGATGACAACATGAATGATAGTGTTCGTATGTTAGATGCATATCCCTCCGGGAGCATGTATTAAGATGACAATGCTACGACCATCTGGAAAAGCTTTAAAAATAGCTAAAAAGGTCATTCCTGGCTTTGATCGTAATCGAAGCTCAAAGAGAATGGGCTCTTCTAAAAAAGAGCTTCCTAAAGATGATGTAGAATTGAAAATTGTTAATGATAATGAACAAGCAATAATTGTGTAAACCCGCTTTACACTGTCGAGCCGGTATTCTCTTTCCCGTCTACTGGCTCGGTTTTTTTAAGGAGAACAAATGCCATTTAAATCTATAAATTATATGCCCCTTAAGAGTATTATCTTCTCTTACGAGGAGTTTAAAATGATATTTGTATCTCAAAATGTAGTTCGAAAATGTAAGTGGTGTGAAAAAGAGCCTACAAAACATTTTATGAAGAAAAAACAGAAAAACGGCAAAAGAATGTTTAAAGGATATTACACAACTTGTGGAAGTCCAGAATGTTTATCTCAGCAATATCGCGATTCTCATATATGCCAACAAAAAGGAATTCTTAACATAGCTGTAAAGGGAATATGCGTTTTGTGTAAGAAAGAAGTTAAGAAAATTTCTAAACCTATTACGAAGTATTGTGAAGAATGTGCTCCTAATATAGCGTGGCGAGAAAGAGCGCATCGTTATGGAATTGGAAAAAAACAATGGGATAAATTATTTCAACAACAAAATGGACTCTGCGCTCTTTGCGATAGAAATCCAGAAGTCGTAGATCATTGTCATAAAGAGAAGATAGTTCGTGGATTGTTATGTAATAGATGTAATACACGAATACAAATTCTAGAAGGTGACAAAGAATATTTAGAAAAAGCCATGAAATATGTAGGAGTCAATTATCCCGTTTAAATCTCAAAAGCAAAGGGCCTACTTTCACGCTAACCTTCCTCATCTTGTAGAAGAGTGGGAAGCACATACTCCAAAGAAAAAATTACCTTCAAGAGTGACAAAAAAGCGAAAAGTGGTAAAGAAGAAAATAAGGAGCCAAAAACCTAAAAAGGTTACGAGCTCCAAACAAAAGAAAAAAAGAACCGTAAGGAAAAAAAGATGAAAAAAATTATAATTAGTCTGGTAGCAGCATGTTTATATGTTACCAATGTTGCAGCTAGTGACCAAATACAAATTAATCACAATGAGTTTATGCAGTTAAAACAAGAATTCTTTGTTCATAAGAAATCTCATAAACGTCTAAAAAAAATTGTTTATTACTCTCTTATTGGACTATCCATTCTTGGAACAGGAATAGTAGTTAAAAAATGGAAAAATAAAGATAAAAGAGGCAAATAAAATGGCTTTACCAAAAAGAACCACTACAGTGGCAAAAGGAGTTAAACTTCCTAAAGGAAAAGAAGAAAAGCTTCGAGCAAGACCCGGTGGCGGAAGTACAGGAAAATACAAAAATGTAGCCCGTGGAGCGTTTGCTGGTAAATCTGGCGGCACGAGTCCTTTTAGCTTTCCCATTAATACATTAGCAAGAGCTAGAAATGCATTAGCCAGAGCTCATTTTGCTCCTAACCCAGCTGGAATACGCAGAGCTGTGTATAGAAAATATCCAGCGTTGAAGAAAAGAGTTGAGGGAAGAAAAAAATAATCTTATTTTTCTTAGGATTTCCTAACAAAGTGTTTAATTTTAGAGAAAAGGGAAAGAGGTTTTTTAATAGACTTCTTTTCTTTTTCTATTATAACCTTTTTATTTCTATTTTCTTTTTTAAACATATTTTCCTGATCGTCAAGAAATTGTTGAAATTCCTTTTTGGTTAGGTTAGGATTAGAATTATGAGTTGGAGGAGTTACACCCGTATTTCCTAAAGGTCGAGCATTTTTGAATGCTTTTCTAAGTTCAGGTTTAAAAATAGTTTTTTTCGCTTTAGATGGTTTTAGTTTCTGTATTACTTTTTTTGGTTTTTCTTTTGAAATTTGTTTTTCTTGTAGTAAAGAAATAGGTTTTTTCTTTTTCTTACTTTTTATTTTTTCGACAGGAAGTTGTTTCACTTGAATATTCCTTTTTTCTTCTTTAGCAGTTGTTTTCTTTTTCTTTGTTTTATGAGAATAATATCTTAAAAAGTGGATTAAATCTATATATCTAATAAATCGGGAATCTTTTTTTGATCCTTTAATAGTCTTACCGTACGTTTTCGTACCGTTGAGTTTCAAACCACTAATAGTTTTTAAACTTCCGCTTTCAATGTAATTTTCTACCTCTGGCACAGTTATATGTAACATCTTTGCTATTTCCGGGAGAGTGTAAGCTTCTTTTTTTTCCATTTTTTCCTCAAAGGTTCGTTTCTTTTTTTCTATAGCTAAACCCCAATTTAAAATAAAGAGTGGTGTTTTTTTTAAATAATCTTTATTGCGAGAGCTATGGAGGGCGCTAAATCTCTCCCTAAAATACGGAGTGAAGATGAATAAGAAAAAAAGAAAGATTACATCCATTAAAGCAGAAAGAAATGCGGGGGCGATCTCCTATGAACTAGAAAAAACAGGAGATCAAAAAATTAATCCCATTGAAATGCAAGAGGCGATTCATAAGGGAAATAAAAGCGAAGATTCTTGGGAAAATCAAATTGATCTGTGCCTAAAAAGAGGAATGGAATTTTATCCACAGGGTAAAGATTTTTTTCTAGTGGTTCTATTTAAAAAAGAAAGAATGCTTACAAACATTGTAAGACAACAGTTTTTTTATCGATTATCCTGTCCTACCCCTTCCTGGGATCAAGTCGTCTATAAATATCACAGAAAAGAGTGCCGTTTAGAATTTATTTGGGTCGTTCCAGATAAAGAAAGCTGCATGAATCTTCCTAACTTTATAGATGAACTTCCCGATGAACAAAAAGCTCTGATTAACTATGCAAAAGCTTTCAATCATGGCGCATTAGACGAGCAGTGTGCTCTTCTAAATGGAGAATTAGTTGCATAAAATATTTGCTTTATGTATTGGGGAATTAAATGTACCAACGATTCGCCTGCGTAAAAGGCTGATGGCGTAAAAAGCGATTCGCCCCGCATTTGAGGAATACAATGGAAAATCAAACTGAGAACGTATCTGAAGCAATTCAAGAACAGGCTCCCGTTCAAGCCACTGACACACAAATGACAGAAACTGTTGAGACCACACAGCCCCAAGAAACATCATATCAATCGGATAAAGAATACAACTTCAATAAATTAAGAAATATTACAGAACAAGTTGAAGAAGAAAATAGAGAATTACGAAAAGTAATTGAAACCACAACACAAGCCGTCCCGGCGCCTGCGCCACAAGCTGATACCTATATTGGGGACGATGACTTAGTTGAAGGGAAACACTTGAATAAGGTGTATCAAGAATTTTTAACTTTGCGCAATGAAATAATTCCGGAGCGTTTAAGAAGTAAATTTTCTGATTTTGATGAAGTTGTTACTGAAGAAAATATTAAGAAATTAAAACAAAGTGAGCCTGAGCTACACGCATCTATTACTTCTGGAAATGATATCTATAGAAATGCTGTTTCTGCTTATAAAACCCTCAAAGGTTTAGGAATAGCAACTGAAAACTTCTCTTCTCAAAAAGAGCAAGTTCAAAGCAATCATAATCGCCCTTTAAGTGCGCAAGCGATTAAAGGACAAGGAGCCCTTTCTGAGAAAAATGTTTTTGCTGGAGGATTAACCCCCGAGCTTAAAGAACAATTACAGAAAGAGATGGAAGAAGCTATTAGATCTCACTGAATTAACATCAAGGAAATAGTATGACTACTACAACCAGTGTGCTACCGGCGCCCGTCCAACAAAGTTTTTCTTATAAGCTTTTGAGCGTTCCTGTTCCATACATGATCCACAACATACCAGCGATGCTGAAGCATATGCCCCGAAAGGGCGGCACGATTCTTCGTATGCGTAGGTATAACCCTTTAAAAACAGCAACAGTACCTTTAGGAAATACGGGCGTAACCCCTCCACCTCAACAACTTACCGCAATTAATATAGATGCAGAGATGGACTTTTACGGTACTTTTATAATTTTAAACGAACAAGTAACCCTGCAAAACCAAGACCCTGTTTTAAATGAAGCAGCACAGCGTTTAGGAGTTTCTCTTCGCCAAACCGAAGATGAACTTACTAGAAATATGTTGTCTTCAACAGCTTCTTTTATCAATGCAACAGGAGGGACTAATGGTGATAATCCAACTGAAATAACAAGATCAGATGTAGATATTATCATTCGAACTCTTGCAGGCAATGACAGCTACACTATAGCTGACAATATCGAAGGAGAGGACAAATTTGGAACAGCTCCTGTGCGCGATGCATATTTTGCATTAGGCAGCACAAAGCTTATTGGTAATTTGGAACAAGTTCAAGGTTTCATAGCCAAAGCCCAATATCCGTCTCCAATGCAAGCATTGCGTCAAGAATGGGGAAGTATTTCAAACCTTCGTTTTTTGATTTCATCAATTGGTAGTGTAACTCCAGATGCTTCTGCTAACGGAAAGGATGTATTTAACATCTTTTGTGTAGGAATGGAGGCATATGCCGTGGTCGAACAAGACGGTTACTCAGCGCAATTTATCTATAGGCCTCCTATCTATGATGGCCCATTAGCCCTCAATGCTAGTGTCGGATACAAATTCGCACAAGTTCCCAGAATCACAAACGATGCTTGGGTAATTAATTTAAGAACCACTTTAAGTACATAAGGTAAGGAGAAAATAAACAATGGATAATACAATTATACAACAAGGTCGCTTTGTAGCAACTGGCGGAGATGAAATTATAGCTGTTAGATCAGATATAGATTATTTTTTAGTTAGAAATGATACTCAGTGGCTTGGATTAGAAACCCCCGGGCGTGGTTTTAAATTTGAATGGCAAAGAGGCTTAGATGCCGGAAATGCCTGGATACTTTTTAAAGGCGATGCGAGTACCTCAGTTCAATCAGCCAAAGTATTGACTGGTGGATTCACGTTGATTGATTCTTCAGATCAATTTCCTGAAGCGGAAAAAACAGGTACAATTATCACTAAAGGAGCACCTGCTCTTTGTACTTTAACCGCACATGGATATTCAACCGGAGATATAATTAGAATATTTAGTAGCGATACAATGGATCAAATAAATGGTCTAGAATTCAGTGTTACAAAACAATCTGATAATACTTTCGATCTAACTAATATGGATACGAATACTGCTAATTTCACAGCAGCGACTTCATTTAAAGCTAGAAGAATTCCTTTTGATCCTCAATTTTTTCCTACAAATAGGGTTATTACTCGAATTTCTGTGGCTTCATCTGCAATTGTTACATTAGCAGTGAACCATGGATTTACTGTAGGTCAAGAAATAAGGCTTCAAGTATCTGATGACTTTGGGATGACAGAAATAAATGATCTTACAGGATCTATTACTGCAATCAATGAAGCAGATGTAAATGGTTTCACCAATACGATTACATTAAATATTGATTCTTCAACATTTACTGCCTTTGCATGGCCTAGCAGCTTAGCTTCGCCTTTAACTTTTGCACAGGCAATTCCTATAGGAGAATCTGCAACTGAATCTTTAGGCAATACATTCGGAGGTGCAACTGATAATCAGTCGATTATTGGGATGCGTTTAGGAGCTGGTATTCTTAGACCTGCTGGTTCTGCTGGTGATGTAATTTATTGGCAAGCCGGAAAAGTTTTCAGTGTCACAAATAATTAATAAATAATTAATGAAAGAGGGAGAGATCCCTCTTTTTTACTTAGGAGAAAAATATGACTGTACTCACAAAAAAAGAAAAAAAGAATACCCCTGTCGTCCCTAAAAATGTAAGGACTTCAATGAAGGAAAAAGATCATCAACTAGTAAAAGGAATATTTCGCTGTTTTGAACCAAGAGGAGGATCGATCAAATTTTCCTTTAAAAAACATGCCGGAGATGATGTTTTAACATATACGATGAAAGACGGAGATACCTATGACATTCCCCTCATGGTAGCTCAACACCTAAATAATAACTGTTGGTATCCGAAACATGCACATGTTTTAGATGCGAATGGCCATCCTTCTGTTGAAGTAGGACAAAAAGTGCAGAGATGTTCTTTTGAGAGCTTGGAATTTCAAACAGAAATGGAAGAAGAAGTTGCGTAGATATGACAACTTGTTTTTCTAATTCTACTCCAACTTTTCAACCAACCTTGAGAATTATAAGTGCTATTACCAATGAAAATCCAGCGAAAGTAACTACTACATTAGCTCATGATTATATAACTGGAGAAATAGTAAGATTAAAAATTCCAGACGCCTTTGGAATGCAACAAGCTAAGGATTTGGTATCGGAGATCAATGTTACTTCTGATAATGAATTTACAATAAAAATTGATAGTACTTCTTTTGATCTCTTTTCTATTCCTTCTCCTCTTCCTGAGTCATTTACTTGTGCTCAGACCATTCCAGTTGGAGAAATTAGTTCTTTATTAAAAGGTGCCACCAAAAATGTATCGGAGTCAGGAGAAAGGTAATGGTTTTAAGCACTCTCCAAGAAATTCGCACTAAGGTAAGACGACTTACAGCTAGGCCTTCTACTCAACAGATCACAGATAGTCAGATCAATGAGTATATCAATACCTTTTTTATTTATGATATGCCGGAGACTCTTCGGCTATTTTCTTTGCATTCGACGTTTGAGTTTATGACAACAGCGAATGTCGCCCAATATGATCTCACTAAATTGGAAATTACCGTTGGTGGAATCAATTATATTGCAAGCGATTATTACTACAACATCTCAGAGCCTCTTTATATAGCAGGATTTCAAAGTTTTTGGTCTCAGGATCGAGAACAATTTTTTAGAATCTATCCAGCATTAGCTGAAATTACGTTTAATCTGAGAGGAGCCGGCAATCCAGGGCCTTATACATTTACACTCTCTAATACTCCTATTTTACAATTCCAAGTGACTGTTGGGACAATTGATAATACGGGAACTTCTATCAATGTGATCGATGTTCCTCAAAATAGAGAGACAGGTAACTGGGAAAAAATAAACGAAGAAATCTCCGTTGTAGGATCGATCGATTATCTAACTGGAGAAGGAACGATCACTTTTTCAAATAGTATTCCAACGCAAGAAGAAATCACCGTCACAGCCGTTCCCTATCAGCCGAACCGACCCCAAGCCTTACTCTTCTATGATAATATCATTACTCTTCGTCCAGTGCCCGATAAAGCCTATCTAGTGCGAATGAATGCTTTTAGGTTGCCTACAGAATTATTAAAGGAAGCCGACAACCCAGAACTCAAGCAATGGTGGCAATATTTAGCTTATGGAGCAGCTAAGAAGATATTCGAAGATAGCGGCGATATTCCTGGTGTGCAACAAATTATGGCCGAATTTAAAGAACAAGAAAAAATGGTTCTAAGAAGAACTATTGTACAACAAACAAATGAAAGGACAGCCACTATATACACGGAGCAAACGTCTTTTCCTTACGGTAACTTCCAAGGAAGGTTTTAAATGAGTACCTATTCTAACAACATACCCCAACCAGACGACGACCCAACAGATTCTCAAAATCTGATATTGGATAATTTCAAAGCTATTTTTAATGCGCAGAATCGCAATCATGTGGATTTTAATGACATAAATAATTCTGGAAGACATGAAGTGGTAGAATTGAAAGAACAAACAGCTGATCCCACTACTATTACAGGATTTGGAGATCTGTTTGTAAGAGATGATTCTGGAACACAGAACCTTTATTTTTTGGATGATGCTTCTAATCTATCTCAATTAACAAATAATTTTAAAGAGGATGATATAGGATTTATTATATTTCCGGGTGGTCTTCAGTTCAAATGGGGAAAAGCTACTGCTCTTCAGGAATCTACTCAATTCATTCCTTATGATACAACAGATTTTGGATCAAAAACAATCAATGTTCAAGTTACTGTAAATAAAGTAGATACTGCAGGAAGAGTAGTCATGTTGGATCAGAATATTCCTTTCACTATAGAAGGATTTAATGTCGTAAATAATAATGACGGAAATGACATCGAATTTTTCTGGCTAGCTATAGGGATTTAAAATGCCTTCTTTACAAAAATATCTAGTAGGACCCTACGAAACAGGTGAGCAAAATAATATTGAGCCTTGGCTTTTACCCGAAGATGCCTTTCGAATCTTAGAAGATGCGTATGTATGGCGTGGAAGAGTGAAAAAGAGATTTGGATATTCTCTGCTCGGTACTACGGATTTAAAATCTAGACTTCGAGTCAGAGTGGGTACTACTGATGGCTCAGGCAATCTTTCAGATAAGGTTCCAGGAACAAAATTTAAAATAGGCCAAATGTTTTCCATTGGCACCGAGATATTTACTGTAAATAAATTGAATAGCGAAGGTCCTCCAGGACCGTCTGTCATGCTAGATACGGGGTCAGCTACTAAAGCAACATATGATACAGACAATGGAGATTTTGTTTTTGAAGGAGCTGCTCCCAATACAGTGATTTTCTTTTTTCCAGCTGATCCAGTTATGGGACTTCGAACAAGAGAAAGACCTGCAATAAATTTTGAAGATACACTTGCATTTGATACACAATTTTCTTATCAAAGAATAGCCGGAGCTTGGGAAAGAATAGTAAGTACTATAGTAGATAATTCTAGATGGACCGGAGATAATTCGCAATTTTTTTGGAGTATAAATTATAGAGCTGCAAGTCCTTTTAAAACCAATTTTTATACTGTTAATTTTAATAGAGCCGATCATATTCGTTTTTTACCGCAAGGATCTATAGAGTGGGTCGATTTACGTCCTCAATTGGATGAAGGAGCGAACCCTGTACGATTTTTAGATTCATGCCGAATACTCATTGGATACAAAAATAGATTACTAGCTTTAAATACATTAGAAACAGAATCAGGTGACGAAGTAACTTATCCATCAAGATGCAGATTTTCTAGA
>SDBT01016191.1_pt1 | contig 11814 bp, 7 predicted proteins | sample 2277101 | NCBI WGS metagenome assembly SDBT01 (sample SAMN10404973, study PRJNA504765) | marine sediment metagenome | isolation source: marine sediment core GS10_PC15, 103 cmbsf | place: Arctic Ocean: Southern Knipovich Ridge | collected 2010
GATCGTCAGTGGCGTGGGCAAGGCGGGCATCATAGGCCAGAAGCTCTCCGCCACGCTGGCCAGCACGGGCACGCCCTCCCACTACATGCACGCCGTCGAGGCGCGGCACGGCGACCTGGGCCGCGTGCAGGAAGGCGACGTCGTCCTGGCCCTGAGCAACAGCGGCGAGACCGAAGTCGCGCAGCTCCTGCCCGCGCTGAAGAAGATCGGCGCCCCCATCATCGCCATCACCGGCAACCCGGAATCGACACTGGGCCGCTACGCCGACGTGGTGCTCGACATCGGCGACGTCGAGGAGGCCTGCCCGCTGGGGCTGGCACCCTCCACGAGCACGACGGCCATGGTCGTAATGGGCGACGCGCTGGCGCTGACGCTGTTCGGTATGCGCGACATGGGGCCGGACGAGTATGCCTTCTACCATCCCGGCGGGGAGTTGGGCCGCAAGCTGATAAAGGTCGGCGAGGTGATGCGCAAGGGAGATGCCAACCCCGTCACTGCCGAGAACGCGACCATGCGGGAGGCGCTGGAGGCGATGTCGTGCGAAGGCAGCCCGGGTGCCGTCAGCGTGGTCGACGACGAGGGCGTGCTGGTCGGCTTCTTCACCGACGGCAACTTCCGCCGCCTGATGCACAAGGACGGCGCGGACGCCCTTGAACGCCCCATGAGTGAGGTCATGACGCGCCAACCGATCACGGTGACGGCGGATACGCTGACCGCCGAGGCACATCGCATCCTGCGTGAGAAACGCATCGACCAGGTACCCGTCGTGGACGAAGCCGGCAAGCCCGTCGGCCTGCTGGACGTGCAGGACTGGCTGGACATCGGCCGCGGCCTGGAGCTGCCCGACGGAGACGAGTGAGGAGCACTGAACGCCGTGTGCGCTGTGGCCGCCAACTACGATGACGCGCTCCTGGAGCGGGCCCGACGCGTCCGCATGGTGATCATGGACTGCGACGGGGTGCTGACCGACGGCAAGGCCATCCACGTATCCACACTGGGGCGGCTCGGTCGGCTGCTTTCGATAGGCTGCGACGCGCTGGCGTTCAGCGTCCAGGACGGCTCGGGCATCAAGTACCTGCAGCGCAGCGGCATTCGGACCGCTATACTCAGCGGCAGGGACGTCGGCGCCACCTACCACCGCGCGCGGGTGCTCGGCATAGAAGACGTCGTAACGGGCGCCAAGGTGAAGCTGGAAGGTTACGAAGAGATCTGCCGGCGCAACGAGTTGGAGGACATAGAGGTCGCCTACGTGGGCGACGACCTGCCCGACATCCCCGTGATGCGGCGGGTGGGGCTGGCAGTGGCGGTCGCCAACGCCGTGCCCGACGTCATCGACCACGCCCACATGGTCACCCAAAGGAGCGGCGGCGACGGCGCAGTGCGCGAGTTGGCGGAGTTCATACTGAAGGCGCAGGGCAAGTGGGACGCCATCATGGCACGATACCTGGAGTGAACAAGACATGGCCGGCAAGGAACTGAGCGTGGATCTGAGCGGGGAAGTGATCGCCGTCACAGGCGGCGGCGGCGTGCTGTGCGGCGCGATGGCCCGAGAACTGGCAGCGACAGGCGCAGCCGTCGCCGTCATGGACATCTCTGAAGCGGCCGCCCGGGCCGTCACCGACGACATTCGGGCCGCCGGCGGGACCGCCCTGCCCCTGGCCTGCGACGTGCTGGACAAGGGGCGCCTGGAGGCCGCAGCCGACGCGGTGCTCAGCGAACTGGGCACGCCGACGGTCCTGATCGCCGGCGCCGGCGGCAACAAGGCAGAGGCCACGACCACACCCGAACGCTCCTTCTTCGACCTGCCGAAAGAGGCGGTCGAGTGGGTGTTCGACTTGAACTTCGTGGGCACGTTCCTGGCGTGCCAGGTGTTCGGGCGCATCATGGCGGAAGCCGGTCGCGGCGTGATCCTGAACGTCTCGAGCATGAACGCCTTCACGCCGCTGACGCGCATCCCCGCCTACTCGGCCGCCAAGGGCGCCATCAGCAACTTCACCCAGTGGCTGGCCGTTCACATGAACCAGGAGTACGGCCCCGAGATCCGGGTCAACGCCATCGCGCCGGGCTTCTTCCTGACGGAGCAGAATCGCTTCCTGCTGACCGACAGGGAGACGGGCGAACTGACGCCGCGCGGGCAGCAGATTCTGGACCACACGCCCATGGGGCGGTTCGGCGAACCGAAGGACCTGATGGGCACCGTGCTGTGGCTCCTGAGCGACTCAGCCGCGTTCGTCAACGGAATCATCGTGCCGATAGACGGCGGGTTCAGCGCCTATAGCGGCGTGTAGGGGCGCGTCGAGACGCGCCCGCCGACAGCAAGGACCGACATAGACTTCGACGTCGGCTTCGAGCGGGCGGCTCGCGAGCCGCCCCTACGGCTGGCGGGTCCGCCTGTCGTATGCCTTGGCCGACACCAGGAACCTGGGAGAACCACATGGACTTCGACGACGTCAGCGAGTGGCTTGAAGGCCACGCGGACGAGATGGTGGATCTGCAGAGGGAGCTGACAGCGCGGCCGGCGCTCGGTCCGGAGAACGGCGGCGAGGGCGAGTGGGAGAAGGCCCGGTTCCTGGAGGGCTACCTGAAGGAGCACGGTCTGGGGCAGGTCGAGCACTACGACTGCCCCGACGCCCGTGTGCCCGAAGGCACCCGGCCCAACATGATCGCCTCAGTGCCGGGGCGCAGCGAGGGCCCGAGCGCGTGGGTGCTCTCGCACATGGACGTCGTCCCGCCGGGCGAGCTGTTGCCGGACGGCACGTGGAAGGGCTGGGACGCCGACCCGTACGAGGTGCAGCGCCTGGGCGAGCGCGGCAGCGAGGACGACCGCATCGTGGGACGCGGCGTCTCCGACAACCAGCAGTCCATCGTCAGCTCGACGTTCGCCGCGCGGGCGCTGGTCGAGTGCGGCATCCAACCGCCCCGCCCGGTCAGGCTGCTGTTCGTCTCGGAGGAGGAGACCGGCAGCGAGTACGGCCTGCGCGCCGTGCTCGACAAGCACGAGGAGATGTTCACGCGCGAGGACGTCATCATCGTGCCGGACGCCGGCAGAGACGACGGCTCGATGATCGAGATCGCGGAGAAGTCGGTCCTCTGGCTCGAGTTCCACGTCAAAGGCAAGCAGACCCACGCATCGAGACCCGACAAGGGCATCAACGCGTTCCGCGCGGCCTCGTGGCTGGTCCTGACGCTGGACGAGGGGCTGCGCAAGCGCCACGACGAGGTCGACAGTCTCTATGACCTGCCGCGCTCTACCTTCGAGCCCACGCTGCACGCCGCCAACGTGCCGAACGTCAACACCGTGCCGGGCGAGGACATCTTCTGCTTCGACTGCCGCGTGCTGCCCAACTACGACCTGGACAAGGTGATCGCCTACGTGGAGACCCAGTGCAAGCGGGCGGACGGGGCCTTCCGCACGCGGACGGAGGTCAGCGTCAGGACGCGTCAGGATGCCCCGCCCACGACGCCCGCCGACTCGACCGTGGTGCGCCTCCTGAAGCCGGCCATCGAGCAGGTCTACGGCGTCCAGCCGGTGACGGTGGGCATCGGCGGCGGCACAGTGGCGGCGCCATTCCGGGCGCGAGGCTTCCCGGCGGCGGTGTGGATGTGCACGACGGACACCGCCCACCAGGTCAACGAGACCTGCTACGTGCGCCACATGGTGGGTGACGCCCGCGTGTTCGCGCACGTGTTCCTCAGCAAGGGCTAAGTGCGGAATTGGGAATGCGGAGTGCGGAGTGCGCGCCGCGTCCCCGTAGGCGCGGCTCGCGAGCCGCCCGGCCGAGGCCGACCTGGGCCGAGAACGATCGCGACGCGACCGGCTGGCCTACTCCGGCTCGAGCTCGGCGCCGGTCACCCTGAGGGCCAGCCCATCGAGCAGGTCCCGGTGCGAGACCTGCGCCACGGCCACGCCCTCGCGGTGCGTGACGGTGAGCGTGGGGATGCGCATCGCCTCCCAGTCCGCCAGCGGCAGCAGTGGCACCCGCAGCGTCGCGCGGATGGGCCGCAACTCGAGCAAGCCGTCCGCCCGGTTCAGGCGCAGGCCCGCTGCACCCATGGGCATCCCGAAGACAGTGACGCCGCGCGGGTAGAAGTTCAGGTTGTTGCCGTCCGTCGTGTCGTAGTAGAGCGCCGAGTGCCAGTTGTGCCCCGTGGCGGCCTGGTAGTCCCAGTAGCGCTCCACGTTGTTCAGCATGTCCACGCCCAGGTAGGCGGCCACGTAGTCGCGCCACATGTTCTGGCTGAACCAGACGGTACCGTCGGCCGTGCTGGAGTGCCGGCTGCCGTAGGGCGTCATGGTGGCCCGGGCGGCTGACTCGACGTCGGCGGCAAAGCGGTTCATGCGCCAGCGCGGCATCCGCAGGCCGGCCAGGAACAGGTAGAGGAGCCCGTTGGCCGTGTAGACGGAGTAGTCGTCCCAACCGGCCAGTTCGCCCGGCGGCAGCGCCTCGCCGTCCCAGGGGTCCACCAGACCCTCGGTCGTGCGAGTGAGGGTCACAGCATAGTGATCGTCCAGCCAGGCGTTCTCCTCGATGGTCTTGATGCCCTTCGAAGCGAAGGCGCGCCAGCGTTCGGCCTTCGAGTCCTTCGCTTCGCACTTCTGCTCCAACTCGGCCAGCACCCAGAGCGCCGCCTGGCACTTGACGGCCAGGTAGACCTGTTCGCGGCCGAACTGCACGGCAGGGCTTGCGTCGTCGATGGTGTTGGAGACGCCGCGGTCCGGCACGCCGTTGCCCGTGCTGTCCGCCCGGATGATGAACTCGGCCAGTCGGCGGCAGAGGGGCAGCTTCTCGGCCGCCAACTCCACTTCGCCGGTGAAGAACGCCCACGCCGTCAGCATCAGCAGGTAGTTGGCGTTCTCCTCCAGTTCCATGTGGTGCGGGTATACCTGCCGCCCGACTACGTGGTCGGACCCCATGTCGTGACAAAGGAACGTGGTGTCCTTGCCCTCGGGGCCCAGCGCCTCGGCGCCGTCCACCTCGAAGTCGGCCCACTGGTCCAGCAGCATCTCCAGCAGCTCCGGCCAGAGGGCGAAGTAGAGCAGCGCGCCGTTGTATTCGACGTCGATCGTGGAGTGGTAGTAGCAGGACCCCTCCCACACGCTGAACCAGTCATGGCCGTCCGCCCGGGTGGACCACCACGTATTGACCAGGAACGAGTGGAGCGCCAGGGCCGCCATGTTCGACGCGGAAGCGCCCAGGCTCCAGTCGGCAACGGCGCGGTCCAGCAGGTCGCAGCGCCTCTCGATGCCCTCGCGCTCCTCCAGCCCCCATGCCGCCATCTGCTCGCGCGAGCCGAACAGCGTCGTGTACATCAGCGGGGTCTTCTCCTCGAAGACCTCGAGCACGGGCTCGGGCTGCCAAGTGGACCAGAGCAGGCCCATGCGCCCTTCCCCGCCGTCGCTCAGGTCGAACCCCGTGCGCAGCCCGGTGCCGGCGAACTGCTCGGCGTCGTCGGACTCGACGTGGCTGACAACGTCCAGCGTGATGGGGGGCAGGTCGGCCCGGGCCGGCGCGGTGCTGGAGAACTTGTAGGCAAACCCACGCTCGGACCGCGCGAACTCGGCCCCGTCGCCGGTCAACTCGAAGACCAGCTCCCCTGCCTGCAGCGGAGACTCGCAGCGCTCCCAGCGGAACTTCTCGAGCGGCTTGACGGTCACGTCCACGTAGTAGAAGGGCGAGGTCGAGATGGAAGCGTCCCGCGGGTAGAAGGGCATCCGGATCCGCATCGTCAGTTCGATCCACAGGCCCGGATGGACGGCGCGGTACTCCAGGCTCGTCAGCGTGCTGAATTGCTCGACGAACGGGAAGTGCTCCGCACGCCGGGTGAACGGCAGCGCGTGGAGCTGCCCCTCGGACGTCTTGACGCCGACGACGAGGTCCAGCACGCACTCGCGGAAGTCCCCGTAGGCGCTCTGGTAGACGCAGTGGTCGTGGGGGCCAAGTATCAGGTTGAATCGGCTGCCCAATGTGGCGGCCGCGTCGGTCATCAAGTGCATGGTGCTGTCTCCTGTCCCTGGCCGGCGACCACTGTACCCGACCGACGCCTCGATGCAAGGGCCGCGCCGTCGTGGTCAGGGTCCCGCTCGACCCAACATCGACATCGATGGCTGGGGCCGTCCTTGACACCGGCCGGCCTCTGAGCCAAAATGGCCCGCTGGGCGCCCCAATCGTACGGGTGCCGCGTGTGTCCGAAACTGGATCTCGTTTTGCCGGAGCGACCGACGATGGCAGTTACACGACTGAACGGCGAGTACGACCTGGTCCTCTACGGGCTGGGCGTGATGGGCGAGAACTTCATCCGCAACTTCGCCACGAAGGGCTTCCGCGTCATAGGCGTCAACCGCACCGTGTCCGTCACGGAGAAGTTTGCCGACGAGGTGGCGAACGAGGACATTGCCGAGCGCGTGGGCACGGCCGAGACATTGGTGGAAGCCTGCGAGCACCTGAAGAGCCCCGGCGGCGCCGTGCTGGCCATGATCAAGGCCAACGATCCCATCTTCGAGCCCTGGGGCGGCATCGACGACCTGTTCTTCAAGGGCTCGATCGCCAAGTACGGCGACGATGACGTGCGCGAGGTGCCGGCGTTGGCGGACATCATCCCGCCGGGCACCGTCATCATCGACGCGGCCAACTCGAACCCGCGCGACACCAAGCGGCGCTGCGCCGAGTTCCGCGAGCGGGGCATCCTGTTCGTCGGCACCGGCGTGAGCGGCGGCGCAGAGGGCGCGCTGAAGGGCCCGAGCATCATGCCGGGCGGCTCGGAGGAGGCCTACTCGCACGTCAAGGACATGCTGGAGGCGGCCGCCGCGCAGGTGGACGGACCGTGCTGCACCTTCATAGGCAGCAACGAGGCCGGCCACTTCGTCAAGAACGTCCATAACGGCATCGAGTACGGGATCATGCAGGCCATCTCGGAGGTCTTCCAGGGGTTGCAGCAGGTGCTGGCGCTCTCCTACGAGGAGCTGCACGAGGTCTTCACGCAGATGACCGACGGCGCCCACGGCGGCTACCTGATGGAGATCTCCACCGCCGCGCTCGGGATGACGGACGCCGAGACCGGCCGGCCCATGCTGGACGTCATCGTTGACACCGCCGGCCAGAAAGGCACGGGCAAGTGGACGTCTCAGATGGCCTTCGACCTGGGCGTGCCCGTGCCCACCATCGCCTCGGCCCTGCAGGCCCGCATCATGAGTTCCTTCAAGCCGCAGCGCGTGGCCGCCGCCGAGCAGATACAGGGCCACCCCCTCGTCCCCTTCGACCAGGCGGAGAAGAACAACCTGATCTGGGCCGCCGGCGACGCCCTCTACGGCGCCATGGTCTCGGCGTATGACCAGGGCTTCCGGATGATGCGCGAGGCGGACAAGGCCGACCCGGAGCTGTGCGACGGCCTCTACGATTTCAACCTGAACCTGGCCGAGATCGCCCGCATCTGGAAGGGCGGCTGCATCATCCGGTCCGAGCTGCTCGACCCGATCCGCAACGCCTACCTGGAGAACGCCGGGCTGCACAGCCTGTTCCTGGCGCCCTACTTCCACACGGCCTGCAGCTGCGAGCGGTTCCAGAAGAGCTGGCGCACCTGGGTGACGACTATGGTCGCCCAGGGGCAGCCGGTCGATTCGATTGGGGCCTCTCTGACCTATTTCGACACCTACCGCACGGCCCGGCTGCCGGCGAACATGATCCAGGCCCAGCGGGACACCTTCGGCCAGCACGGCTTCGAGCGCACCGACAAGGAAGGCAAGGGCTACCACCTCACGCCGGCGGATTGATCCTTCCAAACACAGAGGCACAGAGAACACAGAGAACGACACACAGAGGAAAGGACTCAAGACAGGAACACGACGACACGACGAACACAACGTGATGGAATGCCAACGTCTCGCCTTACGTAGTGCTCGTTGTGCCGTTGTGTTAGGTCTGTTGCCGTTGTCCTTCTCTGTGTCGTTCTCTGTGTTCTCTGTGGCTCTGTGGCTATCATGGCCGCCCATGTCCCCAGCAACCCGGAGGAAGAGATGGCTTTCCAGGGCGTACTGACCCCCGACCAGATCGCGCAGGACCCCCAGCAGCAGATCCGCAGTTGGAAGCGCGAGCACGACTTCGCCGTCTGCATCGACACGGACGGCTGCGTTCTCGACAACATGTGGGCCAAGCAGGTCATCGTGTTCCATCCCCACTTCATGGACTTCAACGGCCTGCGCAGCATCGAGATGTTCGTCCGCATCCACGCCGAGCACCACAACCTGTGGGGCACCACGCGCGGCTGCGACCGCTACCTGGCCGTGCGTCACACGCTGCGGTCCCTGCTGGAGGACCCCCAGGCGCAGGACGTCCTGCCCACCGACCACGTCCGCGACCTGCTCGCCTCGCTCGAGGGCTACGTTCAGTTCGTCGAGGACAGCGACGGCAAGTGGGGCTTCGGCATCCCCTCCCTGACGGCCCGCCACGAGGCGAACGGCCTCGACTACAATGTCACGCGCCTGCTGGGTTGGAGCGAAGCCGTCGACCGCACGTTCAAATACGTCACGCTCGGCATGCCCCCCTTCCCCGGCGCCCCGGCCGTCATCGAAGCCCTGGCGCAGAAGGCGGACGTGATGGTCGTCTCGGCGACCCCCTACGACGACCTGCAGGAGTGGTGGACGCGCACCGACCTGGCCCGGCACGTGCAGGGCATTGCCGGCAAGGAGATGGGCAAGAAGGCCGACCACATCCGTCTGCTGAAGGAGGCGGGGGGCTACGCCGACGACGAGGTCATCATGATCGGCGACGGCGGCGGCGACCTGAAGGCTGCCCAGTCGAACAACGCCCTCTTCTACCCGACCCCGGCCGGCAAGGAGAACGCGGCCTGGGACACGGCAGAGGACGCCTTCGACGCCTTCTTCGCCGGCACATACCGGGGCGCGCTGGAGGACGAGAAGGTCGCCGAGTTCCAGGGCATCCTCCTGCCCGAGGGCCCGTGGCAGCAGGACGGCTACGACGCCGAGGCCGAATACCGCAAGCTTCAGCAGAAGCGCATCGACACCTACGAGCAGCTCCACCCGCAGGGGACGCTGTTCGTGCTATCCTGAGAAGCGGATCACCACGAAGAACACGACGTGAGCACGCCATTCACGATCGACCACCTGTTGGCAACCAGACGGCTGGTCGGACGGGTGCCCCTCGATGTGTCACCCGACGGCCGATATGTCGCCGTCAGCGTGCGAGTCTCGACCGGTGTCGCCTCGGCGCCGGTGGAACTGGGGTTCCGGCCGGACGGCGTCTACGTTGCCCACGCCGGAAACCGGCAGATCGTGGTGGACACCGAAGCAGGTCAGGTGATGTGTCCGTTCCCAGAGGGCCTCGTGAGCTGGGGCGGGCGCTGGTCGCCGGACGGTGCCATGCTCGCCGCCTACCTGTGCCGTGATGGATGCCTGTGTCCTGCCGTGTGGTCGCCAGCGACGGGCGAATGGCAGGCGTTCCCCCAGGCTCCCGTTCACGTGAAGTACGACTTCGAGGTCCCGCGCTGGACGCCGGACGGGGAGCAACTCGTCCTGAAGCTCTGGCCCGAGAGCGGCAGCGCGCCAACGGCGTCGTGGCCCGACCCGGGCCATGCCGCCGACCAACCGCATCCCGTGAAGGTCTTGACGACCGAGCCGCCCTCTGGCGGTGAGGGCACGGTCTCTGTGGACAGTGTGATCATCTCCTCGCTCGGCGACCTGGCCGTGCTTGACGTCGGCTCCGGTCAGGTACGCCGTCTCGGTCGCGACTGGCCGATCCGATGCTGGCAGGTGGCCCCGGACGGGGCCTCGGCAGCCGCGCTCAAGATGACAGAGCGATCGGGCGGACGCATCTACTACGACTTGGCCGTCGTGGAACTGGAGAGTGGAGAAGAGCACACGGTCGCCGCGCGCGTCAGGATGGGATACGGCATGGGGTTCCACTGGTCGCCCGACGGCCGCCACCTTGCCTACGCCGAAGGCGATGAGGAGGAAGGGGGCGGGTCACACGCCTTCCTGACGCCGGCTGACGGCTCGGCGCCGCCGGTCTGCATCACTGGCGACGCGCCCGTCAGCTTGGGGGAGTACGGCGGACCGGTCTGGACGGCCGACGGCTCCCACCTCTGCTGCCTTGGGCGCGACAGCGTGCTGCTCTACGACGTGGAGCGGCGTGAGGCGAAGCGTGTGTCGCCGGACCTGCAGGGCCGGCAGCCGTCTTTCTGGCTCCAGCCGCCGCTGGCGGACGCCCTGGTCACCGATGCCGAGGGCCGGATCGGAGCGATCCTCATCGATCCGGGCACAAAGGACATGGCCATCGCGCGAGTGGACCCGTGGAGCGGCGAGACCGACCTGCTCGCGCAAGCAGCCAAGAGCTGCGTCACCCCCTTCGATGCCGCGCCGGGGGCTGACGGCAAGTCGGTCTGGCTTGCGCTGGAAGCCGGGGAGCATCCGGTCGAGCTGTGGCGTCTCGCGACCGCTGATGGAGCATTGACGCGCGTCGCCGGCTTCTCGCCGGTCCTGAAGGGAGTCTCGCTGGGCCGCCCCCGGCTCGTGGAGTGGGATCACTCGAACGGCAGCAAGTCGCGTGGCGCCCTGATGCTGCCGGACGATTATGAGGAAGGCCGGCCCCTGCCGTTGATCGTCAACGTCTACGCCATCGGATTCTCGAGCTTCGTCAACATGTTCGGTTTCGATGGATGGCACTACGACAGCCCCCACCTGTGGACGAGCCGCGGCTATGCCGTCCTCTGGCCTGACGGCAACCTGCCGGACGAGGAGCCGATGGCCCACGTGGCGGACGTCATCCTGCCCGCCGTCGACCGCCTGGTCGAGATGGGCATCGCCGATCCCGACCGCATCGGCCTGATGGCACACAGCTACGGCAGCTACATGGCCATGGCACTCCTGACCCGAACGGACCGCTTCCGCGCGGCCGTCATCTCGTGCGGCGGCTACGTCAACCTGCCCAGCGCATACGCCTCCGCCGACGACCACGGCCGGACGCAGGCGGACTACTACCAGCACGGCCAGCAGGGCGGCATGGGGTGTTCGCTATGGGATGACGTTGAGCGCTACATCCGGAACTCGCCGCTCTTCGCGATGGACAAGGTCCGGACGCCGGTCCTGATCGCATGCGGCGGCGACGACTGGACTTCGGTCGAACAAGGCAGGCAGGCCTTCGGTGCGCTCAAGGAACTGGGGCAGACCGTCGAGCTGCGTATCTACGAGAACGAGGAGCACTACCCCGGCGTCTGGTCGGAGGAGAGCCTGTGCGACGTCTGCAGCCGCGCGGCGGAGTGGTTCGAGAGGTACCTGCTCGGGTCTGTGCCATAGGATCTGCCCCTCTCTGGGGCGCCGCGCTAGGCGCGCCGTCGTGTCTGTGCCATCCTCCTTTCTTGTCGTTCTTCGTGAACTTCGTGTTCTTCGTGGTTATGATCTTCGCGGCTATCTTCGGCAAACGAGAAGGAGTACGAGAGAGATGAACGCAGTGGTGGCGCAGTCGGGTGGGCCTACGGCGGTGATCAACAACTCGGTCCGCGGCGTGGTGGAGACGCTGGCGGCGGCGAACGGGATCGGCATCGTATACGGCGCGCGGATGGGCATACTGGGCGTGCTGCGCAACGAACTGATCGACCTGACCGCCCAGGACCCCCGCCAGATCAGCCTGCTGGGCGAGACGCCGAGCGCCGGCGCCATCGGCAGTTGCCGCTACAAGCTCGCCGGCAAGGACGGCACGTTCGACGAGGACTACGCCCGCATCATCGAGGTCTTCAAAGCGCACGACGTCGGGTGCTTCTTCTACGTCGGCGGCAATGATTCGACGGACACGGTCCACCGCAACC
>SDBT01016193.1_pt1 | contig 11813 bp, 9 predicted proteins | sample 2277101 | NCBI WGS metagenome assembly SDBT01 (sample SAMN10404973, study PRJNA504765) | marine sediment metagenome | isolation source: marine sediment core GS10_PC15, 103 cmbsf | place: Arctic Ocean: Southern Knipovich Ridge | collected 2010
ACACGAAGAAAAAGAAGCTCCTTCCAATGGTTTTGGAAGTAGTGGTATGTTTAATCCTATACGTGCCGACGAAGTATGTTTTAAGGAAAAAAAGCACGAAGAAAAAGAAAGACCCATGTGGGAACCTCACCATAACAGTGCAATGTTCCAGCGTTATCTTGATGAAATTGCTGCGTCAGAGAAAAAGAAGGCAAAGGACGAAAAGAAACCAGAATACAGGAGTGGGGAGACATGCGTCGACTGTGCAGCCTCGGGCGCAGATTCAAAAAGGCTGAAATCCAGCATCGACGACCAATACCGATGCAGTTCTCCCTACGAAAGTACTCCTTCGTGCACTTTTCTCCACATGGAGTCGTTGGTCAAGGAATCCCTCAACACCTTTGAGAGCATATCCAAGTTCACAGAGGCGTCTCTGCTGAGGTCACGACGCCAAAAGGCAGTGCTACGCAAAAAGGTGGAAAGTCTAAACACCTCGATGCTGAGTCTTGCCAGAATACGAACACAACTCTTGAAACAAAATAAAGATCTGCTGGAGAAAGTGAGCAAACTCGAATATATGGACACTGTGGTGAGAGCCACCGCTTATGAGACCAAGATATTGGAACTAGAAGACGTCTTAAACGGAACGCGGGGAGATCTGGATAAGGTAAGCTCCAGGCTATCGAATACGAGACAGGCCTTGAAGCTTACACAAAGAGACTTGGAAAGGGCAAGAAGCGACTGCGGTACATCCGAACAACTCGTTGAACATGCGACGACCCAGATTCACAACAACACCAAAATCGTAGAAAGTCTCAACCTGTGCGTGTCTCAATTGCAAGAATCCCTGCAAGGTGTGCAAGAATCCAACCGAAACCTAGAGGAAAGACTGGGAAAGGGAATTTGTTGTATTTGCACGGTCGGCATGTCGATTGTTCTCTACGAAGAATGCGATCATCTATGTGTTTGCGAAGAGTGTTCCATAAAATTGGGAGACGGAGACCCAGCATGCCCTATATGCAGGACCGAGGGAGGGCGAAAGAAGATTCACATTGTATAATCCTTTAAAAAAATAAATCAGGAGGTACATCCGGCGTTTTCTCTCCGAACATAAGGCTAGGAAGTGCAAGATGTTTTTTCATCCTATCGATCTCGTGGAGGACGTATTGTACATATTCGTCTGGGTTTCGTTTACGGATGATATCTTCTTCGGTTATTTTTAGAACGTCCCAACCGAGGTTGTTTTCTTGAATGAGTTCTTTTGTTTTAGAGATGTGAGCGCCCCCAAGAAACATAATGACATTGGTTACGCCTCTGCGTCTTGCAAGGGTGGACATTGCATAGAGGTTGGCTACGTCTCTCAGTAACATATCGTCAAAGAATTCACTATGCTTTACCAAGTGCATTTTGGCAATTTCCGTTTCCTTCAAAATGGTTTCTATCCTTTTGATATTCATAAATTTCCTTGCAAAAGGATCCTCTGTCAATATATGCAACCATACTTTCGAAAGGTTTACAATTCTACTAATGTCATTTTCTATAAGTTTTAGATCACCAGACACTCCGTCTGAACTAGGATTACTATAAGCACGCAACCTGGATACGATACCTCTGATATATTTGGCATATTCAGCCACTTCCGTGGTTGATATATGATCTGGGGATATAAATGTAATCGCGTCCTCTGTCTTTTCCATAATTGCCGTTACTTCACGCATAGCCTTGGTTCGTGCTCTAATTTCTTTTGAACGTTTAAGTATCTCGGTCGGTGAAGGATTCACCCTTTCGCGTGATTTCTTATTGATTTTCTTCAATGTCAACATCAAATCTGCCTGAGCTTTCATAGCCTCTTTGGAACTTAACAAAGACCGCAGCCTGTTTTCGATATCATTTTTTCTGAACATCACGTCTCTATCATCGAATGCGTAGTAAAAGAAAATTGAATTCAAGAATGCTGCAGCTTCTCTGGCAACACCACGTCGTGCCTGTTCTGCATACCAATTTATAGGTATTCCCTTTGGCCTCGGCCCAAGGGCTGTGGTGTCGATGGAGATCTCATCGTGCCCCTCCTGATGTTCCAATTGTAGATCCATCATTTTCATGCGACGGTTATCCCACTCGCGGCGTTTATCTCTAGCCAATGTTTGCGCTTCAGCACGTCTCTTGAGATAGGACTTATAATATCCTGGTCCGTGTACCTTACTCAGATGAGCAATCATCCCAAAAAAATCGATAGTTTTGGGTAAGAGATGTCCGTTAATATCTCGGACGGCATTTGCTCTGTGAAATATTACATCCATCATCAAAAGCATCGTAGAAAAAGTAGTAACTCTGTAATCATCATTTACATCCACTTCGTAAATGTAATCTACTTTGTGCTTTATGCCGATGGGTTGGTCAATCATTCCCACGTATTTGCTTTCCAAAAAAATAACCACGCCGCTGGGAAAAATATTTTTTCTTCCCATTAAATTGTAAAGTCGTTTCTCGCCTTTTGCATGATCCAGAGGAATCATCAAGAAGCGTAATTTCGGACCTTTGATGTTCTGCATTACTTTTTTTACATCTCTTGCGGGGGTTACAGGCAACTTCAACTCCTTTCGTATTTTCGCTATTTCCTCATCAGAAAGTAATTCCGTCACATCCACGCTTTTCACGTCTTCCATTTCTGGGTCTTCCATTTCTTGGGGTTCCATATCAACTACTTCAATGACAAAAAAGGTTTCAACAAACATACGTGACACTTTATTTTTTTTAGAAAAACAAAAGGATCTCTTCGTGCTCCCCTATCCCTTGGAACGTCTCTTCAAATCCTTTTTTGAACTCTTCTTCTTCTTCTTCTTCTTCTTCTTCTTCTTCTTCTTCTTCTTCTTCTTCTTCTTCTTCTTTTTCTTTTTCTTCAAATCTTGGCTCTCTTTGTTCTGGAGCCTTGAACGGTGTGGTGGGTAGTGGACGATGGGTAATGTGTTCTAGGAGCCTCTGTTTGAATTTGGTTGTTTGCGTGAATTGTTTGATGGAATCTCGCATAAAGTTGGAATAAGCCACACCACCGTCCTCCTTTTCCTTGTGTTTAAAGGCTGCACCCGAGTCTATATCAAAAATCTGCGCAAAATCTTGAACGATGGCTTTGGTGGTGGTTATGTGTGCAGAACCAACAATCATAACCACGTTTTTTGTTGATTTTTTTTCCGCGAGTTCTTTGATTTCCACAAGGTTGAACGCGTCGCGCAAAAGTTCTATCGTGTTTGATTTCCACACCAACCCCATTTCGTCTTCCATGATTTCAACCGTCACTGGCTTCTCTGGATGTTTGCGCTTGAACTCACTCAGTTCCCAACCGATGTTATCCACGTTCTCCAGTATGTTTTTGACGTGGATAAAGTCTTTTGCGAAATTGTCGTCAATGAGCACGATGGTCATGGCAAGCGCAACTTCCGAAAGAGCCAATACCTGCTTCCAAAAATCTGTGGTAAAGACCTTGAATCTGGGCGGTCCAAACGAGGCGTTTCGAATAATGTTCATCATTTCTTCCGCAGTCAATGTACTGTCTTGCAAGAAGTTGTCCAGTCGGGTGAACTTCTTGATCAATTGCTGCCAGTCCCAGTCTGTGTCGCGGTTTAGAATCAATATCTTTAGCGCAGAATCCACTTTACGAAACAAGTCGACATTTTCAGACTCAAACGTTGAAAGAAATAGCGTCAAGTCGTTTTTCTTATTTCGTGCTCGAACTACGTTGCGCGTAAAGTCTTGCGATTTCTCCTTGATTTTGATCAACAATGTCTTTGAGTCGTCCTTCTTATGAACATCGAGGTACTTTCCCACAATCAAGGTTGGCAAGGCCTTTTGTAGGTCATCCAGAATTTTGACAAGATCCCTTCCAAATGGCGTGCGTTCCTTGCCGTATACGCGCTTTAGGCCTTCGACGGCAGATCCATAGGCTAGAGTCCACGGCCTCAACGATCCGGCTTTTCTTGGTCTAGGACGGCGCCTCGTTACGTGGGGCATGAAGGGGTCCTGTTTGGGTGCATCCCGTTTGGGTGCATCCATTTTAGGTGCAGCACGGAACAGTGTCATGGGAGTGGAGGCAGATTTTTCTGGGGCTGTATCCAACGCATCCAAGAAACGACCAACGTTCGCCATGCCTATCCTTTCTCTGGGAGTCAATTCAAATATTTCGGAGAGTGTGGATAAACGATCACGAAAGGATTCAAGATCAACCTTGAAAGTCGAATGGACTGTTTCCTCTTTGCGCAACGCCGATTCCACTTTCCGGAAAGCGTACATAGAGGCACTGTCTATTTTCATTTCGAGTATCGTATTATCTCGGTCCTTTGTAACACTCTCGACCTTGTCTTTTCTCCTGCCCTTAAATTCCCTCAACGACCGGAGTGCAATGCTGCCGAGGGATGATCCAAAGTTTTCAAAACTTCGGATGAAATCGACGGCTTCCGATGCAACAACAATTCTGGCAAAACTTCGGATAAAGTTGGAGCGTTTTTCGGATGTAAGCTCATCCATTTTGTCTATTAGTTTGTTCCACATGTTTGAAAACAATGGTCCGTGTGCGGTGGACATACTTACGATTTCAATGTAAATGTCTTCGACGAGTTCGTTGTTCCTGAATTGTACGGCATTTTCGTACAACGTGACCATGAAGAAGAATCCATGAGCGTTGTTGTACACAGAATACCGCGAAGTCTCGTAAATGAAATCCTGGCCTTCCACCAGGCCCAAAGGTCCCCCGATCGTGGAATAGTTGGATTCCAGAAAAAGCGCCATTTTTTTCGAAAAAAAGTTTTCCCTTTCCATATCCTTGTACAGGCGTTTTTCTTCGTCTCCGTGGAACAGAGGCAAGAGTAGCACGTAGAGCTTTTTGTCAATGCTTTTTTCTTTCGGACCCACGCCCATGGAAAGCTTCAACAGAGGAGATGCCGGAATCAGCTCTCGCAATGGATCTTTCGTGCTCCGACGAGGCGTGAAAATGGGCCGGACTCTGGGCGAACGTCGGCCACCCGGTTTTGTACCTTTTCTGGACATGGTGTACTTTCCCTTCTTCTTGCATGCACGTGTCTTGGAGCATAAACAAACAAGTTCAATTCCTTTTTTTTTTCGTTTTAAAACTATAAACTTTATTGAACCATTATGGGGTCCACCCACACCTCGAGTCTCCTCGTGCCAATGATCTTTCCGGCTGAATCACGCACCGCAGAGCCTGGGCCGCTGTCGACCGAGTAGATTCCTCCAGGAACTACGGAACCAGAGGTTTTCAGAAACTGGGCCACGTAGCGTGCTACAATAACACCGGTATTGGGCATGGGTAGGATACTTCCAAAGTCGATGAAATCAACGCCCGTAAACTCAGACGGCGTGTACACGGGAATTCCTGCACACATATCTACTTTGTGCTGTGGGTTGGAAATCATGCGAGGACATATCCCGCATTTGGGGATGGTGTAGTCTGGTTCTTTGGACGAATCCCCGTCCAAGTAAAAGTGGAGATCGTGGGGTGTCATGTTCAATAAATACCATTCCGATTCTTTGTTGCACAGAAAGGCAGGAATGGGTTCCTTATCGCTTGTTTTCTTCATAGTCTTCTTCGTGCTTAGTAAACTAGAATTTTATTGTTGTAAAACACCTTTACTGTGCGTGTTTCTTGTAGGAGAAATGCACGATTACAAAGGAGGGCACTTTTCCAAGAAGTCCGCCCATATCTTGACTCTGCCCGAGCCCTTATGACCTTCCCGATAAAACAAACGATCAATGGCCGAGTGCGATACTTTGTTTGCTTTAAAATGAACGTTGGAGATCCCAAGGCTTTCCAGCGCTTTTGTGGCATTTGGTCTGCTCCACTCATTCTGGGCCAGGTTTTTAAGAAATTCTGTGGTTGTCCTTCTCTCGGTTGCTCTTTTCTCGATTGCCCTTTTTTTGGGTGTCATTCTCACAGGTATCGGTCTTTCGGGATTCATGGCAAGCTGGAAGGCCTGTTCCGGGGTGAGTGCCGCACGCATTACTCCACCACACACCCTCGCGCGAGTGCAAATGGGTGTCCGAATGGGTACAAGAATATCATCCGAAATGTTGGATTCCTCGTGCTGTTCAGATTCTTTTCCTTGATCTTCTTCTTTCTCTTCCTCTTCCTCTTCTTTCCCATTCGACTCTCCCTCATCCGATTCTGTTTCTGAATTGGACAAGTCATGCAACGTCTGAACGGCTATTTCTCTTATCGTTAGATTTGGCCCTGCTTCTTCCTCTGCTTCCGCTTCTTCTTCTTCTTCCATTTCTTCTGCTTCCGTTTCTTTGGTTACTTCGTGCCCAAGGCTGGACTCCGTATCGTGCATTTCGTAAATTCGGCACAGGCCATCCGATCCATGCACGCTCATCTGCACGGGTCTTCGCCGCAAATGCATCAGAGAATTCTCACCCAGCTGCAGGTTCCTATCGGGACCGTGCTCTACTTCGAGTACTTTTCTCTTTTTGCATATGGAATCCCTTTTTCTGGACGCATTCTTTATGTAGGTGTAGACTTGGTCGCAAAAGCCAAGGTCATGTTTCTCTAGCTCCCCAAAGAGGTCCTTGTAGTCCGTGATGTGTGATTCCATCATTTCGATCTTTCTTTTGTACGAAATCACCTGTGCACGGCATGCATCCCTCTCTTTGGTCACAAGTTCAATTTTTTCTCTGAGCACTTTCTTTTCTTCGGCAAGAATGTCGTTAAGTTGTTTCTGTTTGGCAAAGGTTGCCATACCATGATGACCGAAATCAAACAAGTTCGACGTAAACAATAGAAACTGGCCTTTGGTGCATAATTTCATGATATTGCGCGATGCCAATGCCATGTTTGTTTCTCCGGCGTTGTCGGCTACGCTGCTGTTCTCTTCGCTTTCCTCGCTTGCTCCTGAAGCACGTATCATTGTTATGGAATAACGGAAAAGTGACACGTGTTTCAAATTTTCATGCAAAATATTATTGTAAATCAACTTTATTCTGTCCATTTTCGTTTGGTCCCTTTGGTTTCTGTGGGTACAAAAGGATCCGACACAGCGTACTCTTGAATCAATACAATCACTTCTGTGGGCAGCACGGCAAAGTTGTCGAGGCAATGCAGTGCATCATAATGAGCAATGTGCATTAATCTGAAGGATTTCCACATGGCATTGAATCGTCCAATTTTGGAGAAGGTATCCTCGTGCTCTTGACAATATTTGACAACAAGCTGTGCACAAGTAATTGGATAAAAGTTGTTGTCTTGTGCTGGATAGACCAATGTATTGTCTTGGAGAGCGAGACGCTGCAACGTTGTGAGCTTTCCAATTTCTTTGGGTAAATAAATCAACTGGTTCTGGTGGAGGTACAATTTCCTCAGCACGTGAAGATTTCCGATTTCTTTGGGCAAACGAGTCAATTGGTTCATCTCGAGTCGGAGAATCGTCAATTTTGTGAGGTTTCCAATTTCTTTGGGCAAACAAGTCAATTGATTTTGATCGAGGTAGAGTTCCTTCAAGCTGGTGAGCTCTCCGATTTCTTGGGGCAAATGCATCAATTGATTTTGATCGAGGTAGAGTTCCTTCAAGCTGGTGAGCTCTCCGATTTCTTGGGGCAACCGCGTCAATAAATTGTCATTGAGGTGGAGTTCCTTCAAGCTAGTGAGCTCTCCGATTTCTTGGGGCAACCGCGTCAATAAATTGTCATTGAGGTAGAGTTCCTTCAAGCTAGTGAGCTCTCCGATTTCTTGGGGCAACCGAGTCAATAAATTGTCATCGAGGTAGAGTTTCTCCAAGTTTGCGAGGTTTCCGAATTCTGGGGGCAAACAAGTCAACTGGTTCCCAGAGAGAACGAGATAAGTCAAGTGGGAGAGATTTCCAATTTCTGGAGGTACACAAATCAATTGATTTTGTTCGAGGTGGAGAACTCTCAACCTCGTGAAGGTTCCGATTTCTTTGGGCAATTCACTCAGTCCGTGCTTGTAAATTTTTAAATAGGCACAATCTACATCTTCTAAATGCGCGAGGAGTTCTCGCTTACCCATCTTCCAAGAGCTTTGCTTTGCTCTGCTTCGTGCTTTGTTCAAATAAAAACGTAAAAATTGCATGCAAAACAATATTGTAAAGTATTTTTATTCAGGCCATTTGCACAGCTCTGTCTTTCAGCACGAAAAGAATCAAAAGATGCGCAATGCAACCAAGACTTCGTGCAAACCCGTCCACAGGGAATACCCCTGTGTAGAGTAGTTGGAGTAAAAGTTGAAGAACACAGCAAGCACGAGAAGAAGAAGTAAAGAAGCAACCAACAACAAGAAATATTGATCCTTCACGTGCGTGGGCCGGAATTCAAAGTACGGCTTCATCCCTTCCGTAGGTACCGTCACCGAAAACGGGTCTTTGCCATTGGATGGAATCAATCGGATGTTCTGGCTGTGCATGTTGACGCCTTGCGTGCCAATGTAAAACGTAAAACCAGGCAAGTATTTCTTCACCTCGCAGTCGATTTCTCGTGCAAGAGACATATCTATGCGAGAAAAAAAAGGTTCCGCCGTGAATCGAACATACTCGTCCGTAACGCGGGGCTCGCTAACCGTGATGCTGGAACTCCCAGAAACCAGGGGCCGCATAGCCACAGAGTCGTTGGTCAAAAACTGTTGGAGCATTTGCCTCAGTGCGTCTGTCTTTTTGGGCGTCCATTGATTCCTATTGTCCTGAGAGACAATGGTTCGCGCCCCAGACCACTTGGAGTACTTTTTCATCAACTTCTCGGTGCTGGTGTTGACCATTGAATAAAAGGAAGGACGTTCACTGTCTTTGGACTTGCTGCGTTTTCTCGCATTTCGGCTATGGCGGGGTTTTCTTTCGTGCTTGGATGTGTTTCTGCGCAAGTCATCGAGTAATTTGAAATTGTCGATGGACTCGTCTTCTCCCCACTCATCGCTGCTTTCTGAACTGCTCATCTAGTGTAAAGAAGCTTGATTAAAATCAGGAAAATGAAGAACAAAAGACATAAAAGAAGTGGAGAGCATTTTTTTCTTTGTGTTTCCACACGCAGCCTCTTTCGTGCTTGGGTCGTTTGAGTTTAAAATTCATTTTGTGATTTAATAAAAAAATTTCTTTTTTGAGTTTTTTTGGGGAGTTTTTTGTTGTTTTTGTTGTTTTTTTTGATAGAGTCATCTCCCATGTAAGGGAGGAATGCGGTGGGGTAACTTGGGACGTAGGAGCGTCACCAAGGCATCCATCTAAACTGCACGACGAGCGCGTGGTTTTTTGGATGACGGTTTTCGAGTCGAAGTTCTTGCTTTGGGTTTCGAGGAAGAGGAAGAATGTTTTCTCTTGGATGCCACAGAAGCTCGTTTCCCTTTGGAAGATTGATGCGGAGATACTTCCGATTCGTCCATTTGTTCGGGAATTTTGAACTCGACATGTCGCTCGTCTTCGTCAAGAAGTTCTTGTTGTTGAAGCAAAGCATTTTGGCTCATCAGGCCATAGAGTTCGTCGTCGTCGCGAGGATCCACTTCCTTTTCAACAGGAGGCGGTGTTTCCGCGAGGATGTTTTCGTTCTGTTCATCCACAGCAACCACGCCATCCCCGAGCCACTCTTTCACTTGAGAAATCTTGTCTTCTGCAATGCCCAAAAACTTGGAGATGGTTTCGGCTTCTTTGGCATAGTATTCTTCGTCGATTGTACCCAAAGCAAAGATCAGCGGACTCATGGCCTTGCGCGCATACCCAGACAGGTGTAGAGAACGTCGCATCTCCTCCAAGGGTCCATGAACTTCCTTGTCGATATCTTCGTTAAATTCAAGAGCACGAAGAAGGGTGGTGCCTTGGCCTTGATCCTGAATGGATTCAATCATCTCGAACAATTCTGCTCCAAGTGTGGAGGGGTCAGGCATCAGCACGGCGTACGTTTGGACCGAGGGTTGGCGAAGCCATTTCTTTGCCGTTTCCATGGACTTGAGTTGATTCAAGCAAGCAACGGCATGTTTTTTTTTGGTCACGAGTTCGTTGACCGAAGAAACGTGGCCCATCATATCCTCTTCGTCTGGAGTAATGTCTCGTAGTTCTTGAACACTATCCAAGATTTGACACGCCGTTTCCTTTTCGATTGGGATGCCTATGCGCTTGATAAAATCTTGCAAAGAGAACAGGATGGCATTGCATGCATAGTCTATGCTATAGTCAAAGGGACGAGAATCTCCATTGATTCCTTGGTCTGCACTTGAGAAGGCACGCAATCTATCCATACGCTCTCCTGTCTTTGCAATATGTACGATGCACTGAAAGATACCCCGAAAGAAGGGGGAATAGCACGTGATGAATTGAATCCACTCGGTGTCACTAAGAATTCCAAAATCCCTTTCAATGGTCTCCTTGTACAGATTTATCTTGGCGGAAACGTAACTTGTCTCTGTTGGGTTATCGATGTCGTACCCACCCGTTTCAGGAAAGGCGTCTGGGTCGTCGCTTTTGGTAAAGATACGTTGGCTGATGCGAAGCATGAAGCACCAAGCCTTGTTGAATTGGTCCAACTGGCTCCTGGAACGCACGCACTTGAACTTTTCCATATCGTACTTGATATCGTTGTCTGAAATGCGGGAATCTGGATAGGCCATAACTTCGAAAATATGAGCGCTTCCGTCTGGAGCAATGAAGGCTTCTGCGTCTGCCATGCCATCGTTGGATGCGTCATAATAAATCCGTGCTACGTCCTTGGGTTCGAACCACACCTTATCCATTCGGAATACTTCGTTGTCTTCGTGGTAGCCCGCGGCAGGAGCAATAGAGATTTGCGTTTCTGGGCACGCAATGTGATGCGTCAAGAAATTATGTTCTTGGTACACTTTGAGCAAGGAAGGAAGGGACACATTGGGCAGTTTGGTTCCGAACCGAGCCGAAAAGAAGAACCGTGGGTTTATGGGTTTGACTTCGTATTCAATATTCGCCCCAGTGTGCACATCTTTTCGAGTGGCTTTCTTTCCTTTCCAAGCACGCTGAGCCTCGGTAATACTGTCCAAACGCAAGACATTCTTCAAGCTATCTCGTCCTACACGAACCCCAAAGTACACATCGAAGAGTAAAACAAAGTCACCCACGGAGCACGAAGCAGCCAAGGTGTCGGGAACAGAAATGTAATAACATTCATTGGTTCGCAGAGTGATGTAATCGTCTGGGTGAAGAGGACGTTCTTCTTCCAAATCTTTCCAAAGTTTTTCGGAAGCTTCGAGGTACTTGGGGTGAAGGAGAAGAGTGTTCGGATCGTCTCCTCGTGTCAAGTAACCGGACGCAGATTCCGTAATGGGTGTCTTTTCCAGATTTCCAAACATAAAAACGCACTTGCGGTTGTTACTCTCCTTTCCGTCAGGAGCCTTGTATTTTCGTCCCGCAGTGACAAATTGTACAATCACATTGAATGCTTCTTTGGAATACTTGATGCGCTTGACAGAAGTGGCTGCCGTTTTGGTAGAGGATGTCGTGGCGTCCATCCCCCTTCGATTGGAAGGGACGGACCATTTCTTGCGTCTAGGCTGAGACGAAGAAGGTACTGAGAATATTTTTTTGGCAGAAAGCATGGTTGATGTTAATCGCTAGAGTCGGGTGAGTGTGAGTCGTAAGTGAGATAATGAAACGGAAACCCACGAAAAAAAAGTGTCCAAAATATTTTGCATCCAAAATATTTCACGACCACTAGGGCGCAAAAAATCCAAGTCAAATTTTGACAAGGCAAAATAATTGGACAGATAACCTAAGTAATTCTGAGGGGAAAAAAAGTTACAAAAGCCCTAATAATATGAAAAATTGCCAAAAAAAATTTTTAGCTTTTTGTAATAACCGATTATTACATTCGGG
>SDBT01016194.1_pt1 | contig 11813 bp, 22 predicted proteins | sample 2277101 | NCBI WGS metagenome assembly SDBT01 (sample SAMN10404973, study PRJNA504765) | marine sediment metagenome | isolation source: marine sediment core GS10_PC15, 103 cmbsf | place: Arctic Ocean: Southern Knipovich Ridge | collected 2010
CTGGCATGTATTGTATCGGGCCGATGGTGTGAGAATCCACAGAGAGGAGCGTGAGGCGGACCTGAAGTATATGCGATCCGGCGACCACTGGCGTCCCAATATCCACATGTTCCGGTGGGCCTCACGAATCAACCTGCCTATCACGCGGGTATGGGTCCAGCGGATTCAGGATATCAGCGATGAGGACGCGGCGGCGGAAGGCCTTTCTGAGTTCACGATCGGCCACCCCAAGTTACAAGCCGTGAATGGGTTTGTTGCCGCAAGTATGGTTCTTGGCTTCTGCAACAGCTTGCCGAGTAGTCGCAGGCGGTTTCTGGCCACGTGCGGATCGGCCGCATTTGCCGGCGTGTCTGGCTGGCTGGCGGGTGGCGGAAACTTCCCGAAGAGCCTGACATGCCGTCACGGATTCGCACTAATCTGGGATTCCATCTACGCCAAGCAGGGCCTCGGCTGGGATGTCAACCCATGGGTCTGGGCAGCAGAATTCCAAACCCCGGAGGTGAAACGATGACGCTTTCCCCTGAACAACTCGGAGATAAGGGGCAACGATACGAGGTGCGTTGCAAGGATCCTTTCGGCCAAAGTGTTCTACTTGGCTGGTCTGACGACACCGAAGCGTTTGCGCGCAGCGTCGACCAGCACCCCGCATGGCACAGCCGTTATATTATCGACCGATTACCGAAGGTGAAACGATGAGCATGACCGTCCAGGAAGCCCTATCGATCGCTAACGGAATCACATACGCGATGAATTCCTGCACCGGCGTCAACGTGGCTGTCGTGACGCTGGCCGAAGAGGTGGGGCGACTCCAGGCCATCGTCAACACCCTACCGCTGAACGGCAGCGGTGACCGGATTACGCTGGGGAGCAAGCAGTGGCTCAGGCTCGGGGATTGCTGGGTGCAAACGATGGTGTTTGGCGTATCGAAGCCGGAGATACGAGTCGGACATGGCGGAGACGATTACCGGGACTATGTTGAATACGCCGGACCCAAAGCCCTTTTCACAAAGGAACCCAAAGATGAATGAGCGAACACGAAAAGCGATCGGTAATATGCCCCTTAACGATCGGCGAAAAATCCTCGGCGACGTGGTCACGGCGTTGTCTTCTAGCGTCACGCATGGCGAGCAATCAATCCGTATCGTAACCGTCATCATAGAGGCACTGGGTCCAAAGCTGCACGAAGCCATGGCCGAGCCCGACCCGGTCGACGTCGCGGCGATCGAGCGGGTCAAGGTGCTGGAGCATCTGAACGATGATCTGCGGTATGTGATCAGAGAGATTCGCTGGCATTATTCCTACAGCCCAATAGGCTACGTTCCGACGTGTCAGTATTGCGGAGTGCGACAGGGCCAGCCCCACGAAGGTTCCTGCATCATCGACAAGCTCCTAAATCCGAAGACAGCGGAACCGGAGGCCCCCCAGGTAGTCTGCGAGAAGTGCGAGTACGTTCGGCCTGGGTCTCTGTGCGGCCGTGTGAATTCTGGCCCATGGCCGCTATGCGAAGAAGTCAGCGACGACGGAGACTGTCCGCACTTTAAGGAGAAGGCGGAACCGTCAATCTGTTGTACAAATTGTGCGAAGTCCTGCCTATCAGATCAGCACGGCATGCCCCCGGACACCAGGCACTGCACGGCCGCCGCTCACCAGCCAAAGGCGAATACGTACGCATTCTGCCGGGATGTCTTCTATGAAGGCTGCGGGAGCTACATAGCGAAGCCTGAACCGAAGACCGAACCGGAGGTAGTAGAAATCAGTTGCGAAAATTGCATTCGCCACCATCCCCTCTGTAGGATCGCCTTTAGGGAAGACTGCGGGGACTTCGAGCCAAAGTCCGAAGAGGAGCCGAAGGGGCCCAGAGAATGAATGCCACGACGTTACGCAAACGTCTTGATCGCCAGAAGGGCTACTGCACCTGGTGCGGTGGTCCGGTCGGGAAGGGGCGGCGGACGTGGTGTAGCCAATCGTGCGTGAATGCGTTTCGGGAGGCTCACGACTGGATGCACATTCGGGGCAAAGTTCTCGATCGGGACCGTGGCGTCTGCTCGATGTGTGGTTGCGACTGCGAGCGAATCACGCGGCTTGTCGGGTTGGTGCGGTGGGGGGGCGACGGTTGGGAATCATTTCGCCACATGCAATCATTCTATCGTTCGCTGGGGTTTGATCGTCTGTACGGGATGGACCTATGGCAGGCCGACCACATTGTGCCCCGCGTACGTGGCGGCGGGAACGAACTAACAAACCTCCGGACGCTCTGCGTGCCGTGCCATAAGGGCGAGACCGCCCGACTGGCGGCCGACCGGGCGGCGGAGCGAAGACGATCAGAAAGGAACGCGAAATGAAAGCCGAACTCAAACCAACCGACAAACCCGGCGTGTTCGGAATCACGATCGAGGACATGACGGCGTGGGAGGGGAGGAGATTGCGAATGGCATTGTTGCGTGCGGCACACCCGGCGAAGTTCGCCTGCCCCGTGGATGTTCATAATTACGACACGCTCCGTTCGGTGATTAGTGCCGGGATCGCGGCGGTGGGGACAGAGACATGATCGCTGAGTGCTATTCGGCCGACGTGTATTGCGACCACGAAGGCCATCCATACGGAGAGCCGGGGTGTTTCACCAATCCGGACGCTATGGCCGGGCGGAACAAACGCGAGACTGACCGGGAGCGCCGCAAGGCCGGTTGGGTCAAAATCAACAGGCAGGATATTTGCCCGATTTGTGCGAAACGAATCCTAAAGGCCGATCATGAAACCTGAAACCTGCCACAACTGCCTCGCCCTCACGGGCGGCAAGGGATTCCCATTCGTCTGCCGCTGCGGGGTATCGATTCTGCACTTGCGAGAGGGGGAATTTACCTCCGACCGGGCACCCGTTCAAGTCGGGCCATGTCCGGAATATGATTGCCCGCATCCGCTGACAGCGGGGGAGTTGGCGGAGGCGATGGGAGTGAAACCACAACCAGAAGGGATCAGCGAATGAACACGGACTATCAGGCGTTTCTCGAAAAAAAGAGCCAACAGGCGGGGGACGATGGATTCGATCCCGTGTGGATGCCCGACTGGCTGTATGACTTCCAGCAGCACTTGGTTGAGTGGTCTCTACGGAAGGGGCGGGCAGCGATTTTCGCCGATTGCGGTCTTGGCAAAACTCCGATGCAGTTGGTGTGGGCGGAGAACGTCGTAAGGAAAACGAACGGGCGGGTATTGATCCTGACCCCATTGGCCGTGTCACGCCAAACAATGCGAGAAGGTGAGAAGTTCGGAATAGAATGCACCCATACTCAGGACGGCACAGTCAAAGGCCCGGGAATCTATGTCACCAACTACGAACGATTGCACTACTTCGACGCGGATGACTTCGTTGCGGGTATTCCCGACGAGTCGTCCATCCTGAAGTCCTACGGGGGGCAGACCCGGAAGCTGATCACGCGGTTTATGAACAAGCTGCCATACCGTCTGCTATGCACAGCCACCGCGGCCCCAAATGATTACGTGGAACTCGGCACCAGTTCCGAAGCATTGGGCGAACTGTCTCATAGCCAAATGCTGAAGATGTTCTTTCAGCAACTCGACGACAAAGGCCAGAAGAAGGAAAAACGGCTACAAGAGAAGGCCGAAGACCTAATCGACATTGACCCCAATTACTTCCGCAAGCTGTCGTTCCGCGTGGCCCAGACGATTGGTCAATGGCGGCTGAAACATCACGCGGTCCAGGCGTTCTGGCGTTGGGTCTCTTCGTGGGCGATGGCATGCCGGAAGCCCTCTGATCTAGGATTCGATGACAGCCGATTTGAGTTGCCTCCGCTCAATGAAGTAGATCATCTTATCATGCCGCATGAACCCCCGCCGGGCATGCTATTCAACATGCCGGCAATCGGTCTTCGAGAGGAACGGGAAGAAAGGACCCGCACCCTAGATCAGCGGTGTGGATTCGTGTCCGATCTGGTCAATCACGATCGGTCGGCTGTCGTGTGGTGCCACAGTAATGCGGAGGGTGATTTACTCGAAAAGGTGATTCCCGACGGTCTACAGATCGCGGGCACGACGCCAGAAGAGCGACGGATTGAGTTGTATGAGGCATTCGAGTCGGGAGAACTCCGAGTCCTGGTCATTAAGCCGAAGATTGGGGCATGGGGGCTAAACTGGCAGCATTGCAACCACGTCGTGACGTTCGCCTCGCACAGCTACGAGCAGTACTACCAGAGCGTCCGCCGTTGCTGGAGATTTGGACAGACGCGCCCGGTGCAACTCGACGTCATCGCGACCGAGGGAGAGGTCCGCGTGTTGGCCAATATGCGGCGGAAGGGCAGGCAGGCGGAATTGATGTTTGAGGCCCTTGTGCGTGAAATGCACGGGGCGACTAGCGTGAATACTGATAACCATTACCCGAACCCAGTAGAGGCCCCGTCGTGGCTGTGAAGCATCAAACCATCACCGGCAATTACGCATTGTACAATGGGGATTGCGTCGAGGTAATGAAGAGTCTGCCGGACAAGTCGGTCGGACTGTCAACATACTCCCCGCCGTTTGCCGGGCTGTATTGTTACAGTTCCGACCCTCAAGACCTCTCCAACTCCATTTCGAGAGAGGAGTTTTTCGAGCACTACGGATTCGTGATCGACGAACTCGCCCGGATCACCATGCCCGGCCGGCTGTCGTTCGTTCACGTGATGGATTTCCCGATGAGCAATTCGGGGTGCGATGAAATCTACGACTTCCCGGGGGACGTCATCCGCGAACACACCAAGCGGGGATTCGGGTACGCGGGCCGGCGGGTGATTTGGAAGGAGCCGTTGATGGTCCGAAATCGAACGATGATGAAAAGCCTCCACCACAAGACACTCTGCCAGGATGCCAGCCGTTGCAGCATAGCCAACGCCGATTACCTCTTGATGTTTCGCCGGGCTGGAACCAACACTGTTCCGGTCGAGCACACGTGCGGGCTGTTGAACTATGCTGGCGAGAGAGAGATTCCGGGGCACGTCCTTCACCACCGGGGCATGGAAGGCGATCAGAAGCTCAACACGTATTCCCAGTGGATTTGGCGGCAATATGCGTCGTCGATGTGGGACGATATCCGGATCGATCACACGTTGCCCCACCGGGACGCGAAGGAACCGGAGGACGAGAAGCACGTCCACCCGCTGCAACTCGACGTTATAGAGCGGGCGTGCGTATTGGGGAGCAATCCTGGCGAGACTGTCCTAACCCCGTTCATGGGCGTCGGCTCCGAGGTCTACGGGGCCGTCCAAAACGGCCGGCGTGGAATCGGGATCGAACTCAAGACAGCGTACTACAACCAGGCGGTAAAAAACGTCGCCACGGCCACGGCGGAAACTGATTCCGAAACCACCTTACCAGGAATGACCTGATGCCCAAGCCCAAACGAAAGCGCCGGCAAGATCAACCCCTTCGCCTTGCGTCGGTGGATCCGGAGGGAATCCTGTTTGACCGTGAGGACGCCGACTCTTGGCTACGCGCCGACGTAGTCGATGACGAGGTGATATTCGATTCGAGCGACATGGACGGGAAGCCACGGCTCGACATGGACGCAGTCGAGCAGCTAATCGATTGGCTGACGGAACGATGGCAAGAGGGCACGGAAACCTAAACCTTACCCGGAATGGAACAATGAACATGGGAATCGTGATCGGATTCATCCTAATGGCCGTGCCGGCAGTGCTGGCGGTCTGGGGCTGGTGTCGGGTCGTCGTCCTGGAAACACGGCTCAAAGCCAAGAACGACTGGTGCGGGCGCTTGAATCGGAGGATCGAGACATTCGAGCAATGGGCCGACAAACGTGAAGCCCGCCTTCACGAATACCTCGACCTCCATCGGCGGGACCAGGAGGAAATCGAGGAACTTCGGTCCGAAATCACTTCCATGCTTGAATACTGCGACCAGTACAAGGCGGAAATCAAGCAACTGAAGGAGGCGTTCCAAGGCTCGTTAGGCGATTTCCAATACCTGATCAATGAAACCGCTAACCTGGTGGGGACGTCGCGCGGTTCTGCTAATGCCGCCGCGAAGTTTTTGGAAACGCCTACTGAGGACCCCCCTCCGTCGGGTTGCTCTTGACATTTTGGGCCATTAGGGGGATTATTTCACACAGGGAGAACGATATGTCGAATCAACTCGCTACCCGACAGGAAGAGTCTGCCCATCCCGAGTTGTGGGAAGGGCTAGACAGCTTGACGGACTTCCGCCACAACATCTCGATTCGTCGAAACGCGGACGGTGAACTTGTGGTTAGGGATCTCGTAAGAAACAATCACGGCATTCTCTATGGATTCCAATCATGAATCTACAAATTCTCAAAGCCGAACTGACCGGCGATCCCGAATCCCGTGGCTACGCGGGCATGAACGACGCAGAAGCGGCGGCCGATCTGAATACGGTCTACCGTAGCGTGGACGTCGAGACGGTCACCGGGCAGCAGATATTCGAGGCCGTTGTGCCGGCCCACTACAACGCCTTGACGGCGGAGCAAAAGCAGCTATTCGGCGTGATCGTCGGCATGGGCACGTTCTGGTCAACGGCACGAACACGAAGGCGGCCTTGGTTGCGATGTTCGCCGGGGCCGTGGAAACCTTGCAGGCGTTGGCGGCCTTGCAAACAGAGACAGTGAGCCGGGCTGCTGAGATTGGGCTCGGATTCGTTTCGCCCGGTCACGTTGAAAACGCGAGGTATTAACCGATGGCTACCCAAGAACTCTTGCAGGTTTATGGCACTCAACTACTGTTTGCCGATGTTACCGACTTCCCAAACTCTGGAGCCGGCCCACCAAATACCGCGGCAAATAGTCTCATCATCGGGTCGCCAACCAAGGTGCAGATTGACCTGACTAGCGTGGCTGCGGCGGCTGCCCGTCAATCTGATAAGACTGCGACGTTGGCCCAGACTGGTGTTGCGTGGCCGAGAGAATGGGTGTTTGGTGCCTGCCTCGAACACGTAGCGACACCCACGGCAGGCGAGACGGTAGAATTCTGGTGGAACGCATCGCCAAACTCGACGGCCGCAACCGGCAATAGTGGCGGGGCTTCTGGGTCGGATGCTTCATATGCCGTTGCCGGAAAGGAGCAGTTGATCTGGATTGGGGCGATGATCTTAACGGCGAATGTAATCAACATCGATTCCGCGATTGGCACTATCTGGCTTCCGTACCTCTACGGATCGCTGATCGTCATCAACAGTTCGCCCACCAAGGCATTCCATTCCGCCATGGATGAAACGCACGTCGTGGCAACTCCGGTAATTCCAGATTCACAAGCAGCAGCCTAATGTCCCTTTATGTTCCTGGCCACACTCCGTCGTGGAAGCAAGGCTTTGCACGCAACGCAGCCGAGTCTGCCGCTCCCGGATTATGGAAAGGGCTCGCCGGCCTATGGGCCCCTGGCCTCGGCCCGACCGGTTTGACTCTCCGCGACCTAAGCGGATTCGGCAACCACGGCACGCTGACCAACATGGACCCGGCGACGGACTGGGGCACGACGGGACAGCGGGGGATTCCGCGGGCGTTGGATTTCGGCAACCACGATAGTATGGAAAGTGTTGTGGTTCCGAGAAATCAGTTTCCATACCTGGCACAATTGACCGTATCGGCATGGGTGAACGTAAGCAATAATTCGTCGCTCGGGATCAAGGGCGTCATGGCTGATTGGGGCGTCTCAGGTGATGCGTCTTGGTTATTAGGGGTCGATATTGGGTCGGGGTTTAATCCGATCAAACTGACGGCACAAATTCACGATGGGAGTACGACCGACACCTTTGCTCCAGTGGCTGATATTGATGCCCGATTCAAATGGCGGCAGATTGCGATGACCTACGATGGTACGACGCTTAAAGTTTGGTTAGATGGCCGTGAGTGGGGGTCAACCGGTTCCGTGTTGGTGTTGGACGATACGGGAAATGATATCGTAATGGGAAATTCCACCGCCTCTTCTAATACTCAGGGGCTGCCTGGCATGGCAACTGATTTCTCTATATGGAATCGCGTGTTGCTTCCCTCCGAAATCCAACAACTCCACGAAGACCCGATGGCCCGCTTCCGCCGCAGAGTCCAGGTATTCCCGACAGCGGTGGTGGCAGCAGTGGGCAACCGAAAACAATACGTACTCGGCGGCGGAATCGTAGCATAGGAGCCTAAGATGGCTGATAATACTCAGTTGAACGCCAACACGACCGACGGCGATATTCTGGCCACGGCTGCTCTGGCATTCGGTGGGGACAATGTCAAGTTTGAAATCGTCGGCGTGACAATCTTGTCCGGTTCGGAAGGCTCTTGGAGCCAGACTATCATAGTTGGTGGCGCTGGAGCGGTTGGGGCGGGCGTCCAGCGAATCACCCTTGCGAGCGATGACCCGGCCGTGGCGTTGCTAACCACCATCGACGCCGACACCGGGGCAATCAAGACAGCCGTTGAATTGCTCGATAACGCAGTATCGGGAGCGGGCTACAACATCACCCAATTCGCCGGGGCGGCTGTACCGATCGGGGCAGGCGTGGAGGCCACTGCGTTGCGTGTCACCGTCGCGACCGATTCGACCGGCACGCTCACCGTCGACACGACGGGGACAAGCGGCCTTGAGGTTATTCAGGCCACGGCGGCTGATCTGAATTGCACGGAAGCGTCGGCCGCTGCCATCAAGACAGCCGTTGAGAAAATTGACGATTGGGACGAAAGCGACCGGGCAAAGGTCAATCCGATCGTCGGGCAGGCTGGGGTCGCGGCTGGAGCCGGAGCCGTTGGGCCGACGGTCCCGCGTACCACGCTGGCCAGTGACGATCCGTTGGTAGCCAAGACGCCGGCTCTCGGAACGGCCGTCATGGCGGCATCTGCGCCGTCCACGATCGCGACTGATGACACGCAGTTCGGAGCCGTTGGGGCCGCCGCCGACATGGATGGCAACCTGCATGCTCAACTAGCCTACCTCAACGACAACGTCAACGATACGCACGTGCTCGTGGACCAACTTGCGGCCGTTGCGTCATGGGCTGCAAGCACGGATGCGTCTGGCATCACGCAAGAAAGTGACAACGTACCGGCCCACACGGGGACAACGTCGCTATCGATAGACAAAACCGGGACCGCAACCACCGAGGCGTCATACGGCAAGACGTTGCCGGCAAGCGTGAATGGGGACGTCTTGGCCGGTGATGCTGTGGTAACGTATTACGTTCGTCATGCGTCCTGGACCAATATCGCAACGGTTTTTGTCCGCCTTGGTGCAGACGCTAGCAACTACATGGAATACGCGATTGACCCAGCCGACTTCTCTACTTCACTTTGGACCTCAATTGCCATCCCTCTGCATGAAGGAATACAGACCGGCACCGGCCTTGACCTGGCCAACATAGATTATGCGGCTTTCGGTATAACCACCACAGCGAGTGGGAACACACCTGCCGACGTGTTTTTTAATACGCTTGAGTTGCATTCTATCTCGGGCATAGAATTGACAGTCTCAAGCGACGTGTCGGCGTCGGTGGTTCGCGTTAGTAAGCTGGGGAGCAACGCGAACTCGAACGTGACAACCGGGGCTGGTACGGTCTCCAGCGGAACGCAACGGGTCACGATAGCTAATGATGATACAAACCTTGTGCTAATCAAAAACCAAACACTTGCAGCACTGGAAACGGCCTATCGGGATGATGCTCAATGGGATGACGACATATCACTTCATACACTGGTCGGCGGTCTCTATCAGTCGTCGCCCCAGACTATCATCGATGGCAGAGTCGGGCCGCTTCAGGTCGATGTCAACGGCAACATGATCGTCAGTAGCCCATCGGTAGTGGTGCTGGGAACGGCGACCTACACCGAGGCCACAACCAAGGGTGGCGTGATGGGCGCGGTGCGGAATGATGATCTGGCCACGCTGGGCGACACCGATAATGAGATTGTGCCACTCCAGGTGGACGCCAACGGGGCCGTGTATGTGAATCAAGCGGCGGCCGAACCCAAACAGGCTTCCGGTGTGGCGGCCGGCGGGGCACCTGGCACGGACGATATGATCGCGGCCGTGGGCGGGAAGAAACTGCTCGTCACCGGATTGACGCTACTGGCCACGTCGACCACGACCAACAACGTATTCGTCGACAACGTGGACAACGACCTGCTGGGCAACATCGGCAACCCGATAGCCTTGTCGATCGATGCGGACGGGGACACTATTCCCGGGATCGTGCTGGCCTACAACCCGGCGGGCCACTTCAAAACGGATACGGTCAACGAGGCCGTCACGTTGAACACCTCGGCCGCTCAGGATATCATCTGGTCGATTACCTGGATCGAGACAGACTAATGCCAGCAGCAGCGTGGTTGATGAATCTGGGATTTGCGGGAGGGTCGCAGGCGGTTGCCCAGCCTCTCGGCCTGGAGTTCACCATCCCCACAAGCCGCCAGCACTACACCATCCCGGACAGCCGGCCCGAATTCAGCATCCCGATCAGCCGCCAGCACTTCACGATCCCCGAGGAAGACTAATGACCAAGCTAATCATGGGCGACAACACGGCGCCCGAACTGATCAGCGCCCCCGAGGGAGCGACCCGCAACGCCAAGGTATCGTGCAAGGGGCAACTCGATTCCGGCGATCTGCTCACCGGAACACCTACCATCGTCGAGGTTGACGCCGACAATGCGGTGGTGTCTCCGTCGGACCTGACGATAAGCGGCAAGGCGGTGAATTCGTCCACCATGGAGGTAAACGAGGATACAACCGTGCTGGCGGGTCAGGGTGTCGTCTATACGTTCTCAGGCCAGTTGGTGGCAAACAGCCCGTATCGGATTCGGACAACCGTCAGCACGACGCCCGGCGGTCAGACGCTGGTGGTCTATAATTATCTCACGGCGGCGAACAAATAGGAGATTGACATGGTTGTGTTTTGCATGATTGTCCTGCTATCGATTCTCGGGGCGGGGATTCTAGCGTGGTCGTACGGGGTTCGGTTGACGACCTTCGCGAAGCAACGGGCAGAACGGGACCTGTTTGACAAGAGGCTCAAGCAGGACAATGAGACCTACGTTCGGAATACGACACGTCTCGTGGATGAACAGGCAGCCGAGATAGGGCAAGCAACCGCGAAGGCCGCGGAGATCGTAAAGCGTTGTACGTATGTAACATTCAGTCGCAATGGGCCGAGATACGCCGTCAACGTAGCCTTTGAGCCTCGGCTAATGGAGGCAGGGCCAGGGTTTTCGGAGGACTATAGCATGGTGGCGGAGATGGTGGCCAGCCGGGTTAAATACGAGATCGGATCCGCCAGATTCATTCACGCCGCGAATTAGCCGCCACCGCCGAAGAGGAGATTGACCATGGGAGCCAAGGCGCCGCAACGTGCCCCTAACCGAGACGCAAAGGGGATTCTGAACAAGCTGGTGGTGAAGCCTAAGTACTCACCACCTCCACCGCCCAAGATTGATTCATGCCCAACGCCCCACCAAGTATCTGTCCTCGATGCAAGACTGTGAAGCACGGGCCGTGTCCGAAGTGCCGACCCAAGGGAACCGGCTGGAAGCCCGACCGTGTACGTGGCAGCCGGATTGCCCGTGGCTACGGCGAGGACTGGCAGAAGCTGCGCCGGGCCAAGCTGACGGCCGATCCCTTGTGCGAGCCGTGCCTTGCCAAGACGCCAGAGGAAGTCACTGCGGCCCAAGAGGTGCATCACCGGATTCCGTTCAAGGGCCCGGCTGACCCACTTCGGTTGGATTGGGACAACCTGGTGTCGACCTGCAAGGCTTGCCATGCTGTCGAGACAGGACGGAGGAAGAGAGGATGATACACCCCTCTAATGCGGAGAGCCCAGACA
>SDBT01016195.1_pt1 | contig 11812 bp, 6 predicted proteins | sample 2277101 | NCBI WGS metagenome assembly SDBT01 (sample SAMN10404973, study PRJNA504765) | marine sediment metagenome | isolation source: marine sediment core GS10_PC15, 103 cmbsf | place: Arctic Ocean: Southern Knipovich Ridge | collected 2010
GGCCATCGGCAGAGTTGCAGCCCGTGTCCATGGCCGCCGCGCCGAAGCTGCCGGTGGCCATCACCAAGCTGCGGCCAGAGACGATCGAGATCTTCGATACGTTCACCGGCATGATCGAGCCATGGGAGCGATATGCGCTGGGGTTTGAGACCGCCGGCCGAGTGAAAACGTTGGGCGTCACCGAGACCGACAAGCCGCTCGACATCGGCGACCGGGTTAGCAAGGGTCAGGTCCTCGCGCGACTCGACGAACGCGTGCTTCTCGCGCGACGGAGTGAAACGGCGGCCAAGCTTGAGCAGGCCACCTCGAACATGCGTCGAGCAAGAGAACTCGAAGCGAAACAGCTTGGCGCCATCACCGACTCTGAGGTTCAAGACCGCCTGACCGATCTGGCGCTGGCCAAGGCCCAACACGAAATGGCCAGCAAGAACTTGCTCGATACGGTGCTGGTCTCTCCGGTGGACGCCTATATCTCGAAGCGGCGGATCAAGTCGGGCGAGTCGGTCAGCGCGCATCAGGTCGTCTTTGAACTCGTCGAGACCGACCGGGTCCGCCTGGTATTGGGTGTGCCCGAGTCGCGCATTCGCGAGATCGAAACTCGGCTGCGCCTAGCCAGGCAAAACCTCGCGAATCGGACTGGTGAATCGGCGACCGAGTCGAAGGGGATGGCTGAGCGGAAATTTCGTGCGTACGTGCATCTAGTTGGTCGCGATCGATACGGCCGTCCGTGGCCCAAGCTGCAAGGCTCCGTCTACCGCATCAGCGAGACGGCCGATCAGACGACGGGGCTGTTCGACGTCGACGTGACGTTGGCCAACCCGACCGGCATGCTTCGGCCTGGCATGGTGGCCAATGCACAACTTGTGACGAACCGCGTCGACGGTTATCGAGTGCCGGCCAACAGCGTGATTTTTCGAGACAATCAGGCGTACATCTACACGATCGACCGCGAGAGAGCTGCCATCCAGGCGATGTATTGGGACATCGGGCAGGGAGAGGTGCAACGCGCGCGGCGCGTCCATCTCGAGCAGTGGGTCGAGCAGATCCCCGATGTCATCGTTCCGTCGGCCGACTACAAACTGGAGACGGCGGTCGTCCGTGGACAACACCGACTGGTGGATGGGCAATATGTACGGGTGGTGCCTTATGACGAAGACGATGCACCCACCGCAAATCTGGAGTCGCCTCTTCGCGCTCCATCTTCGGTAAGCATTCGGGCGAACTGAGCGCCCTCGCACGAAGACGTGGTACGATGCACAAGCTGATTGATAACGCGATCGACCATCCAAGATTTGTTTTGGTGGTCACGCTGCTCGTGTTGGTGCTGGCGGTATTCATTGGCTTTGTCACGCCTGTCCAGCGGACGCCCGCCATCACGAAGGCGGTCATTCTCGTCGCGATACCGCATCCCGACTCGCAGCCGACCGACACCGAGGAAGAGATCACGCGGAAGATCGAAGACGCGCTGACTAGCCTTCGCGATGTCGACTTCATCTCATCGACAAGCCTACGGGGTTCGAGCGTAACGCAGATCGTTTTCTTGGACGGCGTCAAGCCAGAAGAGGCGCGCGGCGAGGTGCAGGATCTTGTCGAGCGAGTCCGGAACGAACTGCCGCAGGGTCGCGAGGTGCAACCGGTGGTGACCGACATCGATTTTGAAAGTATGCCGCTGATGCTGATGACGATCCGCGGGCCGGACGGCTTCGATCAGCGAACGCTCAAGCAGATCGCCGAGGCGGTGCAAGAGGACCTCGAAACCGTGCCGGGGGTCGCCAACACCCAGTTGTTCGGCGGGCTGGAGCGAGAAATTCACATCAACGTCAACCCGGACCTGGTCTCGCAATACGGGCTGACGCTCACCGGTCTGCGCCGCGCGCTGGCCGACGCGCACGCGGCGGTGTCTGGTGGAGCGTTGGAGACGCAACAATTCGACCGGAGCATCCGCAATGACACCAAAATTCGAGGTGTCGAGGATCTGCGCCAGATAGTCGTGCGGCGGGATGGAAGCCGTCTGATCCGCATGGCCGACGTCGCAGAGGTCGTCGACACCCACCGCCGTGTGAAAAACGTCTCGCAAGTAGACGGCACAACCTGCGCGACGATCATCGTCAACAAAGAGGCGAACATCAACACATTGGGCGCCGCCCAGGCGATCAACGCCCGCATGGTCGACTTGCGGCAGCAATATCCAGACTTGCGATTCGCGGTAACGCAGGACACATCGGAGGAGATTTCCCTGATGTTTCGAGTGCTCGGCTCTAGCGCGCTGTTCGGTGCGATGTTGGTGCTGATCATCCTAACGTGGTCGATGGGCTTTCGAATCTCCATTCTCGTACTGATGGCCGTGCCTTTTAGCTCAGCGGTGGCCTTGGTGTTTCTCTACGCATCGGATATCCCGGTCTCGAACATGGTGATCTTCAGCTTCATGCTTGTCTTGGGAATGGTGGTCGACGGGGCGATCATCGTGGCCGAAAACATTCATCGACACATCGAGCGAGGCGAAGATCCAACCACGGCAGCCAAGGTCGGCATCCACGAGGTGGCTGTGCCTGTGATCGCCGCCGACTTGACCACCGTGGCTGCGTTCTTGCCGATGCTGTTGGTGCCCGGCATTATGGGCGATTTCCTGAGCGTGATGCCGAAAGTAGTCAGCGTGGCACTGGTGGGCTCGATGTTGGTCGATCACTTTTTGATCCCGACGTTGGCCGCTCGCTGGTATCGCCGGCGCGAGCCGAATCGAGACGAAGCCGCGGCATTTGCGGCAGTCACTGTTGGCGATTCGTCAGAAATCAGCATCCACGACAGCCGCATTCGGCCCGATCTGGGACTGGCCACCAGGGCCTATGCCGGCGCGCTACGATTTGCCTTGGAGAATCGCTGGTTCGTTATTGCCTGGTGTGGTATCGCGGTCTTCGGAGCGACGATCGTCTATCGTCACATCGGATTTGTCTTCTTTCCACCGAGCGATCGCGGGCAATTCACCGTCAAGTATGAACTGCCGTTGGGTTACAGCATCGACGAAACGATTGCCGCCGCCATTGCCATCACGGAGCCTCTCGAACAGTTTCGGCGGACGCGAGAGAATCCGAGCGGAGAGCTGTTGCATTACGTGACCGCCATCGGGTCGACGCAGAGCCTGGCGATGCGACTGGAGAACGACCCGGCCACCGGCCCTGAGTTTGGTGAAGTGAAGGTCCAATTGCTCTCGCCGCTCGAACGAGTGCGGCACGAAGACGAGGTGATCGCCCGGCTCCGAGAGGATATCAAGGTATGGCCGGGAATGAAGTATGAAATCAAAAAGGTCGAGGAAGGTCCGCCCGGTGGGCCTGACGTGGCCGTGAGGCTGACCGGCAAGGATCTAAGCAAAATCGGCAACCTGGTACGCCAGATCACTGCCCGTCTGAAGACCGTCAACGGCACGGTGGATGCTACGAGCGACTACCGCTCGGACAATCCTGAACTGGTGATCGAGCCCAAGGCGGACGTCGTCGGGCTGTTCGGCATGACCCGAATGCAGGTGGCAAGGGCAGTGCAGACGGCAATTTCTGGCGACAACACGATTCAGATTACACTTGATGATGAAGACGTGACGTTGCGGTTGCAGCTCGCCCCGGAGTTTCGTCGCTATTCGGACGATTTGAACCGACTGATGCTCACCAGCCCGTCGGGCCGAAAGGCGACGGTTGGCCAACTCGTCAACTTGCGACGCGACACCGGGCTTTATAGCGTGAATCGATACGACCGTAATCGCGCGGCGACGGCCCGTTGCGATGTCGTCGCACCGACCGTGCCGGACGACGTGTTCAAGGTTTTGCGCGAAGAGATCCTTCCCGAATTTGGATTTCGTCCGGTCACGGGCGATACGATGGCGTATCTTGGAACGATGGGCACGGCGTCCGAGGGCGTGCGTGCCAAATTTACCGGCGAGAATGAAGAGCGAGATAAGAACTTCCGGTACTTGCTCCGCAGCATGGGGATCGGCGTAATTCTGATCTTCGTCATTCTGGTGATGCAGTTTAACAGCTTTCGCCAGGCCGGTGTCGTGCTGGTATCCGTACCGCTCAGCTTCATCGGAGTCGTGATCGGCATGTGGGTCTGCGGTTTTCCGTTCAGTCTGGCCTCGTTCATTGGCCTTGTGAGCCTGACCGGTATCGTCGTGAATGATGCGATCGTGATGGTCGACTTTGCCAATCAGGCCCGACGTCGCGGTCTGCCGGTCAAAGAGGCGTTGATCGAAGCGGGCGTGAACCGGTTGCGGCCCGTGATGCTCACCACGGTCACGACGATCGGTGGCCTCTTGCCGCTACTTCTCAACATCTCAGGCGGTGCTGAATTCTGGCAGCCTCTCACCGGCGCCGTAGTCTTCGGCCTTGCATTCGCATCGATCCTCACGCTGGTGGTGATTCCCGTCTGCTACAGCCTGGTCTACAACTTCACCGACAGTCGCCATCGTGCGGCTGTCGCCCAATGAGACTGCCACAGGTCGACATTGCGGCGTCCGTTAACTACACTACGATGATGACACCGCGATGAGGGCCGTCCGGTGGCGGCGAACCATCGCCTTTCTCGAGTCTGGCTGCGAACCGGGGCAAGGTTTGACGCTCCGGCAGAGAGAATGAGCAATCAAGAATCTCGAAGGATCGTTCCACTGGCGATCACGGTCGCGACCGCCGCACTTGCGCCGCTGGTCGTTTTCTTTTTCTTGGTGTTTACCACCTCGGATGGTTCGCCCCGCCAGGAGGATCTGTCTCAATTGAGCATCGCGGGCTCATGGCTACCAGTGCCGGGCGGCCAGGGGGCGTTCACTATCGGCCCGAAGGCAACTATGTTTGTCACCGATCTTCCGGCCGACGGCCAGTGGGGCCGCATCACGTTCGACTTGTTACTTCAGAAGTCGATCAGACCAAAGTTGGAGATCCGATTTGGAGCTGATTCGACCTCGCCCGGGCCATCCGGGTTCGTCGACCTGACGCCGCTGGTACGTGGTTCGGGAAGGAACAAAGTCACCGTTGATTTTGATGACACGGTTGGCCTGTTTGACGCCGAAAGGGTTCAGATCGCGATCGTTTCACCCGGGGGTGAGAACATTGCCAGACTGGTGAACGTCAAAGTCGATTCGTTTTCTTTCTCACAGCGATGGGCGCAGGCGTGGTCTCGGCTGTTTGAGTATCAGCCACTGACCCTACGAACGATAAATGGTCTCGAAAGCAGCCGTATTGCGGGTCGGGGCGTGACGTTCCTGTTTTGGGCAGGGTTTATCCTCGCTATGGCCGTTCTTCTAGCTCGACGTTTGGTGCTGCGTCGGCGAGTCTCACTGCTCCTGCATACGGCAGTGACCATCGGTGTGTTGGTGGTGCTGGCCGACCTGCGCAACAGTACCGACTATGCCCGCAGCGCGCACGAAGCCGTCACTCTCCGTGCGGCTTCGGCCAACGTTTTTGAATACCTTAATGAATTTGAACGCCGCCTGGAATGGTTTGGGCCGGTGGTGGAATTTATTAGTGAGAACGTCGCGCCCGGGCGATCCTATTTTCTCGAAGTGAGGGGTGATGAGAAGGGATCTGTAAAAACGACGCTTACGCGCCTTGCCTATTATGCCAAGCCGGCACGGCGCACGCACGACGAGGAAGATGCGGATTTCGCCCTCCTGTGGAAACTTCCTCGGGCCAGGGTCGATCACTTTCTGCTGTCGGACCAGTGGACGCGTCGAGAGGACTTACCAGATAAGATGTTTGTGTTTGAGCGAAATAAGTGATCATATTCAATTACATGATGGCGACCGGCGTGGCAACCATCTCTGGGTTTTGCCTGCTTTCGCTGCTCCGCTGGCCGGGAATGATCACTCGGGTGGTCTATGAGCAAGCGGCGCTGAGTTATCTGGTTGGGCTCGCAGTGATCGGTTTCGAGACGCTGGTGCTGGGATACCTGGGCATTGCTGCAAGTCTTTCGACGCTCTTGCTTTTGCAAATCGTTCCCCTGGTAATATTCCTGGTTGTTTTCAAGCGCAGAGCGGGACGAATTCTATTTAAGACAAACATGAATCTTGAATCGTTGTGGAGTCACCGCCCCTGGCAGTGGCTGCTGATCGCGCTCATTGCATCAAAGCTCGTTTACATCGCCACCATAAATCTGGCGAGTCTCCATCGTAGCGACGACGCGTTTCAATGGGCAATCGGACTGGCCAAGGCGACCTATTATGCCCAGAGCCACGCCGGCTATGCGATGCATTTCGACTACCCCAAGCTACCAGGCCTGCAATTGCACTGGTTCGGCGTATGGTTTCGCGACTGGAACGAATTCGGGATCAATCTCTCACACTTCAACTACTTCCTGGCCCTGTTGTTGTTGTTTTACGCAAATCTGCGAGCCAGCGTTGGAAAGTCCGCGAGCATACTCGGCGTTTACCTGCTCTCCACGCTTCCCGTTCTGGTCGCACACTCGGTCATCGTAGGACACGTCGATCTACTCATGGGCATCTATCTTAGCTTTGCCGGCATATACGCTTACCGATACGCTTGCGACGGCGAGGCGGACAATCTTCTCATCGCCGCGATTTTCACTTTGATCATGCCGGCGATCAAACTAGAGGGCTTGATCCCCTATTTCTTCATCGGTTGTTTCGCAATCATCACCGCTTGGGTATACCGGACGAAACGACTGCGGCCACTGGCGATTTGGTCCATTACCGGCGTTCTAGCAGCGGTCGCGATCTCATTGATCGCCCTGCTTGCGGTGGTCTACGGCGACACGGCGCCCGGGTTCTTGGAGCCGGTCGTGTGGGATCGGATCAAACCGGGAAATCACTTCGCGGAAACGGCCGGTGCGTTGGTCGCACATTTTGGGTACGAATACAATAACTGGATTTTGGTCGGCACATTGGCAGCGATCGCGATGCCGATTCTAAGTATTCGATTCTGGGACCGCGCTGAACTGGTCCTTGGTCTTTACGGCCTCATGCTGCTCGGCAGTTTTCTCTATCTCTCCTGCATTTCTGGCGCCTACGTGTATTTTGCCAACGGCGCCACGTTGAATCGCACGTTCTTGCAGATGATTCCCGTGATTCTGTTTGCCGTCGTGGTCATGATGGCACGGAGATATGCCGAGAGATGTGACCAAGAGTAAAACACCCGACGTCAGCGTTATGCGTCGTCGTAGCGAATTTCGAGAATCTCGAATCGATTCTTGCCGGCGGGTACTTCGATCTCGGCGATGTCGCCGATCTTCTTACCCAAGAGACCCTGCGCCAGCGGACTTGTGACGTTGATCTTGCCTTCGTCGTAGTCCTCTTCACCGGCGCCCACGAGAGTAAACTCCTCGTTGTCGCCAAAATCGAGATCCTTCACCACCACCGTGGCGCTGAAGCTGACTTGGTCCTTGGCGATCTTCGAGAGGTCGACCAGGCTCGCCCGGGATAGCTTGTCGCTGAGAAGATTGATTTTTGCCTGGAGCATTCCTTGCGACTCCCGGGCGCCGTGATATTCGGCGTTCTCGCTAAGATCGCCCTCGGCACGGGCCAGACCGATCCGCTTCTCGATCTCGGGCATTTCGACATTTTTCATGCGTTCGACATCGGCCCTGAGCTTGTCGTAACCAACGCGAGTCATGGGGATGCTATCGGGCATTGTGAAAACCTCATTCAGAACAATGATCGTGTGCTCACCGCGAGCCGAGGACGCGCAAAAAAGGCGGCCTTCCGCTGCGAAGACCGTATGAGTGCCCCTATTTTGCCGCAAGGCACGCACTATGTAAAGATCACCACGGAGCCACAAATGGGGCCGCTAGCCGTCGACCGAGCGATCCTCGGGCATGTAGAGCAGCCGGCCGCAAGTCGGGCAGAAAATGGGCTTCCCCATCGTCAAATTCGCCTGAATGTTCGTGGTCAGCTGCTGCGAGCACCCGCTACAATAACCACCGTCCATGGGCGCCAGGGCGTCTCCTCCCTTGGCACGCACGATCCGATCGTAATTCACGCGGACATCACCCTGCAGCGCGGATTCGGCCGTCTCCAGATCCACTTCGAGCCGCTCGATGTCCTCGCGGATCGATTCGCTCTGCTCGGCGACCCGAGAGACGACCTCTTCTAGTTCGATCCGGACGGCAGTAATTTTCTTCTCCTGTTCACCGACCTGGCCAGCCAATTCATCGATCTGCTCCAGCGATTCGAGAATCTCATCCGAGAGGACGCTTCCGGCCATTTCAGCTGCCGCGATCTGGTCAAGCAACGCTTGATATTCCTTGTTGGTGGAGCAAGTGTTGAGCTTGGTTTTCAGGTCAAGGACCTTGCTCTCACTGGTCTTCAAATCCAACTGCTTGTTATCGGCCAGCATGCGAACCTTCTGATGCGATTGCTGCTCCTCGGCTAGCTCGGCCTCGAGTGCCGCAATGCCCTGCCGACGCGCCTGAATCTGCCGAGGGCCGCGGTCGAGCCGTTCTCGCAGGTCGGTAAGTTGCAGGTGGACACGGTGAAGTTCGCGAAGAACGCCGACAGTGATCGTCATTTGGTGCCTTTCAAAGAAAGTCGATTCAAGACCGCTTGCGGTCCATTTGGAAGCAATGCGCCGCGCAGCATTTCCCCCGACGAGCGCAGCGTTCTGGTCGCCAAGCTCGCAGCCGCATGGCCCAATAAAAAAAGCCGCTGGTCGTGAGACCAGCGGCTGAGTCTGTTTTTGTCAGCTCGCAACCCTTGGCAAAAAGCCTTCGAGTTGCTTGCTTCGCACGGGATGCTGAAGCTTGCGGAAAGCCTTGGCTTCGATCTGTCGCACGCGTTCCCGCGTGACTTTGAAGATCCGGCCCACCTCCTCCAACGTGTACGAGTATCCGTCGCCCAAACCATACCGCAGACGGATAATCTCGCGCTCGCGATAGGTGAGCGTTTTGAGCAAACCATCGATTCTTTGTCGCAACAAACCATTGGCTGCTGACTTGAATGGATTTTCTGTCGCATGATCCTCGATAAACTCGCCAAAACTACAATCTTCGCTCTCCCCGACCGGCCGGTCGAGACTCACCGGATGACGACCGATGTCCAGCACCCGCTCGGCCTCGTCGAGGCTGATTTCCGCCGCCTTCGCCATCTCCTCTGTTGTCGGCTCTCGGCCCATTTCTTGCAAGAGCCTTTTGGCGGCATTTCTTAATCGGCTCAGAACGTCGATCATATGCACCGGGATGCGGATCGTGCGGGCCTGGTCGGCAATGGCCCGGGTGATCGCCTGGCGAATCCACCAAGTGGCATAGGTCGAAAACTTGTAACCTCTGCGGTACTCGTACTTATCGACGGCCCGCATCAGCCCGGTATTGCCCTCCTGGATCAGATCCAGGAAGCTCAGGCCCCGATTGCGATACTTCTTAGCGATCGAGACGACCAGTCGCAGATTGCCGCTGGAAAGCTGCCGTTTGACCGCCTCATACTCAATATACTGCTTTCTCAGAGTCTGGCAGCGGTTGCGGAGGCTCCTGGGACTTTCCAAGGTCGTCCGCATCAGGTCTCGCAGCTCCGCTTGCAATTCCTTTCGCGCCAGGGGCATCAGTCTCGCCGACTGCAGCCCGGTCAAGCGACGCCGAATCTCGTCCATTCGCCGCGAAGTCTCCTCCAGCCGTCCCATCATCGGATGCAGACGCCGTGTGCGAAGGCTGAGTTCCTCGACCAGCGTAAGAGCCTTGGCCCGGCGACGCAGGAATCGCTCGCGCGAGGCCGCGTACTCCTTGCGGCTGGTCCGCCGATCGACCAACTTCGCAAAGTCGTCGCGGCCCTGCTGAAGAAGATGGTCCAGCGTCGGCAGGTTATGCGGCATACGCGCCAGCACCTGCTCTTTGGTCAACCGCTCAGTCAACGAAACCTTAATCGTTCGATCGAACGGCAACTCGCCTCGTTGCACCCGATGAAGTGTAGCAACGGTCTGACGAAGTGCGTAATCGTTGCTCAGCAGAGTTCGCCGAAAACGTTTACGCGTGATCTCAATCTTTTTAGCCAAAGAAATTTCCTGCTCTCGGGTGAGCAAAGGAATCTCGGCCATCTGCGTCAGATACATCCGAATCGGATCGTCGGTGAGCTTCGGCAGAAACTCTGCCGCCAGACGCTGTTGCTCGCGTGCGTCGGCCACCTCTTCGTCGCGGGCCGACGTCTCGTCGCCCGATGAATCTCCGAAGCTACCACCCGGTGCCGAGTCAACCAGTTCGATTCCCAGCTCGTCCAGGGCAATTAGAAGATTGTCGAGCTTCTCGGGGCTGGTTGCCTCGTCGGGCAAGTATTGATTGACCTGCTTATAGGTCAGATGGCCCTGGGTTTTCCCAATCGTAATCAGATCTTTAAGGTCCGTATCCAAATGATTCACGTGTCAACTCCTCCCGCGCTTCCTGCGCGAATGCTTGAGGTGACAAGTCGACATGCTGGGCGGCAGTTACGGGACCGGCCATCACGTCGACATTCCGACAAGACATCTCACCCATCCGTGGGTTCGGAACCTGCCTGTCGGGTCTTCAGCGCTTGCATGAGTTTGTTGAGGTCTTTCTCCTGGTCCGTGTTGAATTCTCCCGTGCGAAGTGCAGCAGACGTGCTGCGAAGCTCCCTGTCTTCTTTTCGCCGGCGAAAACTATTTGTGACTTCCGTAATCCGCATCTCCAAGTCGCTGCCGACTTTTTGCCGGCCGTGTTCATCCAGTTGTACCAGTAATGATTTTACACCCGGGTCGTCAAACTCCAACATCAATCGATCGAAGTCCGGCGTGATGTCCGAGGACAACAAATGTAATCCGGTCTCGTAAATCTGTCGACAGACATCGGACCGAACATCTTCCGGAACTATTTCCTCCGCAATGCGAGTCCACGCCACCGGCTGACTGATCACAAGTTCCAAGAGTTCGCGATCCCAAGCGTGGATGTCCGCGAACACCGGCGCTGGTGTCTCGCTCGACGATCGTCTACCGCGACGTCGAAGCTCGGTCATCCGCCGGCGTATGCGCTCTTCCGAAACATGAAAACGCTGCGCAAGCCGTGAGAGCACCTGCTCCTCGCGAAGCCGCCCCGACTCGGGCGAGCTAGACGCCAGTCGCGGCGCCTTGGCGATTGTGCCCAGGATACGTTCAAGAGCTTCGTTTGCCCGATGAGTGTCGACGGCGAGATCCAATCCTTTGGTCTCCGTTTCGATCTTATGTTCCAGTGCGCCCGGGGCATCCTCGATCAGACGCCCAAACGCTTCACTTCCATGTGCCCTAAGAAAATCGCATGGATCGAGGTTCTGTGGCAAGGTCAGAATTCGCAAATCTGACTGGGCGGCCACAAAAAGTCCCAAAATCTCATTTGTCCGCCGCCGGCCCGCGTCGTCGCCGTCGAGAACCAGCGTCACCGTGTCGGCAAATCGTCGCAATAAGCTGATATGCCGGTCTCCCAGAGCCGTGCCCAGCACCGCCACCACATTTTCCACGCCTGACTGGTGCGCAATCACGCAGTCGGTGTACCCCTCCACGACCACGGCACACCGCTGTCTTGCTATCGCATCGCGGGCCACGTCCAGACCATAGAGCTGGCGATTCTTCGAAAACAGCGGCGTTTCTGGCGAATTTATGTACTTGGCCGTGTCGTCATCAGCCAGTTCCGGCAGGATCCGCCCGCCCAGCGCGACCGGCCGCGCCTCGCGAGATTGCGCGTCGCGAATCGAAAACGTCACCCGGCCTCGAAACCGATCGTAATAGCCCTCGCCACGATCCCGCGCGACAACCAGGCCGATTCGCTCGAGCATCTTCGGCGAGTATGACGTCTCGGCGGCCTCCCTCAGCAGCCAGTCCCAGCGCTTGGGCGCAAAACCAATGCGAAATTT
>SDBT01016196.1_pt1 | contig 11812 bp, 35 predicted proteins | sample 2277101 | NCBI WGS metagenome assembly SDBT01 (sample SAMN10404973, study PRJNA504765) | marine sediment metagenome | isolation source: marine sediment core GS10_PC15, 103 cmbsf | place: Arctic Ocean: Southern Knipovich Ridge | collected 2010
TCGTTTTTCCCATGAGTGTAATTCCTAATTACAAAGGTGTTCCATCATTCTTCAACTTAGACATGTATAACATTTTTGCGTTTCCAACTTTTCTTCTATCATCAATGTTTTTATTACCACCATATATTATGCCACTTTTTACATTTCTTGTTGTACTAAATTCATATTGTTTACAGTTACATCCTAAGACCCGACATTTAGCACGTCGTTGAATACCATTTTTTTGTTTTACATCATGCTCACTAACCATATGTTTGCACTTACAAATTCTTGCTATTGCCATCTTTTAATTTTTATCTTATCACTAACTAATAATATAATAATTCCAATCATAGCGCCAACTGTCATACTTCCATATATAACAGTATAATGTTTAAACATTCCTATAAAAACATCATAACTAATTATCGGCACAATAAGCGTAGGTAACATAATCAATAATACTTTGATTATATACTTACTTGATTTATCTTCTATTAGCTTCATTTATTCTTATTATACGGATCATTATTATGTCTCTGCTTTTTCATAAAGTCCTGAATACTTCCTGTAATCTTAAGTGGTTTACCACCAGTCTTAAGAATATTAGGATTATATTTTTCCTTAATCTCCTTATCTCGTTGTTTATTCAACGCTTTCCTTTTATCTTTTTCTTTTCGGCTATTGTGTCTGCTCATAATTTATTCTCCATTAATAAAAAAAAGAACCTGCCCTATTCACTTGTTACTATAGTAAATAGGACTGGTTGTGAGATTCTACTTTGCTGTGTAACAGATATTTTGTATTCACCTAGTTGCGAATCAAAACTAGTTGGGAATGGAAAATTCCATGTTCCATCATTATGCACTACTGCATTAAGATATCTTGGATTTCCATCTGGTTCTATGATTGTTGCTTGAACTTGCCCTGCATTTACTAGAGCTTTCCCTGTGAAATTAATTACTTCTCCTTGTATCCATTCAGGTTTTTCAATCCGAATTTCTAACAAAGAAGAGAATACTTCTACTTCACTTTCTACCGGAAATTCTTCAGGTTCGAAGTTGAACGGATGATTATCTTTTATATCATCCGCGTTTTGCACAATTTTTGCTTGGAACTTAACCAATAATTCGGTTTCAGCTACCATAAGACCAAGTAATTTATCAACGCTATTACTAGATGCATATCTATCATCCAGTGTAGCTAGATTAACATGGTCTATATTCTCTAGTTGTGCTATCCTATCCAGCGCTGCTTGCTGTTGGGATATACTTGCAAAACCATCTAAATTAGGTTTGTCTGTTGCACTATATGCAGCAATAACAATTGCAACTACTGCAATCCCTAATGCTGCGTAGGTTATGTTTTTTTCTGACATTTCCTTTCAGGGGCATTTTACATACCTTCCTGGGAATTGAGCAGTACTATTGATTTATAGCACATACCCAGTTATCATGTTTTTGTTTCATCTTACCGTGATCTAATCCTTGGCCATGTAAAATCTCATGCCATAAGATACTGCAACCAAGTTTAGTTGGCTTACCTTCCCACCCTTTTAAGATCCAAATGGATTCATCACTATGGCGATAGCATCCTGAAGCTCTATAGCCTGCAGAATCCATAGGACATATTAAATCCTCACGTATAGGAATTAGATGTAGGTTTGCTATTATCCATTGATCGCCTTTCTGAATCCAAACTACTGAAACAACATCTTTATAAAATTCTATATTTTGTCTTCCAATTTCTAAAAGCCTTCCTTGTGGATATTGATTACTTTTTTGTGGTTGTAGATCTAATGGACAACCAAATGGAAAATCACAGTGTTCAGCAAATGCTGATACAAGCATTGATAAAACGCCAGCAATAATAAACGCAACAACAATTAAAGTTGCGTAATGAATTATCTTAGTAGCTAAACCTGTGCCCACTTAAGTGTCCTTCTTTTTTTGTAATATAATCATTAACTTCTGGAATACTCATAAAGAAATCTGGCATCTTCTTCTTAATTTCCAATACCCATTTACAACTATGACAAAGAATAGAATCGTCTACTCCTTGATCTAAGTCTTCTGATCTACATACTGGATTAGGGCATTTTATTTTCATAGTTTTCTTTTTAAATTTGATTCATGCATAACCGTAAATGAATATTCTATATCAAATGGCATAAATCCTTCCCATCCACATTTACTGCATTTAATATCAAAAACATTATTTATCATTTCACAGTTAGGACATTTTACTTTAAAGTTCATCTTTAATAACCTCCATAGCTTTCTTAAGTTTAATTCTCAATTCTTCCGCTTCTTCCATATAGTCATAATTACTTTGTATTATAACCCTAGGTTTACGATGTTCATTTGATGTTTCTAAATCTATATCAACCATTACATTTCCTTTATTCTATCTAGATAACATTTAGTATGAAATCGAATTTGTTTACCATCTTTTATTGATGCGTCACTATCATTTAAATTAATCTGCTCTCCATTTATAATTGGAAAAATCATTTCATCACAAAAATAACATTTAGATTCGTCTATCATTTTTTCACCTTTAGAACTTTTTTTAATTCCTTAATAACTTGATCTAAAACTATAGCTTCACAGTTTTTTCCTTCTGATAAAAACTCAATCTTAGCTTGTATATTTGCTTCAATTAACTCATTCAACCTTTTTATTATTTCTTTATTTTTCTCATTCTGAGTTGAAACAAAATTAAGATTCTTAACATGTTCTTCTATTGCCTCTTTTAGCTGTTTAATTTCTTGTAATTTTTCTTCCCACAATTTACGAAATTTTAAAGCCTCTTTATTCATTTCACTCCAATCATCTGCTTTAACTTTGAGACATTTGATTTCATTCTGTAATGTTTCATTTAATAGTTCTTGCTCACCTAATTGTTTGATAAGATCATTTCTTGAATTATTAGTTTGCTCAAAACTAATCTCCAACATCTTCTTTTGAGACTGTAATTTTTCTATAGTATCCATTTATATTCTCCTAAGGAAAATGAGGATGGTCCCCCATCTGATGTCTAATCTCATGCCATAATACTGTTCCATTATTACCAGTCATATAAATACTATTACCTACTGCACAGCCAGCAAAACTCAATCCACAAACTTTGCGTTCAAGATCTGGAAGATCAGATTCACTTTCAACAATACTTAACATAACTTGTTTATATCCCCATGGTACAATAACATATATCGGCATCCTATGAATATAAAGTTCAATTATTTCTTCACATGGATCTTCTTTAACAATCTGAATTAAATACCATAACACAGTACATTTATAACCTTCTACAATATCACCTTGTTTACCATTTAAAATATAAATTCCAGTATTAGTAACACAACCAGTTGCACTTTGATACGTACATGGTTCTGGTAATATTTCCATCAACCTAAGTGGATATTCATCCCAATGATTATTAATATCTGTACATTCTCCCTTTTCATTTAACGCAGCGTTAAAACATTTAGGATCCGATTCTGTCTGTATATAAATAGGCAAAAGAATAATCTCATTAAATTCACTATAATATTCAAATACTTTATGAATAGTATAACCTTCATAATCTCTAATATCTGAATATTCTTCAAAAGCATAAGCATCAGAATTAACAACTATAAAAACTAAAACAGCAAACGACAACCATGCTATTATAGTAATCCAAAACCATTTATCAATAAAAAAAGGAGGTATGGACATTTAGTCCGTATCTTCCTGTATTGACAAGTCACCAATTTTTTCCAACTCAAACGTTATGTCACTATCATCGTCAAAAGTGAAACCTTCACTCATTCCAGTAATAATAACATCTGGTCTTGGTTGATCTTCTGCTGATAGTCCTAGTGTCCAATCATCATTAAATCCAAGATATCTGTCGTAACCTTCACCATAATCAAATGGTTCTTGTTTGTTCAACACGATATACTTAGATATCGATTTTTGATAGACCTCATCTTCACAATATTCATAGTCTATAGTTGCACTACGAAAATGTTGTTGACTACACATTATGTTTTCAGACTTTACTTCTTCTGTTGCAAAGATATCATCTGCTAAAACATCTGATGGCCATTTCTTCAAAAATTTTGCAATTTCCGAATGTTCAAATGGCGTATCATCTATCTTAGACAAAGTCAAATACCGTGGACCTAATGTAATAGGTTTCAAAGTATCTTCTTCTGCTCTACAGGCTTCATTGGCTAGTCTTAGTTTTCCTAATTCATACTTCTGACTATATTCCCAATGTGTCCATATATCTATCACTAATAGTGAATAAACAAATGAACTTTGTTGCTGTATTGGTTGTGATTCAGCTTTTCCGTAGTAACACAGATCAGAATCAGTCAACAGTTTACATACTTCAATCTCGTCCTTTGTAGGATCTTTGATTGAGCAGAATCTGTCTCTGACTTTTTCAGCTTCTTCTAAGACGTCACATTCTTGTTTAGATAGTAGACATTGATCCTCTACTTCTGGTTCTATCGTAGTGATATCATCAAAAACGTTATCACTAGGTCCTGGTTCTTCTGGACAATCGTCAACACAATCACTATCTGTTGGTGGTTTCTTGTCTGTAGGGTCTGGGATAATAATTCTATCTTGGTGTTCTATATTCTGCCAATGACAGAATAAATCTTCCACTTTTGTTCCGTTTGGATAGATAGTTACTATCTCTTCACATACAGGTTCTTTCCCTATATAGGGACTCTCCTGAGCAAAAGCGAGACTACTAATCATCCCGACTCCTACTAAGAAGGCTATGAATATTGTATACTTCATAACTGTAATTCATTATGTATTCTCCAACTTTTGCAAAGTAAAATATCTTGATTTTGGTGTACCATAATTCTGTGTCATTTCAAGTTGGCCTTCGGCCCAAACTACTACTGCTCTGTTATCACAATATCTACATTCAAATGCAAAAGTTATGTGCGGACTATTCTTATCAAACAATAATATGCCATTTACTTCTAGATCATGCGCTGATCTAATACAACATAAATAAGTAAATTGCCCGCCACATCTTTTACACTTCATTTTCTTTCTCCAATACAACCAATTGACATGGTTTACCTAGTCTCATTGCTTGCTTCATAGTCCAACACCCAGCTGTTTTCTGATGAGGCTGTGGTGACATGTGATGATAACATTTTACATCATAAAGCTGTGTAGCTATACAAAATAATTCATCACACTCTTCAGCAATTTTAATATTCCTTCTTCTAAACTCTCTCCAATCTTGAGTAGCTGGTTTATATTCAATTATATCCATAGCTTTCAACGTAGCAAAATGTTTTACCATAGAATCTATACCTGCAGCACCACCACTTATTATTTGAGTATCATATTTAAAATTCTCAAACATTGCAGTAAGTAACCTTTTAGCACGCATCTTATCAACTTTTTTTAAGTGACTAGAGCCTACTATTGCTACCTTCATATGTCATACATCATCCTAGCTTTCTTAATAGGTATAAATGGAATACTTAATGGCAGATATATAAACAATCCCCAAGATATCCACATCTTTAGTTTAGTCCTAAAGCCATACCAGTTATCATGTACTATAACTGTAGCAGCTGGTCCTCTCTGACCAATATTCCTTACCTCTGGTGGTTTTGTTGTTTTATAATGAATATGCCCAGTACCAACAACTCTCTGATAAAGTACATGTAAACCTTCATGCATTCCTGGTGGAACGTTCTGTCTAATATAAAATCCTAATGGATTCCACTTATCATTAACAGCCCATATTAATTCATTCATACCAGCTTTGCCCCAAGGCATTTCGCTACTAAAGTTCTTATCTGATCCTGCAATATGTTCAAAGAACTTTTTATATTTCCACGCATCTTTAACTGGTATAACAGTAACTTTAACATTCTTCTTAAAGTCTGCCCAAGCGCGTTCTCCACTTAAATGAGTACCATCGTACCCATTCATTATAATACATCTTCTAAGAATCTTATAATAATCTTGTCGATTAATATTCTTAGTCTTAAAATCTATTGGCATTTTTTATCTCCTCCTATAAGTTCATCCAATTTTTCATCTGTTAAAGACTCAATAAAGTCTTTAAAATCATTCATCTCCTCAACTGTTAAGTTATATGCTAATGATTCTATCTTCATGTATAAATAACCCCATTAATTGCGCCAGCTGCTTCTGGATGCTCAGCAATAATTTTCTTAAGATACTTGTTATTATTAACATCATATCTAATTCTATTACCGCCGTATTCATCCCAATATGTTACTGGCTCACCACTAAAACATCTTTCCATAACATCTTTATAATTCTCTTTAGTCAGATTAATAACTATATCATTACACTTCTTAAGCAATTGCTTATAAATATCAGCAAGTAGAGTATCATTAGGAAATGCCTTAGTCAATAACTCAACCTTAGCTAAGTGAACAAAGCCTGCTTCCCATCTAAGATCAATATCTTTCAAAATCATAATCTTTATTAGATCCATTGCTTCATTCATATTAAAATTACTGAAGCAGAGTTTATTCTCTACCCAGTAAAGTTTAATACCTTCTACAGGATCTTCAGTCATCTCGATTTACCTAGTCTATATGTATCAAAAAATTCATTCCATTTTCTATCTGAATATCTTGACACTTGTTTACGCACAATCGTTTTTTCAGTTTCCCATTCCCTTGTAGATAAGGTTTTTCTTCTCATTTCTTCTTTTTATCCTTTTTCTTTTTGTGTACTGGCAATCTTTTTTCCTCCTTTTAAAATCTCTTCCATTTTCTTAGTAGCCTCTTCACCTATTGCATCTTCAATTTTTGCCATCTGCATATAGGTTAGCTTCTTATAAGTTTTGTCTCCCTCTGCTAATAACCCAACATCGACTTGAGTCTGTTCATTAAACATACTCTTAGTCAACGCTGCAACACTAACAGGAAACATTGTTAGCAATTCTTTAAACAGTTTTTTAGCTAAAATTCTATGTTCATACTGAGTATGCGCGTCACACCTTAAAGAACAATATCTCATCCAGTTAAGCAGACTAGCACTAGCAAAGAATTTAGTAATCATATTCTGAGGCAAAATTAATCTTGCCTCTTCATTTGATACTCCTCTCTCTATAAGATAGTCATAATTCTTTTTAGATTCTAACACTGAAATCTTAGCCATGTTATACATTTCACTATTATCTCTTTGACCAAATTCTTCTGCTGATCCTTGTTTATTCATACCACCTTTTTTATGATACATAGCAGGTAAATAGAACTCTTCACCAACAACAGAATATCTACCTGACCATTCATTATAAGCCTGTGTTCTATGTCTATGCCATTGACTCCTAACAAACAATGGACACTCAATTCTAAATGTAACAAAGTTATGTTCAAACGGACTAGTATGTAAGTTCCTTGCTAAGAACTTTATTAATCCTATATCCTTGACCATATCAATCTCTTCTTTACCAGTAGAGACTTTGGCAGTTTTTAATACCATTTCGTCACTACCAGCACTCTGCACAAACTCTACTTTAAGTGCTTCTATTCCAACTATTAACGGTTTCATGTATATACTCTTCTAGATACTTTCTGTACTCTGTAAGTATCTTTACCTACTTTAAGCATTGTAATCTGTTCATTAAATAACCCGTCAACAGTTGATTTAACTCTTTTAACAATTACAGTATCTCCAGTATGTGATGTTGCTTGTTCCATACTAACAGTTGTTCTAGTTTCTTTAGCAACTTTTAATTGCTTCATATTTAATCTTTTCAATTTCTTTCCCCTCCTAAGGTGTTTCTAATGACTTCTCTAAGCCTTTAATAATTAAGGTAATATCAACAATATCAGCTTGATAATTTATAACATTATTGCTTCTATGTGATATTTCCCATCTAAGATTCTTAATCAAGATTGCTATAGAATCCTCTTCTATTCTAGTTAATTTAATCATAGCGGCATAACATCAACTATATTAGGATATTTTTCTTTAACACTAGTACCACCTTGTCCTGGATCAATCTTCTGCTTAGGATTTAACGATGAACTATGATGACACTTCTTATTACAAACTGGACAATGTTCCCTATCAAAAGCTATACACTGACAAATATGATTTTCTATATAAGCTTGAGCAACTCTATTCCATTCACCTGTACCATTACAATAAGTACAAGTATTATTAGTAAACTTTCCTGTGCCCTTGCACATATCACATTTATTACCTTCAGACAATTGGCACACTCTTAGCAGTTGGATGATCAGTCATATACTTTTCTACTTCTTCATCAGTTAAATAATGCATACAAAATCCATCATTAAGTAACCCAAATCTTTCGCCATCACATTTACTTCCAATAACTAGTATGCCAATCTCAAAAACGCCATGTTCTATCATACCATCACAACCTGGAGATTGCGTATAAAATGTTTTTCCTTCAGTAGGATGTCCTTCTAATTCAGATGCTACCATTGGTATTTTACTCATATCCTTTCACCTTTTTATAATAAAACTGATTACATTCGCGACAATGTAATTGAAGTATTCCTTTATCAGATACAATAGCATCACCATTATCCATTCTACATTCTGGGCAAAAATCATATGTCATGTTAATTTCCTATCATCAGATCTTTTAATAATATGCCCATCAATAATCATTTCTTTATGTCCTGGAACTCTATTAATAGTATGCCACTTTGAATCAAAAGGAAGAGGAGATTTATGAATCAATCCATCTATCTCAATCTTCTTAGGTATCCAATTCAATCTTGCGCCCCAACTGTTTGGAGGCAACTTTGGCATGTAATCGTTAATATCTTTCATAATAAAAGTTTGCCGGTCATACAATCAATTCATAATATCGGGCGATAGATGAGTGACTATACAACTTTCGGCAGCACGCTTCAGCAATAATGCATATTACTAACACAACGGAACGTACTAGGTTAAGACCTTTGCAGGAGATCCAACGAGTCGTAAGTTGAAATGTACTTTGTGCTAAGAACACTATCATCAAGCTGAACTTCTTTCTGCAGTCTTAATTAACTAATTTTGTAGGACATCCAACAAGGATGTGAATCAAACACCCTAATGTAAGTTGTAAACATAGTCTGGATTTATCACAGGAGGTGATAAGATTCTGCTGAACATCTTTCTACAATAGTTAATTATAATATTGTAATATTATCCACATAGTCATTGCCCCTAGCATAGTACCTATAATTGTTCCTAATGAGAAAGCGTTTCTTATCCCAGTTAAATGGTACTGTCTAGATACGTCTCCGTAATCCTTCATTCCTTCTCAATATCTTGCGGTCTAATAGTAGTATGTAACTTATAACTTAACGTACCTCCAACTTTAACTCTAGTAGGAGTAATCTTAATATTACCTTCTTGATCAACTAATGATAACTCAAAGAAAATATATTCTGCTTTCTCAAGTGGATCATAAAGTGTTTTAGTAATCTTCTGCTTAACTTCAGTAGTGATATGATAAACACCGTCTTTCTTAATTATTTCTACGCTCATTTCCTTAACTTAACCCATCTACCATATTTAAAAATATATGTATCTTCTTCACTATTAATATATCTATCCCCATTCTTAGGATTAACTGGCTTCACAGTCAGTGGTCTAAATAAGGCTCTTCTAACTCTATCTTCCATCTAATTTTTCCTGATTCATATTTCCTTTACAGCCATCACAATAACACCGGCCATCTATAAGCGTAACTTTAACATTACTACTAAGACATCTACGACAAACACCAATCATTTCTCGAAATAATTCCATCCAGTTCTTTTAATTCTATTACTTAAATCCTCTTGATATACCTGAGCGTGAACGAAACAAACATGTTTACCTTCTCTTCCTACAATAATTGTAGCCTTTTCTCCACAATTAATAAAATCACAATATTCACCCATTATTACATTCTCCTCAATACTCTAGTAATTTTAACATCTGAGCCTCGGCCTTGAGTTCTTAATGTAGTTTTGCAACAAGGACAATCTCTAAGATCTGTCTTCATAAATATATTGCAAAAATTGCAACGCTTAACACCTGGAACATACCACTTTTCTTTATGCTTCCTAGTATATTTCTGTTTTTTACATATACCATTACAATAAGGCATATCTATTTATTTAATAAACTATTAAACGCAGTAGAAATATTCCTAATAGTAACAGCACTTACTCCACTAATAACAGATAAATCAACTTGAGAAATAAAATATCTATTATAAGTACAAGCTAAGTATATACCACCAGCTGCTACTGCTGTTGGATTCTTACCTACATGAAATTGTTTATCTTGCATATCTTTGACTAATGCTATACATTTAGATTTTATCTTCATATCTAATTTAAACTTAGAACATAGCTGCTCAACATAATCAATTGGTAAACTTGGAGACATATTAGAAAAATCTATCTCTAGTTTCTTACACAAATCACTATAATGAGAATATAATACTTTCTGATTAATACTTAGTTTTTCACATATCTGTTTAAATGTTAAGTTCAATCCATTCTTCTTACTAAACAAATAAATACAAGCCCCAACTATTGAATTAATCTCTCGCCCTTTCAAAAATCCCTTCTTACGTATAAACACAAAACATCTAGTTGCATCTTCAATTACATACTCTGGTAAGTTAAGTTTATCAGAAACCTTTCTAAACTCAATTAGTCCTTTTGCTTGACCTTTTCCTACAACTATTAATTTATTAGTATAATTTAATTTCTTTCCACTAGTACCAGATTTAGTAATAAGTGATCCAAGCGCTCTATCACCCATTGCATAGTTAACAGGAAAATGTTGACTTTTATCTTGCCCTTCATCATAAAAGCGCTCACGACTAACAGAAATAATACCACTCATAACAACACCACAAGTCATACAACAGATTTCTCCATTCTCCATATCTGTTATAGGCAAATGATCTGCGCCAGTAACGCACTTCTTATTCAATTTCAATAATTCCATCTGAATATACCGTAGCTCTCTGTGGATTAAAATTATACTTCTTACCCATCTCAACCATATAGTTCATTCTTCTTTGTGTTACCTGCAGTTTAAATGTTCTACTATACTTAAGTTTTTCTAACTGATAGAAATCTGTAAACTGTTTAAACTCTTCAGGCGTTAACTTAATTTTATCAGGCATGCTCCTCGCATAATCCTTTCATAGCAACCTCGTGACTCTCAGTTTTAAACGCTGTTCCACATTGAGAACATATTACTCTAAACATCTATGACACCTTAATTAATTGTAACATAGTACCAACATTATGTAGATATCTAATACTCTTACTCTTTTCTCTGATCTCATCTTCTGAACCTTCTAATTCAAGAATAATATCATAAGATAAACCAACTCTTATCATTTTATTATAACTAATAACACAAGAAATATCTTCAATTACCTCATCTATTTTATCTTTCTTATAAACTGAAATAAGTATAAATACCTTCATATAATTACCCAGACATGGTCCCCATGTTTCTCAGCTAAAACATACAATTCTGTCATTACCTTTACTGCGTTAGTAGCACAAGTAGTCCAAGCATCTTCAGCAGTAATATCTTCAGTTTCTGCTATAGCCTTTAGTTTATCAATAACATAAGCCAACATCTGACCTGTATCATTAGCAACTTTGCCATCTAAATAATATATTCCTTTCCCACCTATAAAGGTTTCCTTAAAATAATTACTAAGATTAAATGTAATCGAGCCATTGTATACTGCATGTCCGCAGCATTTACAATTTAAAAATATACCGTAGCTCAATTAATAAACCTCAGTTGGATCCAGCAAAACTTTCTTG
>SDBT01016197.1_pt1 | contig 11812 bp, 8 predicted proteins | sample 2277101 | NCBI WGS metagenome assembly SDBT01 (sample SAMN10404973, study PRJNA504765) | marine sediment metagenome | isolation source: marine sediment core GS10_PC15, 103 cmbsf | place: Arctic Ocean: Southern Knipovich Ridge | collected 2010
CTGCGACGTGACCGTCTGGCCCAACACCGAGCCGCTTGCGGATATACCGGGTCTGTGCGGGATTGTGGATGGTTCGGTGCTGCCGGGTTTTTTCGGTCTTGAAGCAGGCCAATCAGCGGTCGGGGACATCTTTAACTGGTTTGTAAATTACATTCAGCCGGGCGGGGCAGAGAACGGCTCGCACAGGGCCCTGACTGAAGGGGCCGCCAGGTTAAAACCGGGACAATCAGGCCTTTTGGCACTGGACTGGAACAACGGCAACAGGACGATTCTGGTCGACCAGAGACTGACGGGTCTTCTTTTGGGCCAGACCCTGCATACCCGGCCGGAAGAGATTTATCGTGCCTTGATTGAGGCTACTGCTTTCGGCGCCCTAACTATCATCAATCGCTTCGAGGAGTACGACGTCAAAATCCTGGAAGTTATAAACTGCGGCGGTATCGCTGAAAAGAACACTCTATTGATGCAGATTTACGCCGATGTAACCGGTCGTGAGATGAAGATTTCACGTTCCGCCCAGACCTGTGCATTGGGTTCTGCAATTGCAGGCGCCGTTGTCGCGGGCAGCAAAGCAGGCGGCTTCGACAACTTCGCCGACGCCCAGGCTGCGATGTGCGGCGTAAAAGAGAAGACCTACAAGCCAATTGCCGACAATCACAAGGTCTATCAGCAGCTTTACGCCCTATACAAACAGCTGCACGATGCCTTCGGGACTGTGAACTGGTCAGGCAATATGGCGAACATTATGAAGGACCTGCTGAACATAAAGGACTCCGTCAGCTCCTGAGAGCAGATTGAAGAGGAAAAACTGTAAACTCCTGCAAATAATCGGCAGGAGCTTTAATGCACAGGGGACTTGATTGTGTCCCCGTGGATTGACTTATTTGGATAATTATTAAGAGTATATGCAAATGTACGAAGAGCTAAGAAAACAGGTCTGTCGGGCAAGTATTGAATTACAACGGCACAAGCTGGTTATCTACAGTTGGGGCAATGTCAGCGGCATAGACCGCAAGGCCGGTATTGTTATAATAAAACCCAGCGGTGTTGCCTGCGATAAGTTAACGCCCGAAAAGTTGGTCGCCCTTGACCTCGAAGGTAACGTTATCGAAGGTGACTTGAATCCTTCTTCCGATACGCCGATACATCTCGAACTTTACAGAAACCTCGAAGCTATCGGCGGTATATGTCATACGCACTCAACCTATGCGACGATGTGGGCACAGGCCTGCTGCGAAATACCCTGTTTGGGTACCACGCACGCAGATTATTTTTACGGCGCCGTGCCGGTAACCGATGAGATGACGCCCGACGAAATTAATACAGATTTCGAACTCAACACAGGTAAAGTGATTGTGCGCTGCTTTAAGCAGAAGAAAATCGACCCTGTGCAGATGCCTGCGGTTTTGGTGGCAGGGCACGGCCCATTTACCTGGGGTAAAGGCCCTGCCGAAGCGGTGGAGGCATCGGTAATACTCGAGCAGGTAGCGCAGATGGCCCTGGGAACCGTCAGCATCAATCCGGATCAAAAGGCGATTTCACAAGTGCTTCTTGATAAACACTACCTGCGCAAACACGGCAAAGATGCCTATTACGGACAAAAAGAATAAGACCAGCCGCCCATAAATGGCTTAGGGCAGAGAAAAAGAAAATGCAGTTTTTTAAGCAGAATGATATTAATAAGATTAAATCGGAGTTAGCATTAATAAACTCACGATACTTTAATCTTATGATTAAACTTTGGAAATTGTTTTACAGGCTGAAAACAAAAAAAGCTAAGGAATATTTGTCCCATGGAGTTATGCGCAGACTAGGTATTATAAAGCGTTCTATAGAAAATGCTTTCACGATCTTCCCAGTAGAAAGAGACAACCTATTGAGTAAGAATGAATTGGCAGATGTTGGTATTAACTTGCATGCTTTTTTCGTAAATATTTTTGGGATTCTGGACAATCTGGCTTGGGTAGTGATCCATGAAAATCAATTGACAGCCAAAATTGATAAAAAGAGCATCGGCTTGTTTATAGGCAAAACGCAAAAATGCTTCACAGAAGAATTCCGTAGCTATCTCAATTCTGGTAGCATTAAGAAATGGTATGATGAATACCTAAAAAACTACCGCGATGCGCTGTCACATCGAATTCCTCTTTATGTAATACCTAAAACATTAAATCCTGAACAAAAAATGCAAATGGAGCAAATTGAAAATAAAATTGCCAATTGCTACAAATCACTTGATTTAGACCCCATAGATAAGCTTCGTGAGGAACAGGAGAGCATCGGAGATGTATGCCCATTTTTTGGCCAAGCTTTATCTGAGAATAAAGATGTTGTTTTGCATGCTCAGATTATCGCCGATTTCAACACGATTGAAGAAATAGTAGAAAAATATTGCCAGATGTTTCCAGGATAGTCGCAGATCGGTTTCACCAGAATCGCCCCTTAAACAATTGACTGTCGGTTGCTGGGGATTATAATGTAAGACAATTAGCACGTTACCGGAAGTAAAGGTACTATGATAACAAAAGAAGAAATCCTTAAGACGCTGGCTAAAGGCAAGTCCGAACTGCAGGAGCAGTTTAAGGTTCGCAGACTTGCATTATTCGGCTCATACTCACGAGGAGAGCAGAGAACAGATAGTGACGTTGATATACTTGTCGAGGTTGACCCGTCCATAGGTCTTGACTTTGTTACGCTTGCTGAAAGAATCGAGCAACTGCTCGGGACATCTGTCGATCTTGTTTCCAGCCGGGCAATCAATTCAAGAACGATGAAATTCATTGAGACCGAACTGATTTATGTCTAAAAGACCCGTCGAGTTACTTGTTGACGACATTTGCGAAGCCATTGACAGGGCTGAGCAATATATCAAGGGTATCTCTTTTGACGCTTTTTCGAAAGACCAGAAAACTATTGATGCTGTAGTGAGGAATCTTGAGATTATCGGCGAGGCTGCGAACCGACTGCCTGACGAATTCAAAGAAAAACATTCGGACATAGAATGGAACAAGGTCGTTGGATTGCGCCACCGGATTGTTCACGAGTATTTTGGTATTGATGATGCGATTATCTGGCAAATACTGCAAAAGGATTTACCTTCGCTGAGACAAACCTTGTCCGGCATTTGCGGTTGAGCAAGTTGCGGCACTTCGGGGACAAAAGTAAGGGATAAAGGCGATATGGCGTATCTTCTGGGCTATGATGTTGGAAGCTCATCGATAAAAGCTACCCTGCTGGAAGCCGAGACGGGCAAGGCCGTTGCCTCAGCAACGTCGCCGAAGAAAGAGATGCAGATAGAAGCCCCCCGTCCCGGCTGGGCCGAGCAGCATCCGGCCGTGTGGTGGGACAACGTCAAGGCCGCTACCTCACTAATCAAATCGGGCTTTTCTTTTGATACAGCCGAGGTAAAGGCAATAGGCATATCCTACCAGATGCACGGACTGGTAATAGTTGATAAAAACAAAAAGGTGCTACGGCCTTCGATAATCTGGTGCGACAGCAGGGCCGTCGAAATAGGCAACCGGGCATCCAGGGAAATCGGCGAAGAAAAGTGCCTTCAGCGGCTGCTCAACTCACCCGGCAATTTCACTGCCTCAAAGCTCAAATGGGTTATGAACAATGAGCCCCATATCTATGCCGGGATATACAAGGCGATGCTGCCCGGCGATTACATTGCGATGCTGATGACCGGCAAGGTGGTTACTACACCATCAGGATTGTCTGAAGGCATAATGTGGGATTTCCAGCAGGATGGTCTTGCAGAGCTTTTGCTGGATTATTACGGGATTGACAGAGAGCTGATTGGCGATGTTGTACCGACGTTTTCTGTCCAGGGCGAGCTTACCAAAGAGGCCGCAGAGGAACTCGGCCTGGCAGCCGGGACGGTTGTTTCGTACAGGGCAGGCGACCAGCCGAACAACGCCCTGTCACTTAACGTCCTGAATCCCGGCGAAATAGCCGCCGCAGCCGGTACTTCCGGTGTAGTTTACGGCATCAGTGACAGGGCTGATTACGACAGTAAATCAAGAGTCAATACCTTTGTTCACGTGAATTACAGTGAGCAGGCACCCAGATTCGGTGTCCTTTTGTGTCTTAACGGTACCGGGGTTCTTAACAGCTGGCTCAAACACAACACCTGTGACACGCTTGAATATGCTCAGATGAACGAGCTTGCGAATAAAGTCCCTGTCGGCTGTGATGGGCTGACTATTTTGCCCTATGGCAATGGTGCCGAAAGGACCCTGGAGAACAAAGATGTGGGGGCGTTGGTCTGTGGTTTGAACTTCAATACGCACACCAGGGCACATCTGCTGCGGGCAGCTCAGGAGGGAATTGTCTTTGCATTAAATTACGGCCTTGGGATAATGCGCAATGTGGGTGTGGAGGCCCGGACAGTTCGCGCAGGCAACGCCAATATGTTTCTAAGTTCCGTATTTAGCGAAGCCTTTGCCACTGTTACACAATCTGTGGTAGAATTATACAATACCGACGGCTCGGCCGGCGCGGCAAGAGGTGCCGGTATTGGAGCGGGAGTTTATAAAGATTACAAGGAGGCGTTTGTCGGATTGACGTGTGAGAAAGTTATTGAGCCAAACCTGAATTTGGAAGCTGCCTACAAGGCGGCTTATGAGAACTGGTTAAACGTTCTGGGTAGAACATTAAATGAGGGAGGCAAAAATGAATAAGACCACGTTCGGAGTAATTGTCGGAAACAGGGGTTTTTTCCCCGACGTTCTGGCGAAACAAGGACGCAGGAGCATACTCGAGGTGCTCGGCAAAAGCGGTTTTCGCACGGTGTCACTGTCGATGCAGGATACAAAATACGGGGCGGTCGAGACCTTTGAAGACGCCAAGAAGTGCGCTGCGCTTTTTGCAAGAAATTCGGAGAAGATCGACGGGATAATCGTAACGCTTCCTAACTTCGGCGACGAAAAGGGAGTGGCCGAGGCCGTCAAGCGCTGTGGTCTGAACGTGCCGATTCTCATACAGGCCGAGCCCGACACGGCCGGCAAAATGAGCATCGCCGAGAGGCGCGATTCATTCTGCGGCAAGATAAGCGTCTGCAACAACCTTCGCCAGGCCTCCATACCATATACGCTCACCAATTCGCATACGGTCAAGGTTGCGTCCGCCGAGTTCGCAGCCGAGCTGGAAGATTTCGCTTCCGTTTGCAGAATAGTAAAGGGACTGGACAAGGTGCGCTTTGGTGCCATCGGCGCCCGCACAGGGGCCTTTAACACAGTCCGCTACAGTGAGAAAATCCTCGAGCTGTCGGGTATTGCGGTCGAGACGCTCGATTTGTCGGAGGTTTTCGGCAATGTGATGCAGCTTTGCGATACCGACAGAGCAGTAAAAAGAAAATTGAATTCAATAAAAGATTACGTAACAACAAAGTCCGTTCCCGAAAGCAAACTTTTGAAGATGGCCAAATTCGCGGTAGTTATTGAGCGATGGATAAAGCAGAACGAACTCGACGGCACGGCAATTCAGTGCTGGACTTCTCTCGAAGAGTTTTTCGGCGTGACACCCTGTGCTGTTATGAGCATGCTGAGCGAATCATTAAGACCAAGCGCCTGTGAAGTCGATATCACAGGTGTTCTGGCGATGTATATTCTGCAACTGGCATCCGGCTCGCCCAGCGCCCTTCTGGACTGGAACAACAACTATGGCGCCGAGGCGGATAAATGCGTATGCTTTCACTGCAGCAATCTGCCGAAATCATTTTTTAAAACGGCAAAGATGGACTACCAGGAGATTATTGCCGGCTCGCTCGGCAGGGACAACACCTACGGTACAATTGTCGGACGTATCGCTGCCAATAAGATAACCTTCTGCCGAACCACAACCGACGATGCCGCCGGAATCGTCAGTGCCTACGTCGGCGAAGGTGAGTTTACCAATGACAAGCTCGAGACCTTCGGCGGCTACGGCGTGATGAAGGTTGCCAATCTGCAGGACCTGATGCAGTATATCTGCCTGATGGGTTTTGAACATCACGTGGCGGTCAATATCTCTCGAAAGGCCGATGCTATCGCCGAGGCCCTCGGTAATTATATGGGCTGGGAAATTTACCGGCACGAATAGAATCCGAAAACAATTGAAATACCTGGAGAATTACTATGCGCAGCAATACTCCGAATCGAGGCCTTGTTTTACCGGGCATTATTATTTCGCTCTTTTTGGCGGTCGGTATAAGCGGATGTGCAACAACCGGCGTTACGCACGCTGCCAAGGAATCGCAGGCGACGATTAACATTGCCACAGATGAAAAAACAGGCCGAATAAATCCCGATATTTACGGGACATTTATGGAGCTTGTTTATTATCAGTTTGACGGCGGAATATGGGCCGAGATGCTCAGGTGCAGAAAATTTGCCGAAAATGATATGCAGGATGACAAGCAGCTCTATGGTGTTGTTAAATCCTGGTATTCAATTGGAAGAAATAAAGAGACGCACTTTGCTCACGACAACACCATCTATTACAGCGGCAGTCAGTCACAAAAGATTATCAGTGAAGACCCCGCCAACAAACGCCTCGGCATCGGCCAGGGCAAACTGTATTTTGAAAAAGACAAAACCTACAACGTGCGGCTGAACATAAAACAAAAGAATATCAAGGGCCCTGTCTTTGTTGCACTTGAAGGGGCAAATCAGATTTATGATAAGAAAAGAATTCTCATACAGGATGATAACTGGAATCGTTTTTCATTTACACTCAGGCCAAAAACAACTGACAGAGATGGCAGGTTTACGATAACGTTTTCAGGAGACGGCACATTGTGGGTGGGGACGGCTTCATTGATGCGGGACGATAATATCTCAGGCTTTCGGAAAGATGTCGCCGAGGCCATGCGGGCGCTAAAGCTGCCCAATATCAGATGGCCCGGAGGGAATTTTGTCTCGGCATACCGCTGGGAAGACGGGATAGGTGACCGTGACAAGAGACCGGCTCGTTTTCAGAAGGCCTGGCCCAAATCCCGTGAGTGGCAGACCAACGATGTCGGTGTCGATGAGTTTATGGAGCTTTGCAGATTGACCGGTGCCAAGGCCTATATGGCTATAAACAGCGGCGACGGCACAGCCGAGCAGGCCGCTAATCTTGTGGAATATTGCAACAGCAGTGTCGATACCCGATACGGTGGTTTGCGCGCGTCGAACGGGCACGTCAAGCCTTACAACATCAAGCTGTGGGGCATCGGCAACGAGATGCTCGGAAACTGGCAGATTGGGCACGTGGATGAAGAAACATATGCCAGACGGCATCTGAAAGTAGCGAAGGCGATACTTGCGGTGGATTCGAGTATAAAGATTGTTGCAGTCGGAGGGCGATACTGGAAATATCCTCGGTGGAACCGGGCCTTGTTTGAGATTGCCGGCGATTATTTTGATTATCTGTCGCTGCATTCGTATGCGAAAAAATACAGAAGGACCCTAAAAAAAGAGCAGCTAAAAGACCCGAAATTAGCCGAGGAAACTTATTATTATATTGCGTCCTCGCCTTACGGCGTCGAAGAGCAGATTATCGAAACCGACAGGCAAATCCGCACCGCCCTGCCCAAAAGACCCGATGTTAAAATCGCCTTCGACGAGTGGAACTCATTTCTTTACCTGAATGATACTGTTTATGCGTTAAGAGACGGCGTTTACACAGCGGGAATCCTGCACGCATTTCGCCGACAGCACGAGGCCGTAACTCTTGCAAACTTTGCCAGTACCGTCAACTTAATTCCAATGATAAGGGTAAACCAGTACGGTATGTTCTTTAATCCTTCGTATCTGGTCTTCAAGATGTATGCAGACCACAGCGGGCCGATACTATTGAGAGCCGATACAAAGTGTGAGAGTTTCCCGGCACCGGAATACGAAAAAGGCCGGCCTCAGGCAAAACAGCGTATCCCATATCTCGATGTGTCGGTGACGATGACCGAGGGCGGAAAAAATGTCTATGTGGCCGTCATTAATCTGCACGCCGACAAAACCGTTCAGACACTGGTTTCATTCGATAAGTGGGATTTTGCTTCAGAGGTCAGGACAGTGGAACTTTATGACGATGATTATATGGCTGAAAACACCTTCAAAAATCCGAACAGGCTCACAATAAAAGAAGATACATTACGTAATATGACAAACAATTTCAATCACAGCTTCAAGCCGCATTCGGTAACCATTATGGTTTTTCGCAAAATTTAATTGGCCCTATAGAGATACCGCCCTGCTGACATTTATTTTGCCCAGGCTTAGATTCTCGGTGTTACTTGAGCGTCTCCTTGCTCTGGTTTGTACCACGCCCGGCAGGACTCCGGCCTTTGGCCTAGAATCTGAATTTGCCCTGCAAATTTCCATAGGGGCGCTGCCCCTCTGGCGTTCGCTCCGCTCACTGTCACCCCAACGACGTGGGGAAAATCCTTTTCCCACACCCTTTGGAGGTTCGAGTCCTGCCGACCACGCCCGGCAGGACTCGAACCTGCGACCTACGGATTAGAAATCCGTTGCTCTGTCCGGCTGAGCTACGGGCGCACAAGATACTTGACTGCCTGCAATATAATGCTTTTAAGCCCGGATTGTCAAATCTTTTAGGCATCCGGAGAGTAAAATCAACCCGGCAGAATCGTCAAGCAGATTATGAGAGTTATCGAGATGGTAAGATTTAAACGAACGATGTCGGCTCAACTGACGTTAAATCAGCGAACTTATTTTGAGTGCCTATATTCGTATCAGGGTATCGAGCAGCTCCGGATTTGCCGAGCTCTTTTTTAGTATAAAGGCTTCGTATCCGCAATGTGGACAAAGAAACAGAACAGAATCTGGTGTCTCTAACCAACTATTTTACACTGCCGGCGATAACCTCGCAAAACCCCGGCCCATCCCACAGCGATTATCATGGCGAGCCGAGCGGGTCAACGTCAGCCGGCCCGCTGACGTCGATAGCCATTACCTCGGGAACAGTCGTGTGGTCCCAGAGATTATTCTCCGCCTTAACGGTATGGCTTGAACCGTTTGCCAAATCGTAAGGCAAGTTGCCCCGCAGGGTATTGCCGCCCGCGCTGGGTGCCGGCTCTGTCCCGGGGCCTGTATGCAGGCCGTTTCGATGAATATCCAGAAGTCCCCCGCCAAGGTCCACCCAGCCCAGGGACTCTATAAAAACCCCCTCAGCGTTGTTTATTATTACGTTATTTTCCATACGGGCCCAGGTATCGTTATTTGCATTGTAGATTCGGACACCATACTGGGAGCAGTTTTCTATCCTGTTATTCCTGATTATGGCGCTTACATCATTGTTCAAACGAACACCGCTCTTTGCTTCGTGCGACCAGTTTTTCTCAAAGATGACCAGATTTCCGGTGCCGCTGAATCTCGGCCCGTTATTACTGCCCCCGGTAAATTCACAGTGGCGCACCACCAGCAGGCCGCCCCCGGTCATCCGTATAGGCTGATTGCCGTTATAGGAATAGCAGTCGCTTATAACCATTCTTGCAGAGCCGCCCTGGTTTATCATAATTGTCTTATCTGCTGACGGCCCGAAACTGCATCCCCTTATAATGCAGTCATTACAGACATGACCCCCGCCGTTCATACTCATCGCATCTTCACAAATGGTGTTGACGGTAACATTCTCTATGAGGTTACGGTTGCCGCCTCGAATGTGAACGCCCTCGGGGAATCTGTCGAAGTTGACATTCCTGAAGATGTTATCGTCACCGTGAATCCGTATCAAAGCATCCTGACCCTCTGTCTGGCTGCAATCATCAGGGCCGGTATAGAAGAAGCTCACATTCTTGTCCTGACCGTCAATAATCAGATTGTCGCCGAAGAAATCCCTGTGACGGTCCACATTAATAGTTTGATTAGAGAAGTTAAAAAGAATCCGCCCTCCCCCGCCGCTCTCAATCGCATCCAGCGCCGCATCAAAGACCGCCTGCGTCGGCTCGTTGAGAATGTAATCCGGATAATTGTATTCGGTCGCAAAATCCTTTACGGTAATGTAATTGGTCCTCGTAATCGTATCGGCACCGACCGGCGAGGTTACCGTCAGGCTTACAGTGTAGGTGCCCGCAGAGGAGTACTGATGCCTCGGTGCCAATTCCGTGCTCGTAGTGGCGTCACCGAAATCCCATAAGTATTCGGTAATTACTCCGGTTGAGACACTGACGAACTCGCCCTTATAATAGATATCCCAGCCGCTCCTCGGAACCGCAAAGAAATCGGCAACCGGTCCCTGCACCGTCCTGAAGCTCCAGATGTCGCCGCGCCATATATTGGCGTCGTTGACCTCATCAATCCGCCAGTAGTAAACCAGCCCTGTTTCAAGGCCGTCCGGGTCATAGCTGTTAGGCTCGCCTCTGCCCTTATAGACTTGTGGGTCCGCCGGCCCGCCTGCCGGCCAGGAGCTGTTGGCATCGTTCACATCATCGAAGATGGTGCTGAAATAGACATCGTGCGAGGCGGCATAGGCCCCGGGCGACCAGCTAAGAACGACCTCGGCACCAATGTTATTAGCGCCGTCACCGGGACTCGGGTCCCGGGCCTGTCCCTCGAGGCCGACAAAAGCTGCTATCTCAAGTGGGCTCAATACCCGGTTGTATATTCGCACATCGTCAATCGCACCTGTAAAAGCCCTCGTCAAATCATGGCTGTCGGCAATGTATATCCTGTTTCCGTCGGCGGCAAGAACTCCATCAGCAACATCGTCATCGGCCTTTAGGCGCCCGTTCAGGTAAGTTTTCAGCCTGTCACCATCATAGGTCATCGCCACGTACTGCCACTGATTCGTCACTATCTCTATCGGTGTCCCTGTCTGTAGTGTATCGCCAATGCACACTGCCGACTGCAAATTTCCGCCGGTATCTAACTGCAAAAAAAATGCCCCGTCATCCTCGGCCTCGAAGTTTGAAACTATGTATCTGCCGCCCCTCGGATGAATCCACGCTGAAACGGTAATATAATCAGGCTCCAGCACCGAAGCTGCGGGTATTCGCCCATAAGAGCCCCGGCTAAAAGAAAGTGCGCCGCTGCCCACAACACCTGGTATCCATCTTGGGCCCCCAAAAAGAACCGCATCATTACCGCCGGCCGAATCGTATGCTATCTCCCCCTCACCCTCCTCAAACATCCACCAGCCGACAAGGTTGGCGTCAAAGCTCTCCAGCCAATGCTGCGCAAAAAATTCAAAATCGCCAAAGTCAACACTGTTGTTATCATCGGCCAGATTGGCGCCGCCGCAATCCTGAATTGTGCAGTCATACAACCACTTCTCGACAAAGGCATCCAAGTCCCTCCCGTCGATAAAACCGTCTGAAACCAGGTCGCAATGATAGACTGAGATTGCTGAACTATCCTCTGCTTTAACCAGCACTAATCCAAGCACCGCTAATAGGAGGGTTGAAAAGGCAAAAATGCCCTTTTTCATCACTTCACTCCTGTCTATGTCAAATTGCCGGTGAAACTGCAGCGAAATGGGTCAATAACTTAACCGTATTCTTTACCATATTGTACAAAAAAACGCCCGCTGTGTCAACATTCCCTCTCACATACGGCCCTGAGCATAAACCAGCCCCCAAACAAACCCCCATTAAACACCTTTAAATCGATCATCTTAAATACTCATTCGCTTTATTTTTGCTCCAACAGGATTTAGCCTGGTCTCAATTTTTTCATAGCCGCGGTCGATATGATAGACCCTCTGCACAGTCGTTGTCCCCTCGGCGGCCAGGCCGGCCAGCACCAGCGCCGCCGATGCCCGCAAATCCGACGCCATTACCGGTGCTGCAATCAATTTTTTAACACCCGCTACAATAACGGCCGGGCCTTCC
>SDBT01016198.1_pt1 | contig 11811 bp, 3 predicted proteins | sample 2277101 | NCBI WGS metagenome assembly SDBT01 (sample SAMN10404973, study PRJNA504765) | marine sediment metagenome | isolation source: marine sediment core GS10_PC15, 103 cmbsf | place: Arctic Ocean: Southern Knipovich Ridge | collected 2010
GCGGCGGCAAGACGCTCAGCTTCTTCGTTCCAAGACGCCGCATCATCCGGTTTTTGCAGGGCCCGCGCCATTTCGGCCAGGATGCACATATCGAGATAGAGGAATGCGTTGATGTCGGGGCTGGCGTAGAGATGCTGTTGTGGCCTGCCCCATTCCTGCGCCTGCCAGGGCGTACCGGGGGAGGGCGTCAGGGGCGACCCGGAGTGCCAGCGCAAGGCGTCATCCAGTGACGTGCATCCCTGAGGATAGACCATCAGACCGTGGCGAGTCGAGAATCCGTCGACCCAGTGGCGTACATAGCGCGCCAGCGGCCCATAGGCTTCGGCCAACAGAACGTCATCTCCGACACTGGCCAGGTAGTGGCCCAAGCCCCAGGCGACCAACGGGATCTGGTAGCTGTAGAGATAGCGCTGATGCTCGTAAGTGACCGGCGGCGTGCCGTCCGGGCGAATACCGGCCAGGAGGATGCGGGCCGCGCCGACAGCCGCCTCGCGCTCGCCCATCAGACCCAGACCAGGCAGGGAGACACCGGTATCCCAGAACCAGGTCGCGGCTGTGCCGGACTTGCTGACATGCATGGTCAGGCAGCGTTTCCGGTTGGCATCATAGTCGCAATAGCGCAGGCTGCGCAATGTTCCGGCGGCCTTGAGAACCAGATCGCGATGGCGTTCGAAGGCCGGATCCAGCGGCGGCAGTTTGGCATAGGCGTTCTCGGTCTCCTCGATGGCGCGCTCCAGGCTGGTATCGGCCCAGAGGTCTGCCGGCCACTCCGGCATGGCCTCATCGTTGAAGCAGAAGCGCACGGCAAAACGGCATTCGATGGCGCCCCCCGCGGGAATCACTCGGGCCACCGGCGTCGAGCGCAGCGTGTTTTCCTCCACGGCGAAGCGGATATCGCCATCGTTCGCCAGGAGCTCTGCCCGGCTGGTGTAGGGTTCCTGGATAACGGTTGCCCTGTTCTCGAAGAGGAACCCGGCCCCTGTCGGTTCTGCGGAAAACCCCTCGCCCGGCTCGCCTTCGCTGCTCCATTCAAGCCGGACCGGCACCTCGCATAGCGCCTTGTTGACGATCCGATAGCGAATGCAGAGCACATCGGCCGCCGCGTACCACATGACGCATTCGCCCTCGGTAGGCGGCATGGGTTCGATACCGTTGTGACAGAAGGTCTCGCTGATGTGCGAACGGTAGTAGTTCATACTGTTGTAGGGAGACACCGCCGCCTGCTGCCTGGCGTTCAGCCCTTCGTAGGTCACCTGCAACCCCAGCAACTTGCGAAACACCGTGCGGTCATCCCGCGCCCAAAGCCCGAAACATTCATCGGGACCGGGAGCGGTTTTCGCGCTCTTCAGAATCGAAAAGCGGCTGCCGGCATCGCGAAAGGAAAAGTCGGCAGCAAAGCTCGCATCCAGCGTTTCCTCCGGCAGATGACGGGCAAAGCGTACCAGATTCCGGCTCCGCGCGGTCAGCGGGGGCATGAGTTCAGCGGAGAGCCGCGAACCGGCCGGGAGTAGGTTGCCGCTTCGCTCTCGCCTGGCGGCTCGCATAGGCCCTTCGGGCCGTCTGTTGTCGCCCATAGTGGGATCCTTTGGTGTATGTTGACGCTTCTCGCTCTCGCCTTCGACTCGCATAGGCCCTTCGGGCCGTCTCAGAGTTCCTTCATGATCTTGTCAGCCGTGCCGGGCGGCGTTGCCGCTTTTTGTGCAGGAGACGCCCTTTCCGGGACAGATACCGAAACCGGAAAAAACGCGGGCGCCGGTCTCATTCAGTCCCGGCTTGCCGGGACTATTTGTTTCACCTCGATCATGCGGAAATCGTGCGGCGGGATGGTCAACTTCAATATGCCGTTCTCGAGCAGGAGTTCCTTACGCATCAGGCTGCCGGCCGACTCCGTGCCTCTTGGCCGTGTCTTCGGGTCTTCGTCAAGAAGCTCGACCTTCAGCTTCGCGGCGTCGAGGCCGAGCGCTTTGAGATCGAAGCGAAGCCGCGAACCGGCCGGGGTCTTCTCATAGGGGGTTTTGCCGAGATTGGTGATGATGGCGAGCACGCCGTCTTCCCGCTTGTAGTAGCTGATCTTGACGTCATTGCGCTCGGCGACGATGGCCTTCTGCTCGAAGTAGCGATGAAAGGTAGTGCCCTCCTGAAAGGCGCCAAACTGGTCCTTGGCCTGGAAAAACCAAGTGTGGCAGACTTTGATGGGGATGATGTCTAAGAGTCCCAGAAGTCCATACATTGCCCGCTGCTTCTGCCGATACTCGGGTTTGTTCCAGAACTTGATGTAGTCGAGAAAGACGGGGATGAAGCCGAACTTCTGCGCTGCCCCATAGCCGAGCAACCACGATCCGGCGCCTTTGGCACTGGGGGTCCCCGGCTCGCCAAGCAGACCTCCGCCCCAGTTGTCGATCCAATCAGGACCGTCCGGCTTCTCGAACATAAAGGCTTCACCTTCACTGACGACATCGACAAAGGCATAGGCGTGGGGAATGTACTTGCCGTAGACCGGGATCCACACGAGCGGACGCTTGCCGTTATCAATGAAGAGTTGGCGGATACGCTTGAGCTGTTGCCGCATGCCCAGTGTGTTGTGGCCCTCCCCATGCGTGCCGTCCGGCCGCTGATAGCCGGAGCCGGTCAGCAAGCTGGCGTGCACGGTTTGGGTGCCGGCCTCGTCGATGTAGATGGCTTCCATCCCGCCGCTCTTGATCCAGGCATCAAGATTCCAGGCCCAGTAATCACGGATGCCTCGCGTCGGCATTGCGGTCCAGCCGTCATTGGCGGACTCGGCCTGCAGCAAGTTGTGCAACCAACCCCAGCCCTTGTCCTTTGCCTGGTTTTCGGGCCAGGCCGGCACGGTCACATGCTGGTTGGTGAAGGGGGCCAGCTTGGTCTTGAAAGTCTTGGCGCGGACCTGGGCGAAGCCTGCCAAATTGTTCGGGCGCAAAGTGAAGATACCTGGTCGGTGCGGCGTAAAGCGGGAGTCGGTCCAGAGCCACCACATGCCCAGTTCACTTTGGATAGGGAGCTTGGCATAGTGGACGTAGGCACTGCGCCAGTCTTTGGGCAGCGGCTTCACCGGCGTGGCTTCGTAGCCGAACGTGATGGTGATGGGACGATCCAGCACGAAGGGCTGGTTCGCCAGGTGACAGGTCAGGCGCACATCGCCATTCTGCTCACGCACGATCTCCTGGACCACTTTTCTGTCGTTCACTTGCCAGCCCGCCAGATTGTCGGCAAACCATTCCAGGCCGGTGTCGTGGTCACAGAAGAGCACGAAGAAGAGGAAATTGGTGGCTGCCGGCTTCTGCTTCAGGTTCGTATATACCACTCCGGGTTCCTTCGGCACCCAGCCTTTGTACGGGTACCACCAGTAGCCCTGGTCCGTTGACGTGTTCATGAACAGGGCACGTTCTTTGGGCATCACCGTGTGCAGACGGATGGCATCGAGCTTCACCGGCGTGCCCTTTGTTCTCGGCGCCAGCCGCAACTTCAGCAAGACCATGCCGTCGTATTCGAGCGTGCCATTCACCTGGACCCGGACATCGCCGGCCAAACCCTTGCCTTCCCATGTCGCCACATGGTCTTTGACCTTGGTGATCCTGACTTTGGCATCGGTGATGCCGAGCGCATTGCCCTCGCAAATGATTTCCAGCGCAATCGGTTTCTTCAGTTGCGCACGTTTCTGGGAGGTGATCTGCTGCGGCAAACCAAAGCCACCCTTGAGTTCCAGATCCCTGCCCCAGACCTCGAGAGCGCTGCCTTTGCGCCGGATCGGCGTCCAGGGCGGCTGCACCTTGTCGGTGATGCCGAGTGTGTTCCGGAGCCACTTCGTTCTCGGCAGCTCCCACCTGTCGGAAACGGCGGTCGCCAGTTTCTTGTTCTTGGCATTACGGAATACAGCCTCGACATGGTACTTCCCCGGCGGCATTGTGAGCACATCAATGACCGCTTCGGCAAAGCCACGGGTCAGAGCTACATCTTTGGTCGCCACCCGTTTGCCGGCCTTGTAGGCCTGAAACCGGACGGTCGAGGCCTTGGCCTCGAGGGCATCGCCCGTATCGGCGGCGGCATAAACCTTCAGTTCGCCCGGGGCCCACTGGGCGATCACTGTTGGGCGTTGCGACGCCGTGGGCAGCAATGGGGTGGCATCCTTCTCCCGCAGGTCTTGGGCGACTTGTTCAGCGGTCATGGCGAAGTTGTAGAGAGCCACTTCATGCACCGGCGCGGACTTCAGATCCGGGCCATTGCTCAGGATACGGAGAATGGAGCTGATCTTTCGCGGAAACGGGCTGCTCGCGATGCGCCTGGCCCCCAACTGTCCGTTGAGATAGAGTCGATGCTCAACGCCGGACCAGGTCCACACGACATGCAGATCATCTCCGGGCTTCAGCTTCACGCCTTTCCCCGTCTTGATCTGCTCGGCAACATTGCTGTCGTACCGGTAGCGCAACGCCACTTGCGCCTGGCCGATCAAGTGCCTCTGATCAAGGACCTTGCCTTTCTTGTCCTTGGGCCAGTCAGCGCCGATGCGAAAGGTCAGGTGCGGCGGGCCGGGATAGATTTCGATATAGGCCGGGTAACCGCCGAACGGCTTCATGGCCTTCAGCCGGACAACCGCGCTGCCCCGATACGGATGGATGCCGGCGCCGTTAGAGAGCCGGGATGCCTTCAGATGATGAAGCACCGGGTCCTTGCTGTCCTTCGGCACGAGAGGACTATAGAAGTGCAAACAACGGTCAGCGGCGCTTATGCTGCCGACGATCCCCAAAAACACGATGGCAGTGATGCCCGGTTGTCTCATCTGAATTCTCTCTCGGCCTGGGTTTCCGGCGAATTACAATCTTTCAGATAGTCGGGATCGATGTAATCATGATCAAGTCACGTAACGCAGAAAAAATCTCAAAATTCCACTTGCATGGGTATTATAATGGATTATAGTTTACACGCAAGTGGAATACCGGGAAATTGCCGTCGAAAGAAGACGCATGGCTGTCAGCGGACAACCTGCTTGAGACGGCCCGGAGGACCCGGGCGAGCCGCCGGCGCCAGCGCGATCATGCGCAGTTCAAGTGGACGATGTTTCCATTGCCAAGCACCAGGGGAGCTCCGGATATGAGAAGACCGATGTTTAGCAGAACGAAATTTACGCTGATCGAGTTGCTGGTGGTAATTGCGATCATCGCGATCCTGGCGGCCATGCTGCTGCCGGTCCTTTCATCTGCCAAGGCGCGTGCAGTCAGGGCTCTCTGCATGAACAACCAGAGGCAGATCTACCTCGGCATCATCATGTATGCCGATGAGCATGATGAACGGCTTCCCTTTTCCCAGGTGTGTACGGACGGTCGGAAGCTCGGCGCCGGGACCAGCATCACAAACAGGCTTGGACTTCTGTGTTACGAGTCCGGCTACACAGCCAGCCCCCCGTCAGGCGTGTGGACGAAGGATGCCTGCCAGTATGTCACCCGGAAGGTCCTCGACTGTCCGGGATACCCTTATACCGCCAATCGGAGCCCCTGGACGTATAATTATTGGCACTACGGTTTTTACAGCTACTGTGTGCCGCTATCTTCCTTCGATTCGAGCGCAACTTTTTGCTACAAGGTCTCCGACTTTGGTACAAGCACTTGGTGGTACGGAGGCTGGGAGAACGTTAAGTATTATGCGTTGCTTGCGTGCGAGGTTGACAACGACGTCTATTGGGATTTCATCAATGCTCATCACAGCAAGGGAGCGAATATCGTCTACTACGACGGCGCGGTGGAATGGTATCGCCGGCCGTCAGTCGGATGGCTTGATCATAACGTCACCGACGGCAACAATTTTTGGAGAACGGTCAACCTGGAACGGTGACCATGAATCTACTCGCATCCGTCCTCCGGCTGGTGGCTGCATCCCTACGTGGGGGGCCTCATCGAAGGCAATTCTGGTGACGCCGCCATGTTCTGGAAGACGGTGAACCTGTCTTACTGATGAACCGTGGTCCATTGGCGACGACCGATTTTCACTTGACGCCTTGACAGTGAAGGTATGCTGGTGCGCGCAATTCTAATTCTTACATTGATGGCCGGCGCCGCTGCGGGAGGGGAAGAACTGCGGACGACACCGCCCGGGTCCCTGAAACTCCAGCTTCGCTTCGACGGCAACCTGAAGCCTTCGGTGGGTCCGGCGCCGGCATCGAGTGACGCGAAGAAAATCGCCTTCATCCCCGGGCCGGGAGGGAGACCGGCGATTCGTCTTCAGGGCCGGGGCGTTGTGGCATCTTGGCAAGCCGGTGAGCTGATCAACGCGGCGCATGGGGCAATCTCTTTCTGGGTCAAAGCGCCAACGCAGAAAAAGGCCGTCCTGATGAGCAGGGCGAAGGATGACCTCGCCGTGCTCAGGCTGCAGAACCCGGGGGGCACGAAGTGGGTCTTTCGGATCTGGGAGAATCCTTATGTGAAGCCGCCGCCGCCGAAGATACTTAAGCCCCCCGAAGAAATCGACTTGGACGGCGGCCTGGGACCCGAAGACCAGCCGGAGGACAATATCGAACTGGACGCCGAGCGGCCGCCGCAAGCCGTGTTTGTGGGGCAGGTTCTGGTCCAGTTGACGGCCGTTGGGGCGCCGGCGCAAGCCGGGGTCTGGCACAATACCGATACGAAGAATGGCTGGGTCCACGTGCTCTGGACTTGGCGTTCCGTACAGCACCGGCTCTATGTCAACGGCAAGGAAGCGGGCAGCAGCACAATGTTCAGCCGGATGTCGCCGGTCGGAGCTGACGGAGTCTTTCAATTGTTGGGGACGGCTCTGAGCATCGCTGACCTTCGTGTACATGACCGCACCATTTCCGCCGGTGAAGCCGTCCAGTTGGCCGCGGCAAAGCTGAAGTCGCGAACCGACCGTGAGTATCTCCCCGCTGGCCCGCCACTGCGCGTCTGGGCTGAGTGGGGCCGCCTGACCGGCCGTTCGATTGTCTACGTTGCCGCTTCGCTCTCGCCTTCGGCTCGCATAGCGCCTTCGGCGCGTCTGTCCGCCCCGAACGCCACGCGGGTGAAGCTGAGCTGTCGTGAGATCAATTCCGCTAAGGTACTCAAGGAAATCGTTCTGACCAATCTGCCGTCAGGACTTGGCGAGGCCGCCGTGCAGGTGACTCAAGACGAAGCGGCCTGGTTGCCGGGAGAGTATCGCTGGGACGCGGTGGGCTATGACGCGAAGGGTCAGGTTCTCGGCCGGGCCGCTTCAGAGAGTTGGGTGGCCGGGGAACTGCAGGGGCCATTGAAACAATTCATGGGGTCTCAGCTTGGCCGTCGGGACAAGAAGGTCAAGATCATTCCACCCTTTACGGCGATCCAGGTCAAAGGCAAAACGGTCATGACTGTCCTGCGCGACCATCAATTGGACCGCACCGGCTTCTTCAAGAGCATCAAAGCCAGGCGAAGTGATCGGCCGCAAGGCCCGGCGCAGGAGATTCTCGAGGGCGCGGTGGCGCTGCACATCTTCTCAAAAGCAGGCAAGGCGCTGGCGTTCAATCAGGGCAGGGGACTCGGCCCTATCGACAATCAGGAGGATTCCGTCTCCTGGGCCGCCGAAACCAGTAGTGCTGCCGGGCATCTCTTGCGGGTCAAGGGGTATATGGAGTACGATGGCGTCGCCCGTTTCGACGTGGCCTTCGCGCCCAACGCAGCCTTCGAGGCTGATCGCATCGAGTTGCGGATTCCACTTCGCGATGACGTCTTTCGCGTGGCGCACTCTCTCGGCACCGGTTTCATCCATCGTTTCGTGAAGATCGTGCCGCCCGGCACAAATAGCGGCAACGCCGCCTACCGCGCTGAACACATATCCTGGGCCTACGGCGGCGCTACCAAGCCGGCACGCGGGCCGGGAGTGCTGTTCGACTCCTACTTTAATCACAATGACGAACGCTCGCCGAACCCAACCCGCTTCGCCTCCTTCGTCCACGTCGGCGGCTATGATCGCGGCCTGAGTTGGTTCTGTGATAACGACCGCGGCTGGATCCACGCAGACGGCGTGCCGAACATGGAGATATGCGCGCTCCAGGGGAAACGCTATATCCGGCTGAACATTGCCGCCAAACCGACGAAACTGACCAAGCCCCTGGCCTTCCGCTTCTATCTGCTGGCCAACCCTTTCAAGCCGATGCCAAAAGATTGGCGGACCTGGATCATCGGTGACTCGCGCCGGCATGGCGGCGGCTCGCCGTTTGCCGGCAAGACCCGGCGCCATTGGTGGTGGTTGTGGGCCCCGGACATGGAGGGCTTCCGTTATTACCCGGGTGACGGCAGCATGAAGAGCTACGCCGGATACCGTGACAAGTGGCGACAGAGCACCGCGATCAACTCGCCCTTCATCAACTTCGGTACACCGGGTGGCACCGGCCTGTTCACGGACGACATGAAGGTCGTGCCCTATACGTGGAAGGTACACAACAATCGGCCAATGCGCGATGCCGTGGCCTATTGGATGGACCGCAATATTCGCGAGACCGGGATTCGCGGAGTCTACGTCGACGAGCCGTATAACGAGCCGTACTCCTACAACCTGCTGGCCGGAGACTCGGCCTATATCCGCGACGACGGTACGCGCGGCCTGGGCTGGCGTTGGCTGGAGGGCCGTGCCTACTTCCGCCGCCTCAAGCAGGTCTTCACCGACAACGGTTGTGATCCGGCGCTTTGGGTGCATACGACCCATTGGCGGGGCTTGCCCTACTTCACCTTCATCGATATCAGCATGGACGGTGAGTGGCCGCAGATATGGGTGAAGTCTTTTGACAATTACTTCCACTTCTATCCCTCCCCGGAATTCCAGCGCGCCTACGAATCCGGGATCCCCTATGGCTTTGTCGGCACCCAGATGTATCATGGCAATTGCAATCCCAATCACTCTCCCCAGGTCTTACGGGCAACTCGCACGTATCTCGCCGTGACTCTCCCGCACAGCATCGTACCGATGACACCCGAGGCCCCACAGGAGCTCGACCGGATCAACGCAATTCGATTGGCGGCCGGTATCTTTGATGAAGGTCTCGAGGAACTGCCCATGCACCAGCGCGAGCGCTGGCTCCCGAAGAGCAAAGGGAAATTGCCCAAACAAGTCTGGCTGACCTGTACGCGCAACCGTCAACGGGGCATGGCCCTGCTCTACGCAACGGCGCCCGGCCTGCGGGATGAGGCCTTTGAAATACCCGGCGGCCTGGATGATCTGCAACTCGGGAAGAAACACGTCCACGCCTGGAACGGCGAAACCGGCGCCTCCCTGATCGTTGATGGCAAGACGGTCGTGGAACAATACAAGGACGACCTCTCCGTCATTCTGTGTCGCGCCGCAGACACACCGCAGCTTTCTCGACCGCGAGGCGTTCTGCTGGCGCTGTCTTTTGACAAAGGCACGACGCCGGATGCCGGTGGAGGTCTGGCGCCGCTCCGGACCGACAAGCGCAGGAAGCCGCCCCGACTGACCGACGGCCGCCACGGCCAAGCCTTGCAGATTAGCCCGGCTGCCGGGGCGGTCAGCTACCCCATCGTTCCGAACTGGCGCGGTGGCACGATCGAGTTCGATCTCCGCGTCGGCAGCCGCACGAAGGTACGCCAGGTACGACTCCTGGAACTGCGTGAGCAACTGTCCGTCAGGCTCTCCTATCGCCGGCATCAGGGCAAGCCCGGCCTCCAGCTTGATGTCGCGGACATTATCCCCGTCAAGGGTGAGCTCAAAACTGTGGCCTATGCGGGAAGCGCCAAGACCCAGAGAACTGCCTCGTCGAAGTTCATGCCTTTGCCGGCGGCCAAGCTTGATCAATGGCAGCGCGTTGCTTTGGTCTGGTACTCAGGCCAGTACGAAGTCTTCTGTAATGGTGAGCTGATCGGCAGCCTGAGCAACGCCGCCGCGCTGCCGTTCCAATCAGCGACCTTCCCGGCCTATGGCGTGATGATCGGTGACGGCCGGAAGCCAACGAGCGGCACGTGCCGGATCGCCCTTGACTCGCTGACCCTCTACGATTGGCCGTTGGCGGCGAAACTCATCAAACGCCGGGCCCACGCCGGAGCGGCGCCGGCAGTCCGTCCGGCGATTTCCGGCGCATTCCGGGTCCGGACCTTCGGCAAGCCGCCCGGCAACCTGGTTTGTTTGGCGAGTTTCCCGGGGATCAAGGATTGGCTCGAGGTGGAACAGGTGAACTGCGAACTGTTCACTGGCGCCAACCGAAAGCAGGCCATTGCCGCGGCAATCGGCGATCCCTGGCAGGGCTGGAGTCTAGTGGCGCTGCAGCCGACAAAGCACTTTCTGGCCCACCTGCAACCCGAAGACAACCTTGATCTGGGTGCTGACTTTGACAATGATGACGACCTCGGTGCCGATGCTGGGGTTTCGGAAGTCTACAGGCTACGGGTCTCATTGCTGGGGGGCGTCGACCCGAAGACAAAGAAGCGCGTGGTCCGGCAAAGCAAAGAGCTCACGGTCGAAATCGATTTGCTGGACTGAACGTTGATGCGGAAATGGACCCACGCGCTTCCGTATGCCGAACTCCCCATTCACCGGCTGAGCAGTACCTGGGTCGTGCCTTTGGCTATGGTCAGGCGGTAAGTTTTGCCGGCGACCACCAGCTTGACGCCAGCCGGGGCGCCTTTGAGTTTCCAGCCGGCTGGGGCGCCGAGCGTGAATACACCACCCGCGGAGTCGGCGGGCAAGGCTATCTCCAGGACGCGAGCGGTAGTTTTCAGCGCCGCAGCGCTCGGACCGGCGAGACGGAACTGCTTGCAGCGCACCTCTCCGGCTGCGGCGAGCGAGAGCATCGTGGCGGCCCGGCGCTGCTGCACGGCGCCCGCCGTACCCTTGAACCTCACGCCGTCAGCGGCGACCACAGTCTTGCTGGTGGCCAGGAAAACGTAGTCGGCGCCGAAGCCACCCGCGATCCTGAGAATGGCGCCGCGGGCAAGCTTGGTGAACTTGGGTGCAGCCTCGGTGCGGGGCCGCGGGTAGACGACCACGTAATAGGCGCCGTCACCGGGCTGCTGCAGGTGCAGGAGGTCCTGATATTCCGGGATGCGGTTGCCGGCCCACATGCCGCCGTAGCGCAAGGTGTGGCGGGGCGTGGCGGCCGGGCTGGCGACGAAGTATTCCACGTCCATACCGAACTGGCCCAGGGCGGTATAGCGGTCACTGCCGGGCAGCTTGCGCGCCGGCAGGATGGCCTGGCCGGGTTTGTCGGCGAGGAAGGCCTTGGTATTGCGCGCCTGGCTGGCGGCGCCAAGCTTTTCGGAGAGCGTCCAGAACTGCCAGGCAGTGGGCTGTCCCCCGGTCGTGGTGTCTCGCAGCACGAGGTAGGCCGGACCGGCGGCGGCCGCGTCCTTTACAAACAGCAATTGACGCGTCCACACCAGTGCCGCGCCCCTGGCCGGAGTCACCCTCGGATAGGCCGGTACCTTATCCGGGAACCAGTTGCGGTCATCGACGCGGATATTGGTGAACGTGGAACGGACATAATCGGCCTGCGGCAGGGCCGCGAAGGCGCCGAACTTGGTCCTGGTGTAATGGCCGAAAGGCATTTTAGCATCCCCGGGTCTGCCCCAATTGCGGGCGAGCCGGACGCCGTTGCGCAGCAGTTCGTGGCGTTCGCGGTAGCCTATCGCGTAGGTGAAGCAGGTGCTCAGCGGCTTGCCGCGTCCGAACCACTGGGTGATGCCGCCGATGCCCGGCGTCCAGATGTCCAGGTTCTGGTCGGAATGGGTATCGGTCAGCGCATTGAGGTAACTCTCGTTCTTGGTGTTGAAACCGTGGCGCAGGAGGACGCCCAGACGGGGGAAAAGCTCTGAGCCCCAGTTGGGC
>SDBT01016200.1_pt1 | contig 11811 bp, 9 predicted proteins | sample 2277101 | NCBI WGS metagenome assembly SDBT01 (sample SAMN10404973, study PRJNA504765) | marine sediment metagenome | isolation source: marine sediment core GS10_PC15, 103 cmbsf | place: Arctic Ocean: Southern Knipovich Ridge | collected 2010
CGAGTCGCGTCAAATTGGTAATGTTATTTCAACAATGCCAAGCTTTATTGATAAAATGATTGTAATTGATGATCATAGTACCGACAAAACTTTTCAAATAGTTAAAGCAATATCTCGAAAGAATAAAAGAGTTGTTTTAATTCAGCATTCTATTAATCAGGGTGTGGGTGGTGCAGTTGCCAGTGGTTATAAATGGTGCAAGAAGAACAGTATCGATGTAGCAGCAAAAATGGATGGTGATGGACAAATGTTATCCCGAGACTTGCCGGCAATTTTAGATCCTGTTATTGAAGATCGGGCTGATTATTCTAAAGCTAACCGTTTGTTGTCAGGCTTATCATATAAAGAAATGCCAAAAATTCGTTATTTCGGTAATTCGGTTTTAACATTTTTAACAAAAATCGCTTCTGGCTATTGGCATGTGATAGACTCACAAGCGGGATATAAAGCGATTAATAAAAAAATGCTTCATCTAATTGATTGGGACAAGATGTATAAACGTTATGGTCAGCCAAATGATATCCTTGTCCGTTTGAATGTCTATAATGCTAGGGTAATCGATGTTCCGCTTGAACCAGTCTACAATGTTGGTGAAAAATCAACTATTAAAATTCAAAAAGTTTTATTTACAATTCCTTTAATGCTTCTTAGAATGTTTTTTTGGCGTCTAAAAGAGAAATATATAATTAGAGACTTTCATCCCTTGGTTCTGTTCTATTTTTTTGGGATTTTAATGGGTTTAATTTCGGTTGTTTTGTTCGTTAGAATTATTTATCTATGGCCTATACAGGGGATGATACCTGAAACGAGTTTTTTAGCTTGGATGTTATGTGTAATTACTTCCTTACAATTTACCATGTTCGCCATGTGGTTTGACATGGATTACAACAAAGATTTAAAAGGGAAATAATGTCTTTTAGGCAAACTAGAGAACAAAAAACAATAAAAACCTTCAGGGAAAAATGGATTAATAATCCTGATTTAGCTTTTAGTCAGACACTTAATAAAGATTCTGAAATATTTAAATGGATTTTAAATCGTAATGGTTTTAGAAATATCTCTTTTTTTAAAAAATACCTTAAAAGTAAAAAAAGAATTTTGGATGCTGGTTGTGGTAATGGCCGTGTTACAGCCCTTTTAAGGAAATATTCTGATCCTCGAAAGACAGAAATAATTGGTATTGATTTAGTTTCAGTAGAAATTCCTAAGAAAAATTTAAAAAAATATAGTTTAGATCAAAATACTAAATTTATTCAAGCAGATTTGATGAAAAAATTGGGTAAAATTGGTAAATTTGACTTTATTTATTGTCAAGAAGTTTTACATCATACCAAAAGGCCAGAAAAAGCATTTCAAAATCTAATTCAAGCCTTAGAAAAAAATGGCGAGATTGCCATTTATGTTTATAAGAAAAAAGCGCCTATTAGAGAATTTGTTGATGATTTTGTAAGAGCTGAAATTTCCAAATTGTCCTATAAAGAGGCTATGAAAATTTGTGCTCAAATTACTAAGATTGGTAAAGTTCTTTCAGAGACTAAAAAAACGGTTAAGATACCAAAAGTAGATATCTTAGAAATAGAGTCTCAAAGAATTGATTTACAAAGGTTTGTTTATCATTATTTTATGAAATGTTTTTGGAATCCGAAGCTTAGCTTCAAAGACAACACGGCTATTAATTATGATTGGTATCATCCCCAGCTTTGTACTCGCCATACTTTAAAAGAAATTCGAAGGTGGTTTAAGAGATCTAAATTAAAGATTACCCACGAATTAGTTGATCCTTACGGGATTACCATGAGAGGAATAAAAGTTTAGTTATTTAAATTTAATTAAGAATATCTTGATAATGCTTGATTAGAGTGTCTTGCACAACTTTTTTTGAATGATATTTATTGAACCATTTTTTTCCAGCCATACCAATTTTTTTTGCTTTTGTGGGGTTTTTGAGTAACCAAATTATTCTGGTAGGTATCTCTTCTTTATTTTTCACAATAACTATTGGTGGTTTTTCGGGAAACATCCATCTTCCAACTTTATGACTATATGACATCAGAACCGGTTTTCCAGCTTGCATTGCTTCAGGAGTAATTCCTCCCATCGAGGGTAAAATTAATTGGTCTAAAATAATATCGGCTCGTGCAAGATTATAAGCGAACTTTTGTCGAGGTAATGGTCTAAGCCATTCAATATAATTTTCAAGTTTTAATTTTTTAATAAGGTTTTTACTTTGATTAATCTCCATTCCCCATTCCAGAAATATCAATTTAACAGGAAAATTAATCGCTTTGATGATCTTGGGTAAAGCTATGATATATTGATCAATTCCTTTAATTGCCCAATCATGGCGAATGGGACAAAATAGTATTTTTTTTGCATTTTTTTCTTTTAGTAAATTTTTGTATTTTAAATGCCAATAGTTATCTAGAGGGTGTGGTAAAGCTATAAAATTTTTTAATCCCAATCTTTTAGTAGCTTCCAAATTATCAGTATTGGTAACAATTACAAGATCTGCTTTTCGGTAAGCTAAAGCCGTTAGTCGTCCGAGGGCATTTTTTTCGAAGGGAATACTTCTAATAGTCCCATGCTCGAAGGCTATGTAAGGATGTTTATTTGCTAATAAGGCATAGATTGGGTCAGTAGCGTAGCATTGTACAATATCATAATTATCAAAGATTTTTTTAAAAACTCTAGTTTTATAGTGATAAATAAGTAAATCGCTTAATTTTAATTGATCTATACGGTTTGGAAAAAATTTTTTAAAATCTTGAATAAGACTTTTTAAATATTTTAAATCATTTTCATTATTGTTTTTAATTTTAGGAGATAGTTGCATCTCGGCCCAAAGACAGTAATTTATTAAAAGGTTTATTAATATTTCAATTAATTTTCCAAATGGCAAAAAAATATTGATCCAACCTTTTTGATGTGTACCGTAAATTGAAAAAAAATATTTATGAAGTGCATCATATACGATTAATATTTTTATTGGTAAAATACTAAATATTTTACCATTTAAAATGTAATTAAAAATATTTTGAGAGTCATTATCTATCCTACCGAATCGTTGATTAGCAATAGAAGATAGTGATCCTTGCATAAACCAATCAGGTCGGTGATAACCGCTAAGATTACAACGAAACCATTTTGGATTAAAATCGTTGCCATAGTCGCCCTTAATTTCGGTATCTTCCCATTCGGGACAACCCATAATGTGATAATAATCATAACAAAGGACATCACTCTGAATGCCCTTTTCTCTTAAAAATTTCGAGTTCAAGTAAGCATTATTGGCAATGTTGCCAACATGTAAAATTTTGATATTTTTAAGACTTTTTTTCTTCATTGGGCAAGTTTTATTATCTCTTTGGCAAGAGGTAAGATGGGATATTTTATCTGGTGACGAGTAATAATTTTCTTCATCTGCCTTTTGAAATTAACAGACGGAAGAACTTGCCCCTCCTTTAAAATAATATTTTTTGGTTCTATTACGTAGTCAGTAACTAATATATTTTGGTCTAATGTTTTAATTAATAACCAGTTGTTTGGAAAAATTTTAAAAATAGTTCCTGGTTTTAAATTATTGCAGTCCTGCTCTTTATTTATAGGTAAAGGTTGGGCCTGCCAGATTATCATTTTAAATTTTACAGTTTTTGAAAAGGCACCAGGATAAGGTTTTGTTAAGGCGCGGATAAAATTGTAAACGTTTTTTACTGATCTTGTCCAATCAATAGCACCATCTTCAGGTGTTCTTTGCGGTAGGTAACTAGCTTTTCCAGATTGCACTCTTGCTTGCTTCTTTAAAATTCGACCATTTTTTAAATTATCAATTATCATCTGGGCCGTTAGTAAATTGTCTTTATAATAGGATATTTTGATAGTATCAAATTCGGAAAGAGAAAATGTTTTAGTATCGATAATGGCTCCTTCGTCAATACCAGTATTTATAAAAAATATTGAAAGGTAGAATTTCTCCTTTCCCATAATTAATGCCCAATTTTGAGGTGAACGGCCTCGGCCACTCGTTATTCCTGTAGCGCTTCCGTGAACACCAATAACCCCAATTTTACACTGTTTTATTAGCCATTCAGGAATTAGTCTTTGCCAACCCAGTACTAAAAGAAGATCGATTTGTAATCCTAAAAGTTTGGTTTTATCTTTTTTATTTTTTAATTCATAATTATCAACAGATACAAACTCTAATTTATTTTTTGCGCAAAATGGTTTCATGTAAAAATACCCTGAGATTTTATCTGTTGTTTTTCTTTTAGACAAACCAATCAGTCCTTTAACAGGAAATTCTTTTTTAATCTGAGTGATTGCTTCCAATCGTGCTTCATTGGTTGACAAGATATAGATATTCATGACGATATGTTTTTAAAAATTTCTTTAGCTAAAGTTTTATTTTTCATCTCTCTTTGGTATGAAGTGATTGGACGAAAATCTTTGTCGATTGAATTGCAAATATCTATTACATGATTTTTAATTTTGTCCTGATAAGTTTTTTCTGCTCCAAAATATTGAAAAGGATGCAAGAGAATTTGGATTGGAAAAAACTTGGCTTGATCAATAAATTGATATATGTCCTTCTTGAAAGTCATTCTTGAATCAGAAATATAGCGGTTTGATTGAAAAAATTTAGGATCATAAGCATTCTTAAAATTTTTTAAAAGAATATATTTTTCTCGATTATGCTTAACTGCCGGGCGATGTTGACTAATTGAAATAACTTTTTTATTAGTAATTGTTTCTAACATTTTTGCTTCTTCAATGGCTTTTTTTTTGAGTTCAGAGTGGCCAATATCCCCATATATATATGGATCAAAATGGAGAGCAATTTCAAAATTATGATCTGACATCTTCTTTAATAATTGACGATTTTTTTGTGTGAAAGGATTATAACAATCGGAACTAACCATTACAAAAAAAGTTGATTTGATATTAAGAGCATCCTCAATTTTATAGATTTCAAAAGCATCAGTAATATTTAAATCCAAGTCGTGTCTTAATATGACATTCTTGCCTTCTCTATAATCACGAAAAGTAGTAACAGGATAATTAGACGCTAAAAAAGTTAAAATATTTTTTAGTTCTTTTTGATTAAATTCCATATTTTGTTAAAACCTTGTTATATCCTTTAATAAGTTTACTAGCAACCACTTTCTCAGAATGATTTTTATTAAACCACTCCTTGCTACTTTTGCCGATTAACTCTGCTTTTTTAGGATTTTTAAGTAATTGAAGCAGAGCAGCAGCAATTTCGGCGGGTGAAAAAACAGCGATTAATGGTGGTTTTTCGGGAAACATCCATTGACAAAGCTTTGCATCATAAGAAGTTAGGACCGGTTTGCCTGCCATTAAGCCCTCAGCAGAAATTCCACCCATACTCTTCCAAAAAGCTTGGTCAAAAATAATATCGGCTTTTTTCATCATTTTTGCTAACTCATATCTTGTCAGTGGCTTTTGGAAATGACAGATTTTTTGTATTCCTAATTTTTTGATTAAATTTTTACTTCTTTTGATCTCCTGTCCCCATTCTAGAAATATCACTTTAAATGAAATGGGACTTTTCTTTTTAACCTGTGAAAGAGCTTTAATAAAAAAATGAATGTTTTTATGTTCCCAATCATGTCTTGTCGGGCAAAAAATCAACCTTTCTTTGTTATTCAGTATTTTCTCGTCGTTCTTTTTATACCACTTATTATCGATGGGATGAGGTATTGATTGATAATTGTTAAGTTTTAATCGTTTTGCTGCATTAATATTATCAGCATTTGTAATGAAAACTAAGTCAGCTAATTTATAAGATAGAGCGGTTAGTCGACCACGAGGACTGTTTTCAAAGGGGATATCTCTAAGGGTTCCGTGTTCATAGGCGATATATGGTCTTTTACCAGAAAGCAAAGCAAAAATTGGTTCGGTACTGTAGCAGTGAACGAGCTGATAATTATTAAAAATTGTTTTAAAAGCTCTGACATCCTCGGTATACGGCATCATATCATCAAACGACAATTGGTCAGATCGCTCAGGATATATTTTATTAAAAAGTTTTATAAGCCTTCTCCAATAACTATATTCTCTGAAGTTAATATATTTATGGTAGGGATTAAAATTTTTATTTAGTTCTCCCCACATATTATTAATCCACCTATAATCAATTCTTTCTACCAAGTGATTAAAAAATTGAAATTTTTGATTATGGCTGATCGATTTTGAAGTAAATGTATCTTTAAATCCATAATTTTTTTGAGCAATTACCCGTAAGGCGCCTGATAAATACCAATCTGGTCTTTTAAATTCAGGATCGATCCCCTCTATATTTTTTGTCTGATTAAAATCTTTTTTGGTTAATTTACCATCGAGCCATTCAGGTGTACTAAAGAGATCATAGTAATCATGTGATATTAAATCTACTTTCCAACCACGTTTGCGTAGAAATTTTGTGTTTAAGTATCCATTGGCAGCAATGTTCCCGATGTGTAAGATCTTTAAATTATTTTTCATATCTTTCGCGGTAAGATTAAATCTAATATAACCGTTAACCAAATGAGCCTTTTAACAAATTTTAAAGGTGTTTTTTTACCGTTTTGTTTCAAGGTTCTTAAATAGCTATTAATGTAGCTTAGAACTTCAGTCCTACCATATCCATTCTTGACAGCCAAATAAAAAAAATTTGTTCCTTTGTAATTTTTAAGAAATTCATCAGTTTTTAGAATTAGATTCCCTCCTAGTGTAGATTTTATTCTGATAAAAAGACTTGATATTGGCCAAACAGATTCAACATCTTGGACAACAAAATAGAGTGCAAGATTTTTGATGAATTTTGTTAATTTGTAAGATTGATGGTATTCATGGATTGGTGGCTCAGTCTCAATAATAGGTTTTTCTCGTCGTTGAACCATATGAACTAACATCATTATCGTGCCAGATATCCATGAACTAGTTTCTTTTACAAATTGATCTTCCTGAGGTTCTCGGCCAATTAGTTTGCCATAAGGTTTAAGAACACGTCTCATTTCTTTTAATGCTTTGTCAGGTTTAGGCAGATGATGAAGGACACTTGAGCAAACAATTACATCAAATGACTCATCCTTGAAGGGTAATTTCTCGCTATCGGCAACTAAAAACTTATCTTTTGGATATAGTTTTTTGGCCTCCTTGATCATTTTGGGGGAAATATCAACGCCCATTAAGTCAATGTCCTTAATATTTTTTAATTCATACCAGATAGATGCTGCGCCACAGCCTAGATCTAAAACCTTATCTCCTTTTTTAATTTTCTTTGTCGCGTATTGGACATATTGCCTAATTTGGTCTTTTTGAATTCGCGTTCTATGATAAAGATTATTATAATTTTTAGCGATTTTGTCTTCAAATTCAATTTCTTCTTTTTTATAATCTTTCATTACTTTTCTTTCTGAAAATAAGTCCCCCCAATACTTTTAGTAATTTTTATTCCTCGACTTGATTTGATTTGAGGATCGAAGCATGTCCAGACTAAACATCCTTGGCAATAAGAATTTTTTGCAAAATTTAGTTTAAAATGACTGTTAATTAAATTTTTAAATTTCTTGATTTTTTTAATATCGGGGTAAGAATTAAAATTGTTGATATTTCCTAAATGAAATGGTTTGCTATGGTCGGAACATGGACAGGCGGCAATATCTCCATTCCAATCAATAAGGATACTATGCGTATTGCTAAAACAGGGAAATCGTTGGGGAGGATAATGATAATCATAGTTATTTTCCCAGGCAATAATGAATTTTTCTTTATTTTTAGGGTAAGCAAGATTTAATAGATGAACGCCAAAATTTTTGTTAAGCCAATGTTTTTTAAACTTCTCAACTTCGTGATCATTAATACCATGACGAATGATGTAGTTTAATGTAACCTGCGGTCTCTTTTTTAAAGAGGCTAAATAATGCAAATTTTTCCAAACATTTTTGAAATGGCCTTCACCACGATTGGCTGCATAAACTTTTTCTGTAAAACCATCAATGGAGCAGGTGATTGAATCAATGCCGGCATCAATTACTTTTTGTAACATATCAGTATTTGGAATTGTTAGATTGGAAGTAAAAGAAACAAAGAATCCTTTTTGTTTGGCGATTTTGACCATTTCTAGCAGGTCTTTGTTTAAGAAAGGTTCGCCCATACCGGTTAGAAAAATATTAACTTTAGCCGAGTCTAGCGTAGGTAAGGAGTATATTGGAAATTTCTTTAAAGTATTTTTAAATAATTTTAAATCGATTTGTCCGTAGCTTTTTGGCTCAACATACCAGCGGTTCCATGGTTTATGCCATTTTTTACCCTGATTGAAACATTCATTACATTTTAGGTTGCAGTAATTTGATGTCTCAAAAAATATTTGAATTGGAGCAATTAGCGAACGAAAATATTTTTCATATATGAATTTTAGTTCAGAATGGTCCACTTCTATAATCGTTGACTTTAATTTTTTCAGAATATTTTCGAAATTGATAAAATCATCTTCTAGTAATGTTTTAAGTTGTTGTTTTGTAATCAACCAAAAATCACTTTTATTCGTTATGGCAGGGAATTTTGTCATTTGGATGTGAATAGCATGCTTTTTAAAATTTTTAATAGAATTTTGCACAATTTTTTCATGAGGAAAATAATTATATCCGTTAATGACAACAACTAGTTCATCTTTCGGTTCAATTTCGAGACGTTTTTTTGCGGGTAAATATATTACATTTTTTTGTTTATATTTTGGATGTAATCTGTTCCAGTCAGCGTCAGAAAAAAGGACATAGGTTTGCCATTTGGTAAATTCTTGGGTTATGAGATTAATCTGATCGTTTATAAGTTTTACAATCCGTTCATCTTGGCGGGTAGAGTATACGCTTGGAAAATAAATGACTAAAGTTTTATTCATCTTTTTCTCCTTGGTTAAGTTTATATTTTAAAGCAAATTCGACAGTATTTAACAATGGATAACCTTCTTTATAACTACGAAACTTGTAAATTCTATCATGCCAATCATAGAATCTTTTATATTCATTAATAGGAAAAATGCCAACAGAAATTATATATTCATGCGGACCAAGATAAAAACGATCTATAATAATGTCTACACAACCCTTTCCAGGTTTAATTGGCCCTATTTTAAAAGATTTAGCTTGAAATTTATTATCAAAGGCTAAATTGGAATTTGATGAGAGGATGATTACTCCATCATTACGATATATTTCAAAACAAAAACTGAGATTATCAAATTTTTTCAAAGCTTCAAAGAAAATACGAACAGTCATTTTCTCGCCTAATCTAATCAATTGAGTAGCTTTGCCCTGATTATTAAAAATTTTGACTTTACTTATCGTAATTCCTTTAAGTTGTGGTTGTAGACTCTCTTTTAGCTTTACATAGTCTATTTTTTCTGTTTCTTTAGATTCCATTATTTGTTTAGGATTATTTTTTTGCTTGATTTTTTGTAGCCGTTCATTGTTTTCTCTTTTCAATCTTTTATTCTCGAGATTTCTCATAAATATTTCATACAATTTTACAACATCCAAAGAAGGGCCTATTTCTTCAACTGATCCTTTTTCTAACCAAATTGCTTGATCACAAAGACGCTGAATAAGATAAGTGCTATGAGAGACAAAGAGAACGGTAATATTTTTATTTTTACAGATATCTTTTATTTTATCAATGCATTTGCCCATAAAATAAATGTCACCCGCTGCTAAAGCTTCGTCTATAATTAAAACTTCAGGATCTACAGAAGTTGCAAGCGAGAAGGAAAGTCTTACTTGCATGCCTGTCGAATAAGTCTTGAAAGGACGATCAATAAATTCTCCTAATTCAGAAAACTCTATGATTGAGTTAATTTTTTGATCAATTTCTTTTTTATTCATTCCCAACATTACACCACCATTATAGATATTTTCTCGTCCAGTATATTCCGGATGAAAGCCAGTGCCGAGTTCTAAGATGGCAGTAATTTTTCCGTCAATTTTAATTGTGCCAGAAGTTTTATCTAGAGTTCCAGCAAGGATTTTTAATAGAGTTGATTTTCCGGCGCCATTTCTACCGATAATTCCAACAACGTTACCTTTTTTAATTTTAAGATTGATATTTTTTAGAGCCCAAAATTCATCATGATATTTTTTTCTAAAGAGAATTTCCTTTAAAAGGTATTTCGGTTCTTTGTAAATTTTGTACATTTTTGACAAGTTTTTAATTTCAATAGCAATATCTTTATTCATTTAACCTCTAGTTTAATTTCTTCAGATGGAAAGTAGAAAGCTTGGGGATTTTCTTTAGCATAATTATCTTTGGCAAAATAAGTCATGTAATATTCTCCCGGGGAGGGTAAATCAATTTCGAGTTCTTGGTCAAAAGTATAAATTCCCAAATTATGTGGAATTGGGTCAAAAAGTTTTTTAAAATCCTCTTTTTCTTTATATGTCCAGTCGCGAGAATAATCACTTAAGTAAAGTTCATATTTCCAAAAATCATTATCTGGATCAAAGGCTTTGGACGCTTGGATTTTGATTTTATGTCTATTAATAACAAATCCTAATTGTTCTATGTTTGGCATTCTGCTTTCAAGTAATGATTTAATATTTACATATTCTGTAGTTAATTTTTGCCAGCCGTAATATTTATCATTTTGCCAATCACCAGCTATTTTGTACCAGTAACTTATTTGATTATTTAATACTTCTAGCCCCTCTGAGCCAAAATATGTACTAGAATTATTGATTAAATCCCATTTTTTATTAAGATATTCGTGAAAAATTTTGTTGGATTCTGAGTCAAAAAAATAATTTGCATAGAAAGGAGGGTAATAGTCAATTTCATTTGGTTGAAAAGAAAGTTCTTCAATGGAAGGCCATTGATTGGAAAAATTAAAAATAAAAGGAATATCAACCAAGTGCCATTTATTGTCCCAATAAACCTCAGCAACTACATGGTGTGCAACTTGAACCAATCTAGCATCGTAATCATTAGCTAGAGCGATATCAATGATTATCCGAGAAAAATGTCCACAACGGCCATTACCTAATTCTAATAATACTAAAGGATCAGAAACAATAATATTTTCTTCGTAAACAGGTTGTTGAAAGAGATGGTGATAAATAGCTTGATTCAGGTTTATCAAAACATTGCGCCATTTTTCCTCATTGGTCATTAAATGGTTATTCACTTCCCAAAAAAGTTTTTTTAAAACTGCCAGTCTGGAAACACCATCTAACTTCCTCTCAATTTGATAAATTATTTCATAATCTACTGCATCTTTAGGGTATTCCCCATATTTACTTTCTTCCGATACTTTTTCTGGTGTTTGCCATTGTTCGGCATTAGCCTGATACTTTGCCCATGAAGCAGTTTTTAGATATTCAGTCGTTTTATCGTTAAAGTTACCAATTGGATAATAAATGAACGAATTTACCGCCCATATAATTAAAAGAAGTTTAGTAATCATCTATTTGTCTTTCTACAAAACATTAGCGAAAAATGATTTTAATTTCTCAAAAAAATAAAAACCAAAAATAAATATTATTAAAGATACACTGCCAAAAATTACAAAACTCCATGGATGATTAATATGGCCATAAAATAAAACATCCCGATACATATTAATAAGGTGTGTTATTGGGTTTAAAAGTATTGGCCATTTAAAAACTACTGGGATTGAATTTTCTAAATAAAGGACAGGAGTAACGAACATTCCGACGAGTAGAATCATCATAACCAATTCTTTAAGATCGCGGAAATAAACAGCTGAACTGGCCAAAATCCATCCCAAACCAACTGAAAAAATAAAATGTATCAGGATAACAA
>SDBT01016201.1_pt1 | contig 11810 bp, 11 predicted proteins | sample 2277101 | NCBI WGS metagenome assembly SDBT01 (sample SAMN10404973, study PRJNA504765) | marine sediment metagenome | isolation source: marine sediment core GS10_PC15, 103 cmbsf | place: Arctic Ocean: Southern Knipovich Ridge | collected 2010
AATCCGTACACGGCTCAATTTAAGGCGTATGATGCATTTCAAAAATAAAAATGGGTTTTCTCTCATTGAGGCGATGATTGCCATTGCTATTATTGGCATGATTCTCTCGCCTATGTTTATTTTGGAAACAAATGTATTTAATGCGGTGGCACGTATTGCTGAAAGGTTCCACCGTATTTTGCTTTCGAAACAATTTATATTTATCGCATATAAGGAGCAGCCTCCAGAGGCGAAAGAATTTAAACTGGAAGGAAAAAAAGAAAAACCAACGAGTTTGATGCGGTATAGTTTTGCTGCGGTGGATAAAAAATCATCGCTTGCAAAACTGGAGGGAATGTATCGCCAAGAGGTGATCACCTCGGGAGGGGATGCCGCCAATCCAGAAGGGCGTGCAGTACAATTTATATACAAACCGGAGCGACCACAGTCATGAAAAAAGGGTTTGTATTAATCGAAATTATGATTGGTATGGTGATTGCTGCGCTTTTAGCCACCGGGCTTTTGAATACCATTATGCAAGTGAGCAAGCTCCAGCAAGTCATTACGGGGATAACCTCAACTTATGGGCGCGTTGCTCTTTTTAATCAGCAGATGGAGCGTGATATTATGGGTGCCTTTGTGCCAACGCAGTATGATCTGCTACCAACGCAAACGGGGAAAAAAGAGGAAACAAAAAAGAAAGCGACGATCGACAAAATTTTCTATGGAGTAAGCAAAGGCAACGGCGGGCGTCTTGATTATCTTACATTTATTACCTGCAATCCACTGGAAATCTTTTTTGGTATCAAAGATATCAAACTCAAACCACGCGTGGCCCGCATCGTCTATCGCTTAATTCCGGATGCCCGGCGAAAAAATTCGTATGCCCTCTTAAGGCAGGAGGGGACCACCAATTTAACATTTGATTCCTATAAAAAAGATGCGCAAGGAGAGTTTCGTGCCTATGAGATGATTGGTGGGATTCAAGATCTTTCAGTTCGTTTTATTTCTATTGAAGAAAAAGAAGATAAAGATACGAAGAAGCTTTCATACAGTTACAAAATGACGCCAGATTGGAAAGATATTGATGAAAAAAGCCAGCAGGAAGTAAAGAAAAGTGATCAGCCACAGCAACGCCCTCGTCCGCAATTGCCGCAGTACGTAGAGTTTACGCTTTCTTTGTGGGACAGTCTCTATGAAAACTACAAAGAATTTGTAATGACCATTCCGGTGGAATCCAAGTATGGCCAATTCAAGCGACCCGAAGAAAAAAAAGAAAAAAGTGACCAAGAAGAAAAGAGCGAGCAAGAATCAGCAGAGAAAAAAGAGCCTGAATCCGACTTCGCCAAGGCTTCAACGGACAAGAAAGAAGTCGCCAAACCGGCAGGTAAAACATAATGAAAAAGCAGAACGGTTTTATTATTCCTCTTGTCTTGATGCTTATTTCTATTGCGATAGTGCTCGTGACTAGCATCTATCAAAAAGGTTCGATATTTGTGCCATTTATAAGCATGGTGACACAGCGTGAGCACGCAAAACTTTTGGCAATAAGTGGCGTCCAGGTGGCGATGAGCCAGTTAGCGAGTCCGCCCGCAGCGCCTGGTGAAAAAAAAGAAGTGCCCAAGCCGGGTGAAGGAGCTAAGGAAGGTGAGAAAGCACAAGCTCTGTCACCGGAGCAAGAAGCCAAAAATTTGTTGACGCAACTACTGCCAACCTTAAATCAATGGCAAGAGTATCCACTTAAAAAAGATATTGATGGTATTGATGGGAGGATCAAAATTGCGCTTTCATGTGAAGAAGGAAAATTAAATCTTAATTATATGTACGATTTTGTGCGAAGAAAATTTGCGGGGGAGGGGCAACCAAAAGGTGATTGGAAAAAAATAATGGAGTTTGTATCGAAACGAATCCAAAAGAGTATGGGTATTTCAGCCGATTTATTTGAATCATTTGAAAAATTCTTTAAACACCGGCAGTATAAAGTGAATGATGCTACAGAGCTTTTAACACTAGATGGATTTAAACAGTTTGCCCGTACTATTTTTTATGAGCCATCTACAAAAAAGGATTCGGAAAGGCCGCTGTATTTATTAGATATGTTTACGGTATATGGTAACGGTAAATTACAGCCGTGGCTTCTTTCCGATTCAGTACGTGGACTATTTGAAATGAAGCGAGTTGGCCAGACCGATGAAAAAAAGAAAAAAGAAATGATACAAGAGCTAGTTAAAAAATTCAAACCGAACATGAACGTCGCACAAGATTGGAACACTCTCTTTCAGCCACTGTATGGCATTGAATTTAATCGCTTGTTCAAAGGGATAGAAGCGATCTTTGAATCTTCATTTGATCCTAAGATATTTTCGGTGGTATCGTATGGAGTGGTTGGTGAAGTGACCCAGCGAGTGTATGCAATTCTCGAGCGAATGCGGCACGTTGATAAAGAGAAGACGTGGTATGATGTTAAGATTAGAAAATTCTATTGGATCTAAAAAAAGGGATACGCATTGATCGGTAAAGTTGAGACACGAGTTGGTATCTTTGTTCTACTAGCGCTGGTCGTGTTTGGCTATATGGGTTTTCACATCGGCGCTTTTCGCTTTGATCGGGGCCAGTATGCGCAGTACACTCTCTTTTTTAAAGATGTTTCTGGTTTGGCTCGAAAAGGTGACGTTAAAATTGCCGGTGTCAAAGTTGGGTGGGTTGAAAATGTTAATTTAGTGCCGAATGATCCCACGCAGGCAGAAGTAATTATCATGATTTCCAAAGATTACTCTCTCTATAGTGATGCGTATGCAACGGTGCGTCAGGATGGGCTTTTAGGGCCAAAGTATGTCGAAATTAATTCCGGTGATCCGCTTTTACGCAAGCTCCAGCCAGGTGATCCGTTAAGCCGTCCAAGCACTGAACCAGTTTCAGTCGATGAGCTGATGCAACAGTTTAAAAAGATTGCAACGAATGTTGATGAAATTACCACTTCATTTAAAGATGTAGTGGGCGGCGCTGAGGGCAGAGAGCAGCTGCAGTCCATTTTTGATAATGTGCAAACCTCTGTTGAGCGATTGTCATCCGTATCAGATGTACTTGATAGAGCGCTTGTTCGCAACGAAGATCATCTTGACACCTTCATGCAAATCGGCACCACGGTGCAGACAAATCTTGATAAAATCTCAAGTGTCTTTGATCGAGACTTTAACCGCGTAGCCACTAAATTCGAAAGCACCGCTGGAGCTCTTGAAGATGCATCGCTGCAAGCGCGTGATGGCATGCGTAGCATAAGTTCGGTAGCTGAAAAAATCGATGAGGGCAGAGGGCTTCTTGGTAAGCTCGTGAATGAAGATGAAACGTATCGCGATCTCAAACTAGCCATAGAAGGCTTCAAGAACTATCTCACCAAGATCGATCGCATGCAGATTGTCTTTGATACACACTTTGAATCTATGATCAGAAAAGCAGAAGGATATGAGTGGGAGGATTCAAAAGGATTCTTCGGCATGCGGATCTATCCACGCGAAGATTATTTCTATCTCCTTCAGATTGCCACTTCTGAAAAGGGATATATTAAACGGAAGTTTATAGAAAGAGATTACTTCGATTCGGAAGGCAAGCCAATAGATACCTCGATCATACAAGATCGTCCGTTTAATGAGGGCCAACTCAATTTGGATGATTTAACACGTCTTTCCTTAGTGCAAGATCACCGCAAAACAACCGTGCATAGAGATTCATTCAAGGTAGATCTCCAGTTTGGTAAAATATTTAAAGATATTGCATTCAGAATTGGGCTGTTTGAAGGAACGGCAGGCGCAGCTGTGGACGTGGATATTCCGTTTGGCACTGATAAATTCCGTTGGGTAACCTCCCTCGAAGCGTATGACTTTAATGGCCGCAATCGCTTGATTGAAGATCGTCGTCCCCATCTGAAATGGTTGAATAAGATCTTTATCTTGAGAAATATTTATAGCACCTTTGGCGCAGATGACTTTGTAAGTCAAAAGAACGCAAGCGTCTTCTTCGGCGCAGGTATTCGATTTGGCGATGATGACATTAAATATTTCTTGTCTAGTATCTCCGGCGTTGGGGGTACCAGTTTTCAAACATAATTAATCATTAAAATCAAGGAGCATCTATGAAAAAAGCAATGATACTAAGCGCAAGCCTATTGTGCGCATCGTTCTCTCTCTATGCCATGGAGACAGAGACTGAGACAAAGGAATTCCATCCTTCTGCAGGAAAAAGTGATGAAAGTTATTGTATGAGATATTTTTGCCAAAGGAAGACGCGGGGCGATTGTATTGATAGCGGTACACAGTTGGCTTTCAATGTATTAACAGCCAGGCTTTTTTCATCTATGTACGTTATTTATTATCGTAGAACCAGGGGCCAAATGAGCGTAGATATAAAGACTAGTTGCGATATGCCAGGGGGAAAGGAGATAAAAGAATCTTTTACAGATGCTGGTTTTGAAAATGTGTTAACTCCAAGGGAAAAGGTGAAGCGTGGTGATACAGAGGGTGAAGAAGTTCCCAAAACATTTTTTTGTCATCGACTTGAAGACAAAGATAAAGGGAGCCTATCTTGGGGACGGTATTTCTGCCCTAACGTGGAAAAATGGACATCAAATTATGATAAAGCTCTTCAGGCTTTGGCGGAGATGTATTCTGTAGGCCTGAGACCGGGCCAGAATGAAGTTGTTCATTGTTTAGATGTAACGCCGGGAAACTACCTCCATTTAAAAGAAGTTGTAGATCTTGAGGTAAAGAAAAGTTTCAAGAAAGCAGGCATAGAATTAATGACTTCGCACGAATACTTTGAAAGCCTTACTTCTCGTGAGAGAGAAGAAGAATAGTGCTAAACTTTTTCAAAATTCTGTTGCGCTGCCCAGGAAATAAATACATGTTTCACGAAGGTGAGTCGTTTCTTTTTTCTTTTGGCTTGTTTGATCTTCGTATCATTCGTGGGAAAAATTCGCATTAATCTGCTTCTTTTAACAATTTGCGCAAGCGTAATGTAGCGGCTTATGCGCCGATTTTCTCGGTCAACTGCTTTCATAAACTCCATGTACGAGCTAAGCCGATCTTTAGAATGGGTTAAATACCGATTAAGAATAGTCTCACGAAGATTTTGTTGTAATTCATGCTGGGGGCACTCATGCAATTCTTCTGCGCTCATATGCTTTTTCCACGCTGCCCAAAGATCTGAGCGATTCATGAAATGATTGCCCGCAAGCAATGCAGTTGATACGCAGACATAGGTGCCAATAAACGTACCTATTGCTATGCGCTTTTTATTAAGCTTGATAAATGTTTGTGCCGATTGCGCCAGCTCAGAAGGAGATAATTTAGTGAGCTGAACATTATGCTGTTGTAAAAAACTAGATATACGAGCTTGCACTGAACTGAATGCGTGTGCTGTAGCCGTAACGATGGTATTGGTAGATGTGGTAACGTTTAGTTTGGTGGAGTCTTGATTGGCCTGAATTTGTTGGGGGCTATTAAAGATATTTACTGTTACACCCTGTTTTGACTCAGCATTAGGGGTAGAGGTATCGACCTGCACATGTTGCGGTGGAGAAGGGAGAAAGGGCTGAAGCTCTTGTGACTCATTGCCTGTATCTGATTCGGTGCTTCCATTATTTCCTGAAAATACAAAACTTTGTGAAAAAAGAAGCAGTAAAACAAACAATCGATGGTGCACGCTCATTCGTATCTCCTTGCTTTTTAACGATCATTTGGGTATGGTTCCATGCATCTCCAAAAAGAATAGCCAAGCGTATCAAAAAGTCGCTATACCTGATAGAAAAAATAATTAAAGGTAAAGAGGGTGTGTATGTCCTTATGGTATGACATAAAAAAGACGTATGAAGAAAATCTTCTGGAAGGCCCGTTTTTTGGTGGCCAAATCCCGCAGCGTATTATGCCTCCCAAAAAAGAATGGTCAAAACTTTTTGATTATCAGGTTATGACGCCGCTCGGCGTGCCGGCCTGCCCGTTTGTGGTGAATGCGCGTGGCGCTCAATTAGCAAGTGATTTGGGATTTGACGTTATCACGTGGAAGACTATTCGTAGTAAAACAACATTAGCGCGGCCGTATCCCAATGTTGCATTATTACGCAATACGCCCATTCATAGTTTTGATCAACTAATGACGGTCACTGAAACGCTTCCCGATTCTTTTTCAGATTTAGCAGTTACGGTGTCGATCGGGAATGCATCGCATGAATTTGATTGGGTGATGAGCGAGATGGAGCGCGGTATTTCTTACGTGAAGCCAGGGCAAATATTAATTTCATCTCTTTATGGGGTGGGAGATACACAGGATGCATTGATTGCTGATTTTGTACATCTGGCTTGTTGCGTTAAAGAAGTTGGTATGCATGCAGTTGAGGCAAATCTTTCCTGCCCGAATGTGGATGGCTTGCTGTATAAAGATGTTGATCTGGTTTCAAAACTGTGTTCGGCATTAGTTTCAGTATTAGGAACTACGCCTCTAACTATTAAATTGGGCATATTCAATTCAAAAGATGAGATGAAAAAAATACTCACAGCCGCAGCAGCTGCAGGAGTGCGTGGTATTACCGGCATCAATGCGATTGGCCTGAACGTGATTGATGAAAATGGCGATCAGTATTTTAAAGGCCGTCCTCATGCGGGCGTATGCGGTGCGCCTATTCAGCCCTATGGCTTGCAATTTATTCGCGATGCTCGTCGTATAAGTGATGAAGAAAAATTAGATCTGACTATTTTAGGATGTGGCGGAATTACCCTTCCTGAGCATATTGATTTATTTCTTGAGGCCGGAGCAGATGCTGCATTATCAGCAGCTGGCGCATTATACAATCCGTACATAATGAACGAATATCAATCACGTACCGAGCATCTTTTTCAAAGAAAATCTGAACCAGCACAACATAAAGGAATGTAATGGAACGGCAAAACTCTAAAGAAGAATTACTCCATAAATTGTTTGAAATAGAGGCGATAAAAGAAGGGGAGTTTACCTTAGTAAGTGGTATCAAATCTCCTATCTACATTGATCTACGTCGTATTATTTCGTTTCCTGATGTGTTTCAATATGTTGTAGATCTTTTGTGGCAAGAGATTGTGGATAAAGAAGTAAATCACGTGGGAGGAGTGCCTTACGCCGCGCTTCCCTTAGCAAGTGGGGTTGCGTTGCTTTACCAAAAATCGATGCTTATGCCACGCAAAGATACGAAAGATCATGGCGCTGTTCGCACTGTTGAGGGAGTGTATAAACGAGGAGATACGGTAGTACTTTTGGAAGATGTGGTTACGAGTGGTGGAAGCATTTTAAAAGCAGTCGATACGCTTGAAAAGGTGGGGCTTGCAGTAAAAGACGTGGTGGTATTCATGGATCGAGAACAAGGAGCAGCGAAAAAGCTAGCCGATCGTGGCATAAATCTGCGTGCAGTGTGCACCTTGTCTGAAGCCATTGATACCCTGCGCAATGGAGGAAAAATAGATGACGATGCAGTGATGCGTATTACGAGTTTTATTAAAGAACATCAGTTTTAACTGCTAACGGAGATATGCAAGTGATTACCCCTCATCCTACACCAGAATTACCCATTCCGCAGTATACGAGAATTTCTTATGCGCATCGTATTGCTGATTTTTCAAATGCTACAGCTCGAAAATTGCTTGAGATCATAGAGAGAAAAAAAACCAATCTATGCGTCTCTGCAGATGTAACTTCATGCAAAGAACTGATTTCTTTGATTCATCAGATTGGCGATCATATTTGTATATTAAAAACGCATATCGATATTATTCATGATTTTCATCCCGCCTTAATAACCCAACTAAAAGAGCTTGCGCAAACATATGATTTTCTTATTTTTGAAGATCGTAAATTTGCAGATATTGGTAATACCGTAAAACTTCAGTATGAAGGCGGTATCTATCGTATTGCCGATTGGGCAGATATCATCAATGCGCATACGATTCCAGGGCCCGGCATCATTCAAGGTTTGAAAGAAGTGGGACACAAAAAAGAAAGAGCTCTGGTATTGTTACCGCAGATGAGTAGTGCCGGCAATTTAGCAAGCGGAGAATATACAAAAAAAACAGTAGCAATGGCACAGCACGAAAAAGATTTTGTTATTGGTTTTATTGCCCGAGAGTATTTGGATGGCAGATTTTTACATTTTACGCCGGGAGTAAAAATGCAAGAAGGGGGCGACGGCCTTGGGCAGCAATACATAACGCCTGAGAAAGCAATACAGCAGGGATCAGATGTGATCATTGTGGGACGCGGGATATACCAATCGAAAGATCCCCGAAAGAGCGCCCAAGAATATAAAAAATCTGGGTGGGATGCCTATCAAGCACTATTATAAGAAACTTCTTCTCAGTTGGTGAATGGTGCGCGCTTTGTGTTACCATCGTTGAAAATTATTTCAGATGAACTCTTTAAAGAGGGGGAGACAAGTCTCATGCGTAACGCCACATTGTTTTTTATTATTCTCTGTTTTTTAGGATCGGTGCAATTAACTGCAATGGAAGTTGATGAGGATAGGGGGTTTCCATCTCTGCTTGAAAGGATAAAATTAAGTGAACGGGTAGGAGCTGCATTGGAAAATGCACTTCTAGCTCGAGAGATGCGGGAATTTTATAAAGTATTGGGAGAAGAAGTAACGGAAGAAGGAATTAAGGCACAAATTGCTGAGGCTAATGAAAAAGAGGCGATTTCTGCTGTAATGAATCAGGAACAACTATATATTCCTGTAGTGAGAAAAGGCCGTGCGAAGTATTGGAATACAGCAAATCAAACTAAGCAACAAGAAAAAAATACTCAAGCAGCACAAAGTGCGAGCAATGATTGTAAACTATGTCCTCAAATTCAAAATCCCAGGAAAGATGCAGAGAATTATGTGGTTGAGCGTAAGGGAGATGCGATTGTATTTTTGAATCGATTTCCCTATAAAGTGTTGCAGTTACTCTTTCTATGCAAATCACATACAAAACATTATGCAGATCTAACTGCGCAAGAACAGTGTGACGTTGATGAGCTACAACAGCAATGGGTAAGACGCATTCAATCTGTATGTGGCTTTAATGATTATGTTTGTTTCAGCAATGAAGGGCATGCGTGTACGGGAGGAACTCTTCCTGATCATTGGCATCGGCATCTCTACCCACGCTATGATAGTTCTCGTGCAATTGAGCGCCCCCTTGCGGACTATTTGATGCAGGCGCAGCAGACCAGTTTGTATGGTGAGTTTTTGCAGTTACGTGACACTGATGTAAGTGGAAAATTGCAAAAAGTGTATGGCTTGTATGGTAATGTACTGAAAAACGCGAAAATGAGAGCATCAAGTAAGAAGAAGTCTGCTTGCACGGAGTGTACAATGTGTACAGTTATGAAAGATAAGGAGCATTCGGTGCATAAATATGTACTTGCTGATACGCCAGATTTTACTATTTACTTTAATCCAGAAGGTTCCTTTTTGGGTGAAGTAATGTTTGTTTTTAAAGAGCATGTAGCCTCTCGAGGCACTTTGCAAGAAGCATCGTCGCAAGCATTTAGAAAGTATCTTTCAAAAATTCAGACCATTTTGCCAGACACGATAGGTATGGATGGTTTTAGTTGTAGTGAAAGTACCAGAGGAGGCCATTCGGTGTTTGTGATAAGACCTCGCAAAGTTCCTAATATTTCGACAGGCGTATTGGAAACAGGTGAGGCAATTATAAGTGCTGATCCGGATCAAATCTATAAAGATGTGAAGGCTCAGCTTGAAAACTAGAAGTTATGCGTATTTATAATAAAAAGCCCCGCTTTAAACGGGGCCATCTTTTTTAGACAGTCTGTTGCGTTGTTTTCTGTTGAGAGGTGGTGACCGGTATTTCGCCTTGTTTTTGTTTTGAAAGTTCCATTGCACGAATGAGGCGTGTCACGCCAATGCCGCCGCCGCATCGAGGGAAGAAATCATGGCTGAGAAATTCATCCAGTTCTTTGATAACGCGTTCTTTACCAAAATGATTAAAGAGCAGTTTTGCAAACATACCATGACTGATTGTATGAAAAAAATCTCTCATTTCATCAATGTTACAGCTTCGCTCAGCTGTTCCCATTGTTTCCATCCCATAAAGAATAGCATCAATTTTTTTGGCATGGTCTCCCTCTTTTTTCATATTAAAAAAGGGATGCGTGTAAAACGGAAAGTTTTTCAAAAAAAAGACCGGGCTAAAGTCATTCCATATTTTGGTTTCTTGAGGGGCACTAATTTCTTCAGTGCCATAGTAATCTGCAACAAAACTATAATCCCCATCACGAAATGTTTCTTTTTCTCCCAAACCTAAGTGTGCACATAAATCTTCAAGAAGGCGCTGCAATGTGTTCATGTTGCCATGAGTTTCAAATTCAAAAAGAGGAAACATGTTTAAGTGGCGCTCGGCGATTGGATCTGGTTCATCGCGATAACTGGTGGTACTGCAAAAGAGTCCCGGTACTTCTGGATTTTTAAGCAGATCATGTTCGAGCCACATTTGCCCTGTTTGAGGCAACGGCCATTTGGTGCCGGCAAATACATACGTGGCAACTGTGGCAGGATCTTCACATGCAGCTAAAATGCTCCGGCGTGATTGCGTATCAACCTCAATGAATCCGCGATCCAAAAAAAACCCGCGCAATTTTTGCGTGGTTTCATGATAATTTTTGAGCGTGTTATAACTAGACAGAGGAATGGTACTCATAGGTAAACCCTTTTTTAAGTACGGTTAAAAATGGATATTGCCAGAAAAGATACCAAGCGAATTACGGTAAGGCAACAAGTAGTGCCGAGAAAAAGATATCATGATAAGCTTTGTGTCAGAATGTTAGCTGCATATTAAAGGAGTATAGATATGATTATTAAACAGATTGGTGATTTTATTCTTTCTGCCTGGATCTGGCAATTTACGGCAGATTGGTTTCATCCGGTGATTACCGGCATCGTGATGTTTGTGATGTTGCGCCTGATCATGCGTCGATCTCGATTGCGATCATTGTGGATAAGTCTTGCTGCTCAGTTTGTTGCTTTTGGCCTTCTTACCATTATTGCAATTGGGATACTAGTGCATTTGTTTGGATGGGAATTTGATCCTATAGATCCCCACGAAGGAATCAAGCAAATTTCTGCATTTGCGCCGAGCATTGCGCTTGGAGTGCTCTATGCTATTTTTCAATCATGCATGTTTATTTTTGGCTATTTTTTTTGGGACATAAACATTATTGGATACATAGTTATAAGTTGGCTGAGCAATGGCATCGGTGCTATTCTGAGTTATATGTTTATCAGTATGGCTGAAATTATGAAATACGCAGGATAAAACTATGACAGGGACATCAGAGGATATTGCCTATCTTTCAACATTAGTATCAGAAAATAAACGCAAGCTGATTGCAAAAGCGCTCGAATATCGCACGCATTATCTCACGGTTGCGCTTGAGGATATTAGGCAACCGCACAATGCAAGTGCGGTGATTCGCTCATGTGATATTTTTGGTGTGCAAGATATTCAGGTAATTGAATCGGAGGAAGCATTTAATGCGCTTAATACGGTGGCCAAAGGAGCAAGCAAATGGGTAAATCTTTACCGCTATAAAAATATGAAAGAGTGTGTTGCAACGCTCAAAAAAAATGGCTATCGCATTGTGGCCACCACTCCCCATGAGCGAGGCTATACTCTTTCAGAGCTTCCCATTAATCAAAAAATCGCGCTGCTGTTTGGCACCGAAATTACTGGTCTTTCCGATGAATCAATTGCTCTTGCAGATGATTTTGTTACCATTCCGATGTTTGGCTTTACGGAAAGTTTTAATATTTCAGT
>SDBT01016202.1_pt1 | contig 11810 bp, 6 predicted proteins | sample 2277101 | NCBI WGS metagenome assembly SDBT01 (sample SAMN10404973, study PRJNA504765) | marine sediment metagenome | isolation source: marine sediment core GS10_PC15, 103 cmbsf | place: Arctic Ocean: Southern Knipovich Ridge | collected 2010
CCGGAGGCGGTGGAGGAAGTGCAAATGGAACTGGAAGCAGAAATAATACTGGAGGTGGCGGCGGTGATCCCAACGGTGGAGCAGGGCTTCCTACATCTACAGACACAAACCAAGGTACAGGTGGTGGAGGGGGTACTACATCTACGGGTGGTGCTGCAGGAATAGACTCCGGTGCTCTTGGCTATACCGTCAATGCAACTGTCGGAACTTTAGGACAAGGAGGCGTTGGGTCAGCAGCAGGTTCTAGAGCAGGTGGCGGCGGTGGTGGCGGCAATTATGGCGGCGGTGGTGGCGGTGCGTCTCAGGGTGGCGCCGGTGGCTCACCAGCTGCTGGTGCTGGTGGCGGTGGATCTTCACTACTACCTGCTGGATATACTATAACTGGTACAAACGATGGTAATGGCTATATCGATATTTCATGGCTTGGTAGTGGAACTGGTGGGGTGTTGGCAGTTTACGGCAGTAACAACACGCTCCTAGATTCATTCATTTCTCAGGATAGTATGACTATAACGGTTGACTCCTTATTCGTCGTAGATGTTCCGACATCTACAGCTACTATCGCCGAGACTTTGCAAGGTAGTAAGTTTACGGTTGTTGATACGGGCATCGTGACAACAGGAACCGACACAACCTACGGCCAGCTTATTGACGTCACTCGCACCGGAGCTACAGGCGGCACAATAAATACCATTGGGCTAGATATTCAAGCTATCGGCGACACAGGGGGTACCTCAATGGTGACAGGCCTCAATATAAACGTCTCCGGAGCAGACACCAATTATGCAGCCTTATTCCAAGGTGGTAGCGTGGGCATTGGCGACGCTACACCTGATGCGCAGCTTGACATTCAAGTTGGAGCCGTGGGTACTACTGGATTAATCGTTCAGGGCATAGCATCACAAACAGCAGACTATCTACAGGTAATAGATTCAGCAGGCACTTCAGAGTACTTCTCCATAGATAGCTCAGGCAACATCTTCTTCACTCAACTAAACTGTTCAGGCAATCTCAACGGGGGCACACTTACGGCCTCAGCTACAGGACAAATTAGTTGTTCAGACGACGACGGAGGCGGTGGCGGTGGTGGGGGTGGTGGAATTACGAATGAATATATTGGGTACAATACCATTGGAGCTAGCAACGAGGCTGCCGTTGCAGGTACTGTTTACGCTATGCCAGTCACGCTTAGTAGCTCTGGACTACTTGCTTCAGTAGATGGTTATGTTGAATCTGTCTCGAGCAGTTGGGCAGTTGGTTATGCGGCTGCAGTGTACGAGGATAACGCAGGTGTACCAGGTAGGCTTATCACGGTAACAGGTACTAGTGAAGCAAATAATGTCTATCCGAACCCCGATGTTCCGGGATGGGTGTCGTTACCGACATCAGTATGGCTCGAGGCTGGGGATTACTGGATTGCATTTGGAACTACAGATCTTGGAAGCGGAACGCAGGCTCGTACGTATTACGACACATCGGGCTCTGGCTACACCATTGCTTCAGGTATCTCTGGTCTAGTAGGAGAGCCTGGTAACGGTGGGACAACGTCAACGTCAACTTCGAAAGACTATTCCGTGAGAGGTTCATTTATACCTTCGACTGGTGGAGGCTCCACAACGTCTGAAACCTACGACGATGTTGTTACCGAACTTAGTCCGGTTCACAGGTGGGAATTTGACGAAGCATCCGGTGACATACTCGACAAAGTTGGCTCGCTTGACCTTACTATTTCTGGGACAGTGACAAGAAGTAAAGATTCGCTTATCGGTGATGCGTCGTTGGGCTTTGACGGGTCAACGGGATATGCTGCGGCGAGTGTCATTGGGAATGTACCGACTGGTACCGCAGAACGAACCATTGTGATGCTTTATAAACCTAATGCTGCTATCTCTGCTCAGAAGACAATCCTATCTTATGGTGCATGGAGTTCTTCTAACGCTCATGTGCAGATGGCGATAGCAAGTGGTGGAGTTGAAGGTCGTGTGGCGTTTGGAACATGGGGGAGCGACATTTCTGAGGATTGGGGCGGTGATGATGAGTCGTGGCACCTTATAGCTTGGGGAGCGAAGAACGGTGTTCTCTATGGGTTCCAGGATGGTCAACATGCATCACTTGAAACAGCGTTCAATTCTGGAACAGACCCACTTGATATTGCAAGGACAATTAACGGTACAGAATACTCACCTATCGACGTTGACAGTGTTTTCGTTCTTGATAGTTGGGTCGGTTGGCGTGAACTTGACAGACTATGGAATACCATTACCGGAGCAGGAGCTTCTAACTCGGTCAGCACACTTCAGGGTGCGTATGACAACGACATTCAAGGCTCAGCAGACATCATCACGACTGACGGTAAGGATTTACTAGTAACACTAGCTGATACAACAACAGACTCTAGTCTAGTGGTAAACATTACTGGAACAGGCAACCAGTTCTTGATTCAAGATGGCGGTACAGACATATTTAGCGTTTCAGATGGAGGGATAACACTGCTTCAAAATACAACAGACTCTACAACAGCCTTCCAGATTCAGGACTCTGCCGCCTCAGAACTACTTACAGTAGACACAACCAACAGAAGAGTCTATGTAGGCGACACTACGCCCGATTCGGTAGGCGATCTTTTCGTAGTGGACACCAAGAACACTACTGGTGATCCAACGGGTGTAGATGGCGCAATCTATTACAACTCATTCCTTAACAAGTTCCGATGCTATGAGGATAGCGCTTGGGTGGACTGTATAGGAAGCGGAGGCAGTAGTAGCAGTGGTAGCGGCGGCACGTCAACACCGGAATTTGCACCACTAGACTCAGTGTATGGCGATATTACGAACGAAGAATTTGATGGTGGCATGGGTGCATGGACAGACCTTTGTAGCTCGGACGTAACAATCGGCGCTAACAATTGGGCTTATGCAGAATCTGACACAGCTGGCACTGGAAGCACAGCAGCAAATGGGGGATTTGGTTTTTACAAGACTGTACCAGCAGGCGACTTCTCTGTACGCGCAAAACTCTCACCTATTAGGTCTGATTCGGGTGCGGAATCTGATGCACGGTATGGCATATTCATAGCGGATAATTCAGGCGGAAATGGTTACATAGTTGGCCCGCAGGTATCTGCAAATCGTGTTATCAATTCTGATGACTTCACTGGCTACTCTAGGACAGCCGATTGGAATGGCTATGCAGGTCACGATGCTTATATTAATGATCAAGGCTCCCCAAGAGGAGATATTGTATACGCCAGGCTTGATTACAACTCTTCAGCCAATACAATTGATTACTACTACTCAAGAGGTAGTGATTGGATATGGTTTGATCAGCAGACAAGTGTCACTGCACCAACCGACCTAGGGGTAGCAGTATGGGGTAACACGGCCAACGTGCGAGCGGATGACAGGATAATGGTTGACTGGGTTAGAGTTGGAAATAACTGGACGTATAACCCATCTTTTAGTGGCGGTAGCAGCGGTTCGTCTTCAGGGTTAGTATTACTTGGCGAGAGCACACTTACAACTGCAGGTACAAAGATATCAGTTTCGGGCATACCTCAAGACGCCACGCATCTGCTTATTGAAGCAAAACTAACGTCTTCGTATGGCGGCGGTTCATCTGCGCAAGTACGATTTGGTGGCTCGAGCATAGATACTGGTACAAACTACGCTTGGAGTTCTAACGGCACCCCTGCATCAAGCTCGTCAACATCTGACAGTAAAATGGTGTTTGCTAGAGCGGTAGTAGGCGCAGACGACGAAGCATTCTCTTGGACAACAGCAGAGTGGAAAGTATTTGACTATGCTGACACATCCTCTGCAAGACTTGTCAGTGGTTATGCAGAATCTTTGTACAATAATACCTCCAGAGCAAGTTCAGCCGATTGGGGTCGCTGGGACAACACTACTGATGGAGTACAGATAATCGAAATAGAAAGTGATGCTGGTGATTTTGCTATAGGCTCAGAAATAAAGGTTTGGGGTATATATGACGGAACAGCTGGTTCTAGTGGAGGCTCCTCCGTCTTCCAAAACCCAATCGATGTATACAAGGCCAGCACAGATACACCTGACGATGAATTTAATTTACCTACTTTGAATTCCAAATGGACTGCAGTAAATGGTTCTTCTGGCACGGTTGATTTGCTGGAAGCAGGTAATGTAGCTGAATACGATCTTTCAACAAGGCCGGGCTCAATCTTGCTACAAGCTGGTAAAAGTGGGTCTGAGGAAGTAAATCTACGACAAGATTATACTTTGCCCGACGGTAATTCAATAATACTAGCTCTTAGTCCGTCAATATCTTCAGACGGAGAGCCTGGGATTGCTAATAACAATACAAGGGCAAGTCTAGTAATAAATGATAATGATACGTCCTGGAGCAGCGGAGAATATTCTGAGTTAACATTTGACGCACAGGATGGTGGTACGAGGGTCTTGTTCTATGATGGCACTACAGTTAATGGATCGACCGGTGCAAATTCTCTCACGTCAATTAATTTAGCGGGTGAAAAAATATACTTAAGACTTTCTAGGAGTGGCACTAGCATATACGCATACTACTCAATCGATGGTTCATCTTGGGTGAATCTGGGAACAGTAACTCGAAGTACTGCTGCCACTAATGTTTGGATTGATGTAAGCTCTGTGGCAGCAGACGGAGATGTTGTGCCCATACATGCAATTGATTGGGTTAGACAAGGAACCAACGACCTTGACCCATGGTCAATCAACTGGCGCGCTGGTGCTTCTAGCTTCGGGGAGACACTACAAGGTTCATATAACAACACCGTCACAGGCGATGCAATAATTGCCACTACTGATGCCAAAGATATTCTTTTCCAGCTCACAGACACTACGACAGACAGCGACTTCGTAATAGAAATTCAAGGTGGTAATAACGTAATTATTAATCGAACTGCAAGTGACGGAACACTTATCAGTCTACAGCAGGCTGGGGTAGAGGAAGGCACGATATCCGTATCTGGTGCAGACGTATCATACAATGCTTTCACCGGTTCTCACTACGGTTGGAATTTATCTGACAATTTTGTAAAAGGCGAGCTTGTTAGCTACAACGGAGACAACAAACAGCTCCATGAAAACCCAGAATCTGAAGTGCTCTATGGATTTAGCCAAACTACCCAGGAGAATGATTCGAAAGTCTTTGGCGCCTACTTGGACGTTTTGAACCCTCTGCTAGACAGAAGCGTCGATAACCCTCATCTCATCATGGCGGTAGGAAACGGAAAGATGTGGGTGGTCGATGAAGGTCAAGACATTGAAGCTGGCGATTACCTAATATCTTCATCTACCTTGGGACATTCAAGGCTTGACCCACGAACAGATGCCATTAGCTACGTTGTGGCACGTGCGGCTGAAGATACAGACTGGAGCACAGTAACCGAGACTATTGGCGGAAAGAAGCACATCAGGGTATCTGTAACCTTCGAGATGTTCACTAGAGACAACATCACGTCGACTCTTCAGGCTGAGAACCTGGATATTCTGGACTCGGCAACCGTCGGCGGCAGCTTAACTGTAACTAGTAACTTAACAGTAGGTGGCGTGACTTCTACTACTACGCTATCTGTCACAGGAACTGCGACAGTGAATACCCTAGTGGTCACTAGCAACGCAACTATTGCTGAGCTCACAGTTTCTGGCGATACCACTGTTGAAGACCTCTACGTGAACGGCCATATTATTTCCGGTGGCGACACCCCAGTGGTAGTCGAAAAATCTGCGGCGGGTGAAGCTGGCATCTGGCCTTCTACTTCCGCAGTGCTCGCTGAGATTATTGGTACTGATACTGCGGGTACAATCACCGTAACTACTGGTGAGAATGCGAGTCCGGGTGAGTTAATGGAGATAACGTTTGACGAACAATACAACAAACCACCTACTGTTACTCTGACACCTCTTGGTGAGTCTGGCGCTAGCCTCAACCACTACATATCGTCAGTTACCGAAACAGGTTTCGTTCTTGGAACCCTTAACGCTGCCCAAGACGACACAACGTACCAGTTCCAGTACCAAATCATCCAATAACCTTGAAACTCGCTTCAACGTTTCTAAGATCGGGTTTTAGAAAAATACGGGTGTGTCGGTATTAACGGGGCGTAGGTGGTATAATTAAGCCTGAAAGTTTGAAAGTAAAGAGACAAAAATGGCAAAAAAAGTAATCGCAGTAGCTAATCAAAAAGGGGGAGTGGGTAAAACCACCACGGCTATAAACCTAGCAGCTTATTTAGCTGCCGACGGCGAGAGGGTATTGTTAGTAGATTTAGACCCACAGGCAAACAGTACAAGTGGACTAGGAATAGACAAATCAAATCTTGAGAATTCGGCGTATCATGCACTTTTCGACAGCGAACTCGCTGAAAACGTTTTAGTGCAAACGGAATTCGGCGTAACGGTAGTGCCCGCAACACCTGAATTAGCTGCAGCAGAGGTAGATTTAGTCCAAGAACTTGGTAGAGAATACAAACTTAAGTCATTGATAGATAAGTACGATTTTGACTACATTATCATCGATTGTCCTCCAAGCCTTAGTCTTCTGACAATTAATGCTCTCAGTGCTGCAGATTATGTCTTAATACCCGTTCAAGCCGAATACTACGCTCTCGAGGGGTTAAGCCAGCTTCTGGACACAATAAACCGTGTTCAACAAGCCCTTAACACGGAATTAGAGTTACTAGGAGTGCTTCTAACCATGCACGACAACCGAACGTCACTCTCCGATCAAGTACATTCAGAAGTGAAAAAACACTTTCCGGGCAAAGTTTTTGACGTAGTAATACCTAGAAATGTTAGAATTGCTGAAGCCCCAAGTTACGGAAAACCAATCTCCGGACACGATAAGCGTTCTAAAGGCGCAAAAAGTTACAAAAAGCTAGCTAAGGAAGTCCAAACTAGGACCAAGAAAGGTGGGAAATGATGGCAAAAAAGCAAACAGGACTAGGAAGGGGCTTTGATTCTTTAATTCCTACTCATCTTGTTGAAAGCAAGTTCGACCCGACAGCCAAAAAGGACGAATCAATTTCACGAACAAAAAATGTACTCATCCAAGATATCAAACCTAACAGAGGTCAGCCGCGCAAGAACTTCGACGAAGACAGCCACAACCAATTAGTCATGTCAGTTAGAACGCACGGTATTATTCAGCCTTTGGTAGTGTCTGAAACTGCTACTGGATACATAATCGTGGCAGGTGAACGGCGTTATCGAGCTGCCAAGGATGTGGGCTTAAAAGAATTGCCAGTGACTATCCGAACGCTCGACGATCAAGCTGCTTTGGAAGTAGCATTGATCGAAAACCTTCAACGGGAAGACCTAAACGCGCTAGAAGTAGCAACTGCTTTTTATAAGCTTATTGATCAGTTCAATATGTCGCATTCTCACATTGCAAAAAGTACCGGAAAAAGCGAGAGCGCAGTAAAAAATACCGTAAGATTGCTAGGCCTACCCAACCCCGCCAAGGACGCGCTACTGGATGGTCGTATAACAGAGGGACACGCACGCCAGGTATTGGCTCTAAAAGAATCGAAAAAGCAACAAGAACTGCTAGATTTGATACTTCGGCACGGCTGGACTGTCCGAAGAGCAGAGCAGTTTGTTACCGCCACTAAAGAAGGTGCTAAAGACAGCGAAGAAGCAGTTAAGCTTTCCCAAAAAGAGACCGAAGAGACTAAAGCGCTGGGCAAAGCTTTGAAAACTAAAGTATTGCTCCGACCAATGGCAAAAGGTGGACGAATAATAATTGAGTATAAGTCCAAAAAAGATTTGGATAGAATTTCTAAGAAATTACTAGGTAAATAGTCCTCATAACCCTAGTCGAGTTATATAATTAGCTATATAACTCAGTTATAAATATTAGCTAAAATCCGGCACTGTTTAGGCAGTGCACGCATCATCTTTTTTGACAGCAAAAATATTCTTTTCCAAAGAATCAAACCTTTGTCATTTTGACGGCCAAAATGACATAAAACCCGCCTCGACAGACGAAAACATGACTGAGAAATGCCATAGCTACACCGGAGCTCTCAATCAGCTGCGCTGATCTGTTTATTACTTTAGGATGTAAACAGATAAAGCTCGAGCTCATTATTCGGTGTAGTTACACCATTTCTTAATCAGTTTTCTTTAGTGTCGGGCGAACACAACTAATGCGGTGTGCTGGCAAAACAGCGCCTTTGATTCTTTTCGCAAAGAATCACATATTGTGCGACACGGTCGATATTTAGTTATTTGATGCTTATGGTCGTTCTTGGAATACGTGAAAACTTAGTTATGAACGGCGAAATTGATTCACCATTAAACCGAGCAATCTTACCAAGTTTCAAAATGTCTTCAAGTTGCGACGGATCGTGTTCGATAATTATATAGCCTTCGTCTTTGACGAAATTATTTACAGTCCTAAAGAAGCGCTCGTAAATACTGAGCCCACGCGAATCGTCAGGGAAGAGAGCAAGTGCAGGTTCATGCTTTAAGCTCGGTAGAATAGATATTTTGTCCAACGCCACGTAGGGGAGATTAGCCGCAACAACATCAAATTTCTTGTGTGTAGCAATATTTTCGAACAGATCACTCTCAATAAAACCAATAAACACGTCGTGCTTACTTGCGTTATTTCGTGCAACGGCCAGTGCTGCACGCGATATTTCAGAGGCCGACACCTCGAGATCATCACGGTTTTTCTTCAGTGCGATCGCAATAACTCCACTTCCTGTACCAACGTCTATTACTCTGTCGGCGGGTTTGGCTGAACTAAGAATATACTCAACCATTTTCTCTGTCTCTGGTCTGGGTACAAGAACATTTTTATTTAATATGAAGTCTAGACCATAGAATTCTTTATGTTTTGTTAAGTAAGCAATTGGTTCTAACTTTGACCTTCTTTCGATCAAATTGGTTAGCTTAGCAACTGCGTCGTTGGCTAATTCGAAATTTGGGCTAGCGAGCAGTGATTCTCGTGGGACTTCTAGCACGTGTTCAAGCAAGATCAGTGAATCCAAACGTGACGATTCTATACCAGAGGTAGAAAGCTTATTTGTGGCAGCACTGAGCCAATCATTTATCGTCACTTTTAACAAGCTCCCGTTCCGCCACTTTTAGCGCTTCAACTAGGTCGTCAATGTTGCCGTCTAGAGCGTCAGGAAGATTACTACGACTAAAGCCAATACGATGATCGGTTATGCGGTCTTGCGGGTAGTTGTACGTGCGTATTTTCTCACTTCTGTCCCCAGTACCGATAAGTTTGAGTCGAATCTCTGACTCTTGTGATTGTCGTTTTTTCGTCTCGTGAGCGAGCAACCTTGTGCGGAGTATTTTCATAGCTTTGTCGCGATTTTTGATTTGTGATTTTTCGTCTTGCATGGCGACGACAACCCCTGTGGGCAAATGAGTTATGCGGACCGCGGAGTCTGTAGTATTAACGGATTGACCGCCATGTCCGCTAGCGCGGTAGGTGTCGATTTTAAGATCGCTAGGATTGATTTCCATGTCTGACACTTGTGCTTCAGGCATAACAGCAACTGTAGCTGTAGAAGTATGAATACGACCCTGGCTCTCTGTAACAGGGATGCGTTGCACGCGGTGCACGCCAGACTCGTATTTAAGCTGACCATAAGCTCCGTCACCCTTGGCTTCAAATACAACTTCCTTGAAACCACCCGCTTCCGATACATTTTCAGAACTTAGCTCAACTTTTAGTTTGTGGTTTTCACAGTACCGAATATACATGCGGTATAGTTCACCTGCAAAGAGTGAGGCTTCGTCGCCACCTGCGCCAGCCCGGATCTCAATAATGGCATTTTTATCATTGTTTGGGTCTTTGGGGGTTAACAAAATTTCAAGTTCGCCTTCGATCTTAACAAGGTCAGCCTGGAGAACGGTGACTTCGGTTTTCGCGAGCTGAGCCATATCTACATCTGCGGTGTTAACTAATTTAGTGACCTCTGTAAGCTGGGCTGTTTTGTCAGCTTTGTCGTCGATCAATCCTATGATAGTTGCGAGTTCAGAGTGACGTTTGGTTTTAGCTGCAACGTCAGGGTCGTTATAGGCATCTGGCCGTGCAATAAAATCGGTTAGTTCTTGGTATTCGGTTCGTAGTTGCTGTGAGTTATCTTTCATGTCTGCCTCCATGGTATCAAAAAAACCGCCTGGTCGCCTTTAGCGAGGAGCGAGTGAGCGATTAGTTATTCTTCGTCTTTTTGCGTTTGCGTAGGCTTTATTTGTTTCTTGGCCGACTTCACGGGGCCAGAACCAATTTTCTCAGTCTTATTTTGGGTTTCTTTCACCTTCGAAACTTCTTTACTTTGGGATGATTTCTTAGCCTTGTTAGTTAAGGCTATACGTCTTTTTGCTGCAGCAGCTTGTTGAGCCTTGAACCGGTCTACACGCCCTTCGACATCAACTATTTTTTCTTCGCCAGTATAAAACGGGTGAGAGGCACTAGAAATATGCACCTTAACTAGCGGATATTCAACGCCGTCAATTTTAATTTTTTCTTTAGTTTTGGCTGTTGAACGCGTTAAAAAATTGGTACCGTTGTTGGTATCTTGAAACACTACTGGTCGGTAATCTGTTGGGTGAATGTCTTTCTTCATAGCAAGGGGAGAGTATACCTATGATTGCCTCTTCGGTCAACACCTGTGAAAAAATAGTTTTTTAATAAATAATTTAAACTTTGCACTGTTTCGGCAGTGCGCACCAGCGCCTTTTTTGACAGCAAAAAAGGCAAAAAAACTGCTTGCCGGGAACTCATAGTCACCATGAGAAGAAGTTCAAGATTTTCTTAGCCTGCGGAACTCACTCACTTCGTTCGCTCAAACATCCTCGGCTTACTCCAGAAAATCTAGCACTTCTTCTCATCGGACTAATCGATGGCAAGGAACGAACTGCGTTTATTCCCGACACTAAAGAAAACTGATTAAGAAATAATTGAGCCACTCCGAGTAATGAGCTCGAGTTTTGTCTGTTACTCTACTACATTAATAACAGACTTCGCCGAAGGCGAAATTGAGAGCTCCGGTGTGATTTTAATTATTTCTTAGTCATGTTTTCGTCTGTGGAGGCGGGTTTTACGTCATTTTGGCCGTTCAAAATGACAAAGCTTTGATTCTTTGGAAAAGAATGTTTTTGCTGTCAAAAGTGTTGACGGTGCGCACTCCCGAAAGAGTGTCCTTTGATCCTTTGCAAAGAAAAGAGTTGTACCGTAGCGCCACATCTGTTAAATTAGATGACGTTATTAACAAAGCAGTGTGCTAGCTTGAACACATATCCTGCTGACCAAGATGGTCAGTTGCCAGCACGCAAAGTATAAGGAGAAATTAACTTGAGTAAAGTAGACATTAAACAATTATTTGAGGCCGGGTCACACTTTGGCCACAAGACAAGTCGCTGGCACCCCAAAATGGCGCCCTATATTCACAGTAAAAGAGGCGGCTCACACATCATTGATTTAACTAAAACAGTTGAGAATTTGGATATTGCCCTCGGCTTTATTGAAACAGTAGCTGCAAAGGGCAAGCAAGTGCTTTTCGTTGGAACAAAGAGCCAGGCGAGACCAATCATTGAGGAAGTAGCAAAAGACGCAAAGATGCCATACGTTAACATGCGGTGGCTGTGTGGAATGCTAACTAACCATAAAACGATTAACGATCGCGTCCAACACCTTAAGAGGCTTTAAGGGAGGGGTGCTTCAGGTCAATTAGCTAACAGATCTGGTAAATTCGTAACTCAACCCTTCCACCATGGAAGAAACGCCCTACTCATAGATCTATGTGGCTCTAAAAACGTAAAAACTAGCAG
>SDBT01016203.1_pt1 | contig 11809 bp, 14 predicted proteins | sample 2277101 | NCBI WGS metagenome assembly SDBT01 (sample SAMN10404973, study PRJNA504765) | marine sediment metagenome | isolation source: marine sediment core GS10_PC15, 103 cmbsf | place: Arctic Ocean: Southern Knipovich Ridge | collected 2010
CAACAGTCTATTTAGCAGTTTTGGTTCAGGATAATGATAGTTCTGGGGTCTGGGACTCTCCATCATACGTTTTGGCTTGTTGTTTGAAGGCCAAGTTTTATGTATACTGTAGGCACATATAACTATAACTAAGGCATAGAGTAGAGAGTACACAATAAAAACTACCACAATGAGTAAGAATGTTTTTGACTCAATCGTAATTGGTGCCGGGATAGGCGGATTAACCACCGATGTCTTCTCGCCAAGAACGGCCAATGGTTCACTGGCGTCCCCGAATAGTCATTGTGGGTCCCCTAACCCACCAACAATGTAACTCCGCTATTAAACAAAATGGCGTTTCGTTACCTCGAATCTACGACGCGTTCTCGTCTGCTATTCAACTGGGCGTTAATTGGTTACATCCTTTACGGTTGGCACATGAAAGCCTATAATATATTACTACCAATTTACCGTAGGAAAATGTCTCTATCGGCGTTACCATCTATGAAAACTAGTGATTTTGACTATCCCCTTCCCCCAGAGCTTATCGCCCAGACCCCGATTGAACCCAGAGACCGAGCTCGACTTATGGTCCTAAAGCGCAGTGATAGCTCGCTAGAGCACCACCAGTTTTATGAAATAGTGGACTATCTCCAGAGGGGAGACGTCTTAGTTTTTAATAATAGCCGGGTTATCCCTGCCCGCCTCAGTGGTAGGAAGGCTGATACCGGGGGCAGGTTAGAGATTTTGCTCCTGAGGCGGCTCAGTCCCAACGTCTGGGAGACACTGGTTAGACCGGCGAAGCGAACCAAGATTGGCAGCAGACTGGAGCTAGTAAGTGATTCGGTGACCGGTAACGGGCGAGAGGCAAAGGTTACCGCCGAAGTGGTTGAGTTAAGGGATGGTGGCCGGCGGGTGATACGCTTCTCTGACGAAACCCGGCTGCTGAGCTTGGGCAAAATTCCGTTACCTCCATACGTTCACGTCCCCCTAGAAAATCCAGAGCGCTATCAGACAGTCTATGCTAGCGAGGCGGGCAGTGTCGCTGCGCCGACTGCAGGGCTGCACTTTACCCCGGAGCTGATTGATAAGATAAAGAGTAGGGGAGTGCACTGTCTCTTTGTTACCCTGCATGTCGGGCTTGATACTTTCCTCCCGGTTCGGGAGGAAAGTCCTTCTGAGCATCCGATACATCGGGAATACGGGGTGGTAAGTCATGAGACGGCGAATCACTTATCTCAGGCTAGGAGGGAGGGGCGGCGGATTATATGCGTGGGCACGACTACCGTAAGGTTAGTTGAGGCAGCGGCTCAAGCCAGTAGCCCGCTTGAGCTACGGGCGTTTGAAGGCTGGATAAGCCTGTTCATTTTACCGGGCTACCAGTTCCAGATGGCTAGTGCCTTCATTACTAATTTTCACCTGCCAAGGTCAACGCTACTGATGCTGGTCACCGCCTTTGCTGGGAAAGACCTAATCAATAAAGCCTACCGGGAAGCTATAGCCCGGCAGTATCGCTTCTACAGCTTTGGTGACGCCATGCTAATAGTGTGAACGGGCACCAAACGGAGCATCAATTGCTATGAAGATAGTGCTACATATATGTTGTGGGGTTTGTGCCGCTGGAGTTGTGGAGAGGTTAGCCCTAGAGGGACATCAGGTTCTCGGTTTTTTCTTTAATCCCAATATTCACCCGTTAGCGGAGTATCACCGGAGGCTGGAGGTTACCCGTGAAGTTGCCAGGAAACTAGACTTTCCCTTAGCGGTAACCCCTTACCTACCGGAAGAATGGTTCAAAGAAACCACCTCTCTAGAGGATGAGCCTGAGGGTGGCAAAAGATGTGAGGTTTGCTTCCGGCTTAGACTAAAAAAGACCTATCTCTATATGGAAGACCAGGGCTGGGATGCTTTCGCTACCACTCTAACTATAAGCCTTCATAAATCAGCCGAGGTGATTAATCGGGTAGGTCGGGAGATTGGTGGGGAGAAGTTCTTAGTGAGGGATTTTAAGCAGCAAAATGGTTTCAAGCGAGCCACAGAACTAGTCAGGAAGTGGACTCTTTATCGGCAGGATTATTGTGGCTGTATCTATAGCATGAGGTGAGGATGGGGCCGATTGTAACTTGGCACCACTGGGGATTATGCCAATAATCACAAACTAATTACGCCTGCGTGATATCTGGCTCTTTGGTGACTACGCTCTGGCTCAGTCTCTTCGCCAGATAGATAAACGGGGTGTCAATAGCCGCCACCAGCAGTTTGAGAAGGTAGGTTGAAAGCAATATCTCAACCCAGGTATTAGTATCGAATAGACCCCAGAGGGCGATACTGCAGAAGATGACACTGTCAATCGCCTGAGAGACCATGGTTGAGGCATTATTCCTCAGCCAGAGAAACCTCCCCTTTGTCTTGTTTTTCCAGAAGTAGAAGGCCCAGATATCATGGTGCTGAGATGCAAGATAGGCAACTATGCTGCCGGCAGCAATCCTGGGCATCAACCCAAAGATGGTCAGTAGAGAATCCTGGGCAAAATCCGAGGCGTGGGGGATGAACTTCAGCCCGACCTGCATCCATAGCATCATCAGTGCCATGCCGATGAAGCCAAGCCATACACCGCGCCGGGCGGCTTTCTTACCGTACACCTCGCTTAGTATATCGGTGGCGAAGAAGATGCTGCCATAGAGTATATTACCCAGGGTAGCTACCAGCCCAAATATTTCGACCGTCTTCACTACCATGATATTAGCCGCAATGATTGAGGCAACGATGATGATATAGAGCCCGGTCTTCCCGAAGAAACGGTAGACAAGGGTAACCAGGCCCAGGTTAAGCAGAATAAAACCAACCCACAATAGATTATTGGACAGTAGCTCAGACTCCATTTCCAAATTTCCTCAATCTTGGGTAGTATCGCTGCGATTCTGGGCGTCCAGCCATTTTCTCTTCTGGACAAGCCGCACCTCGTCATTGGTAGGCTGGTAACTGGCCAGGAAGCTATCCCTGAAAGAACTGAAGGTGCCGCCAGTAATAGCATCTCTTATTGTCTTCATTAGACTGTTCATGAAGTGCAGGTTATGAATAGTAGCCAGTCTATAGGCCAGTAGCTCCTTGCATTTGAATAAGTGATGCAGGTAGGCGGCTGAGAAATTACGACAGGTGTAGCAAGCACAGTCAGGGTCAAAAGGGTCTTCCCTTTGACTATAAGCCGACCTTAGAATATTATGCCGGCCCTGCCGAGTAAAGAGAGCCCCCTTTCGGGCTATCTGAGTAGGAAGAGCACTATCAAACATATCAATCCCTCTAGCGACACTTTCCACTATGTCCTCTGGGGAACCCACCCCCATCAGGTGCCGCGGCCTGTTCTCCGGAAGCAGGGCCACTGTTTCCTCAACTATAGCTTGAGTCAGTGCCTTTGATTCCCCTAAGCTCAAGCCACCGATGGCATAACCCGAAAACCCCAGTGATACCAGAAAGCTGGCTGACTTACGGCGTAGTTCCGGGAAGAGACCCCCCTGGACAATGGCAAATAGAGCCTGGTCACCGCGTGTTTGAAACCCCCGGCATCTCTCTGCCCACTGGTGTGTCCTGTCCATCGCCTTCTCAACCCTCTCCAAGGTATCCGTATGGGATGGGCACTCATCCAGAACCATGATGATGTCGGCTCCTAGCGATTCCTGAAACTGGATTGCTAACTCAGGAGTAATGAGATGCTGGCTCCCATCAATGTGGGAGCGAAACGTAACCCCTTCGTCGCTGAGTTTCCGCAACCGGGCCAGGCTAAATATCTGGTAGCCCCCGCTGTCAGTAATTATAGCTCGGTCCCAGGCCATAAATTGATGAAGCCCGCCCATCTTTTCAATTACAGCTATTCCCGGCCTCAGATAGAGATGGTAGGTATTAGCCATTACCATCGTTATTCCTAGCTCTTTCAGGTCATCAGGGGTCAGCGCTTTAACTGTAGCCTGGGTACCCACCGGCAAGAATACCGGCGTCGCTACTATTCCGTGAGGTGTAACTAACTCGCCAGCACGAGCGTTACTATTGGGGCAGGTTTGTATTAGGCGAAAGCCAGTTTTATTGTCTATGATGCTATCCTCCTCATCCTTTCCATATTTATGCCCATCAAACGAGTCTCTGCCTATATTAATAATTGCCAGCTGTATGTCATCTTCCAGGTCAAGACGAAAAGCCAGCTGCCGCCGGCTTACATTTAATTACGCACTAATGGAATATTATATACCCATTTATCCTAAACGATAAAGATGAGATACTTATCCCAGGGTTGGCAATCCCGTGGTATCCAAGGAGCCCGATGCTCAAGGTATAATTTGATTACCGTCTGTGCCTTCACGGCGCCACCGCTACCAGTTTTCCCGGCAGCGTTAATAAGGCAGTTAACCAAGTGTCAGCGTTATCCTGTGGCTATGGCATAGAAAGAGGAAACAGGCCAATTCAATCTGCCTGGTAATGTCATCATTGCATATAAACTGCCATAGAGTCTATTGACAAAGCGACTGGCAAGTAATAAAATCGAGCTGCAATTTAGACTAGACGGCAGGGTTCTCGCCACTCGTGATTACAAGCACTAATAAGGAATTTCTGGAGTATAAGACGCATGCGATTGGGTCAGATTAGAGTTAATAATCAAGTTGTAGCTGCCATATTTGAGGGAGAGTGGGCACAGCCGATTCCCAACTACACTATGGTCGATTTGATTCGGCAATCCGAGGCCAAGTCGGTTCCGCTGACCGACCTGGCGATTCAACTGGCAAAATCCTCTAAAGAACCTGCCGATCCCGTAATTCCTCTCCAGCCGAGTGAAGTCTGGGCGTGCGGTTGCACATATGAGAAAAGTGCCGCCTTCCGAGACGCCGATGTCGGCACTCGGGAGAGTTTCTACGCCTACGTTTATAAGGAACCACGTCCTGAGATCTTCTTCAAGGGTACCGCACGAGTCTGCGTCGGCCCCGGCGAAGTCATCGGCATCCGCTCCGATTCCCACTTTACCGCACCTGAGCCAGAATTAGCGGTTATTCTGGGCAACGAAGGCAGGGTTATTGGCTATACACTGGCAAACGACGTATCAGCCTGGGACATCGAGCGAGAGAACCCATTATACCTGCCACAGTCCAAGATCTATACTGGATGTTGCTCACTTGGCCCCATGATCGTTACCACAGACCAACTGCCTGACCCATACAGTCTCGAGATATCCTGCACCATCACCCGTGGTGACAAAACTATCTTCTCGGGCACAACTTCCACCTCGCGGCTCGCCCGAAGAATTGATGAGATGGTTAATTTCCTCCTGCGCTCCAATCCGGTGCCCGCCGGTTCCGTACTCCTGACCGGAACCGGGATCATCATTACCGAGGAGACAGCTCTAGTTCCAGGCGACATCGTGTCCATCAGAATTCCGGAAATCGGGGAGCTTTCAAACGTAGCGAGCCTCGTTTAGATGGCCTATCCCATACGATTCACGGTAAAAGCAGCCAGAAACCAGCTTGGCTACTAGCCAGAATCCGGTAACCCTCTAAAAAGGTTCTGGCGTCTAGCCAATCAGATAGGTCAATCGCCTTATCATCAGCTGTAGTGTCTATTAGCTCGGTAGTGTTACCGTCTCCACCCTCTATAATGGTATTGAGGCTTATCACCCTAGTATTATGCTCAAGCTATCGCCAAGACAGCGCCATCCTGGGCAATATATGGTAACTCTGGTATCAATCTGCCGGGCAGTATCTTAAGCTAAATCGTCAAGGGTGTCTTGCTTTTTCAGGTTCAAAAGAACCGGCAGCCTGGCTTCAACAGTAAGCCTTGCAACCGGTGGTTGATGATGCCATGATTTTAAAACGGGATACGCCAAACATGAATTGGTATTAGGCCAATAAGAGGTAACATAACATTTTGGCTTTATGTTATGTTAAAGTGAACTATGTTGAGGGCACATGTCGTCAGGCTAGGTCTACCAATGTTTCTTATTTACATAGATTAAGGATTAGGTGATCTAGTATCTTCGCTGTCCTCCTCGATCAGACCCACTACCTCTCCTATCGTTATAAGATCCGCCGCTTCTATTATCGGAGCGAGGGCGAGCTTCGTTAACACTGAGCGTTCTATCCTTTATCATTTTTCCGTTGAGGCCAGCAATTGCAGCTTGGCCTTCTGCCACTTTCGCCATTTCAACAAATCCAAATCCCCTAGGCCGCCCAGTATACTTGTCTGTTATAATGTTTACAGATTCAACCTCTCCGAAAGCCGTAAATTCCTGCCGCAGCTCCTCTTCATCAACCTCAAATGCCAAGTTGCCTACATAGATTTTCATGTTGGTCCTCCTTTTGTTAAATTGCGTAACGCTTCGCCAACTTTGTATCGCCAGTGTGTCACGTATTAATCTCTTCGAAGCTTGGCTGTAATCATCTTCGTGGACAAGTAATGTCTAGCCCAATCCACTCTTACCTCCCGGCTCGCCTCCGCCTTGCGCTCTTTTCTGCTTTCCGGCGGGCAGTATCTTTCTTGGATAGAAAATAACGATGGGCTTTTGCCTCACGCAGAATGCCGCTCATCTGCACCGTCCTTTGAAAGCGTCTCAACAAGGACTCTTGGGTCTCACCTTCACGTATGGAAACTTCAAACGCCATAACACACCACACATTCTAGGGACATGCATAGACCAAGTATCCCCGGCCTATGCATGTCCGTAACGTCAGATTAGCGTTACCTATTCAGTCTGACTTTGCTGTAGCACTCGCTACAATACACTGGTCTACCTTCGCGGGGCTCAAACGGTACTTCGGTGTCCTTGCCACACTCGGCGCACACGGCGGGGAACATTTGCCGCTGGGACCTATAGCCGTAGCTACTGTCTCCAGCCTGGTTTGCCTTCCTAGCTTGGCGACATGATGGACAGCGCTTGGGGTCGTTAGTATAGCCTCTAGACGCAAAGAGTTCTTGCTCGTCAGCGCTGAAGGTGAAGGTAGTTCCACAATCGGAACATTGGATTGACTTGTCCTCAAAGCTCATTGGATGACCTCCTTTTACAAATAGTTGGTTCTAGTTAAGGTCATCTAATGCTTAAGTAACTCTAAGGTAATTTAACCATACAGTAATGACCTGGTCTGAAACCACCATATCTATTATATATCATAGGGATCCCTTTTGCAAAAGCCGGTACAATCTTCACAGTAAGAACCATTGATATGACCAAATCCGAGGAGCTTCGAGTTGCTTGATATTGACAAGGTGGCTTTTTGGTTAGCGCAGCGTGCCATGTCTATATGCTCTCAGACGAAGAAATAAGGTCGATATTTGATGCATTGAATCCGACTAATCCTGGTCGATAGCAGAAATCAAACCATCTTCATAATGCTGCTCGATACCAGGCTAAGAATAGTAGCGCTCATTAATCTCAGAATAAGAGCCATTCATAATGAATGAAGGTTTTCTCAAGGTTACGGGTAAAGGCAAGAAGGAGCGCATTGTGCCTATCGGCAATAATAAAGAGCTTTACAAAGATATCTTTTCCGGTATCGGCCTGCACCAACTAATGTAGGGGTCGATAACGTCTTTCTGTCCACTCAATTGCCCGGACATCCATTGGTATAGGTGCAGCAGCGGAATCCATCTCTGTAGAGCTTTCCCTCTTAGTACAAAGGATTCGCCTAAACGCAGGGCAAGTAGAGAAGACAGAAGACATCCTGATAAGCCTGGTAAATTCCATAGAAGCCAGTCGATATCTGTTGTCAATAAGAAGCCTTAGCTATATTACAGTAGCCGGGCCTCTGGCGGAACTGGGACCGCTAAGCTCTTATCAGAATGCCAGACAGTTGGTAAAAATGGCTGGCACCAACCCTACCTGTCCAAACATAGGGGTGCAGTCCACAATACCTTAGCTAATGACTATAACCCTGCAAACTAGGTAATAGCCTACCTTCAGTTATTTTTGTCGGCGGATGTAATCAACTGCCACAGCAATTAATATTATTGCTCCCTTCACGATACCTTGTACAGCCGGCCCCGCGCCCAGCAAACTCATGGAGTTATTAACAACGCCAATGATTAGAACTCCGAATACTACACCAAGCAAGCTACCCTTGCCACCCGATAAACTCACACCTCCGACAGTAGTGGCGGCAATGCTGTCTATTTCAAGACCCTGCAGAGATATCATCGAGGCGGACATAACACGGCCTGTGATTATTACGCCCGCAAGACCTGCTAAGAATCCTGAAATGGCATAAACTAAAAATAGAATGCGCTTTACGTTTATTCCGGAAAGCCAGCAGAAGCTGTGGGCATCCGCTGGGCTTCAAATTGTTGACAGACATAACACAAAAGAGTAATCTAGGGCGATAAGTTTATACGCTTGGCGATAAATTGACTTTCAGTAATTTTATGTCTTCATATTCTTTGAAAATGAGGGGAGGCTATGAAGTATGTCTGCAGATTCGGATGGAGTTGTAAAGCACGGCAATAAAACGAGGGATATTGCCAAAAGTATATTTAGACACGAAAATGCGCTGCTTGGCCTGGTGCTAGTTGCCCCAATAGCAGTGAGTCCAAATTGATTTAAGTCTACCTAAATTGTGACCCGGTATACAGACAATTTGTTTCGTGGGGATGCGTGAGTATATAAGTAAAAGGGGGACCGCTAAGATGGGTAGATTGGATGGTAAGATAGTAATCATAACCGGAGCTGGCTCTGGCATAGGGCGCGCAACAGCCATGCTCTTCGCTAAAGAGGGTGCGAAAGTGGTTGTCGCTGACTGGAATGAAGCAGGCGGAGAGACGACGGTCAATATGATTAAAGAGGTAGGAAGCGAGGCAATGTTTATCAAGACCGATGTCTCGAAGGCCGAGCATGCCAAAGAGATGGTCAGAAAGACTGTTGACACGTATGGAAAGTTAGATGTTCTCGTTAACGATGCCGCTATTACTGAGGTGGAAGGCTCCACTGTAGATTGCACAGAGGAAGCCTTTGACAAGACTATCGCTGTCAATATAAAAGGTGTCTGGCTTTGTATGAAATATGCTATTCCTGAGATGCTTAGGTCGGGGGGTGGAGCCATCATCAATTTTGGGTCAACGGCCGCAACTAGAGCTCATCTGGGTATACCCGCTTATGCCGCCTCCAAAGCGGCGGTAATCATGATGACAAGGGTTGCCGGTGTTGAATATGCTGCCAAAAACATAAGAATTAACTGCGTCTCACCAGGTCCTACAGCGACAAAAATGGTGCTAGACCAGTGGCCCGAGGAGACTATCGAACGGCTTAAGAAGATAACGCCACAGGGCAGGCTTAGCGAGCCAGAGGAGATTGCGCGGACAGTCTTATTTTTGGCTTCTGACGAATCTTCTCATATAGCTGCCGAAATGATAATAGTTGACGGCGGCTTCACTGCTGTAAAGGCGATATAGAGAACGGCTTAGATGGAGCCAATAGTTTCGTGACGTGAATTTAAGGCAAAGAGAGAATGTTATGATTTGTTGTTAACAACCTTTGGGGGATTAAAGGAGAATCGTATGGATATAGAGAAAGAAAAGTTATTGTGGATGTACCGAACGATGGTTCGCCAGCGGGAATTTGAAGATAGAGTCGCTAAAGGTTTCGCGGAAGGTAAAATCCCCGGCTTTGTTCATCTTAGCCAAGGTCAAGAAGCCACGGCAGCGGGGCCTATGGCTGCACTGCGGTCTGATGACTATATCACAAGTTTTCATCGTGGCCATGGACATCTAATCGCTAAGGGTGGAAGCCCGGAACGCATGATGGCCGAGCTGTACGGGAAGGCAACAGGTATTATGAAAGGTAAGGGGGGTTCCATGCACCTTACCGACCCCGAGGTTGGTGATTTGGGAGCGGATGGTATTTTAGCTACCCAAGTGCTAACGGCTACCGGAGCTGCTCTCTCGGCTAAGTATCGGGGTACTGACCAGGTTGCCGTATGCTTTATTGGGGATGGTTGCATCAATGCTGGAAGCTTCCACGAAGGCATAAACATGGCAGCGGCTTGGAAGCTTCCCCTCATCTGTATATGTGAAAATAACGTTTGGGCTGAGACTACTTCTATCTATGACTCTACAAACCTAGCTAGGCTTACCGACAGGGCAATCGGCTATGGTGTTCCGGGGGTGGAGGTTGACGGTACTGATCCGGTAGCGGTATATGAGGTAGTCGTTGAGGCGGTTACTCGAGCTAGAAGGGGTGAAGGTCCCACGTTCATAGAGGCGCGAACGTGTCGGTGGCGTGGTCACTTTGAGGGAGATAGTCAGTCCTATCGAACGGAGCAGGAGTTTGAGGAGTGTAAAAAGAAAGATCCGATACCAAGATTCCGAAAGAGACTTATTGAGATGGGAGTATTAACAGAGGAAGAGGCGAAACGAATTCATCGCGAGGCTGTAGAGGAGATGGACAAAGCCGTGAAATTTGCTGAGGAAAGTCCATTCCCCGGCCCAGAGGAACTTTTGACTGACGTATATGCTTAAGGAGATGGAAATGAAGGAAATAACCTATCTCAAGGCGATAAATGAGGCCGTTGATGAAGAGATGCAGAGAGACCCGATGGTGTTTATCATGGGCGAGGATATAAGAGTCTGGGGAGCCCCTCTTGGAGAATTCAAGGGTTTATTTGAAAAGTATGGTGCTAAGAGAGTGCTAGATACACCCATCTCGGAGAGGGCAATTATTGGAGCTGCTATTGGTGCCGCGGCAACTGGACTTAGACCAATTACACATATAATGTTTGCTGAGTTTCTAGGCGTTTGCATGTCTGAGATACTGAATCCGCTATGCAAAACACGATACATGACTGGAGGAAAAGTAAAACTGCCGGTGACGATTATAACGCCGAGTGGTGCCGGTATATCGGCGGCTGGAGAACATTCTTCATGTCTTGACGGCTTGCTCATGAGTATTGTCGGGCTAAAGATCGTGGTGCCCTCGACTCCGTACGATATGAAGGGTCTTGTGAAATCAGCAATCAGGGAAGATAACCCGGTGATAGTTCTCATCCATAAGAAGATGTTGACCGGTGGAGTGACTGGTATGGTTCCCGAGGAGGAATATACCATACCGCTTGGGCAGGCAGATATCAAAAGGGAAGGTAGCGATGTTACCGTGGTGGCGACACTGCTAATGGTTCATCGGACAATGAGTGCTGCCGAGATACTGGCGAAAGAGGGCATCAGTATAGAAATTATTGACCCTCGGACATTGGTTCCACTAGATACGGAGACTATAATCGAATCAGTTAAGAAGACAGGCAAACTCGTGATTGTGGACGAGGAACCAAAGATTGGCAGCGCAGCGTCTGAAATCGCGGCCTCAATAAATGAGAGAGCCTTCGACTATCTCAAGGCACCGATAAAGAGAGTTTGCGCTCCTAATACACCCGTGCCGTTTAGTCCGGCTCTAGAGAAACTTTGGATGCCTGATGAAGAAGATATTATTGAGGCAGTAAAAGAAGTTGCCTAATTAGACCATTCGTGGCGTTTCGCTGCTGTAAGCAGTAAGTAATACATTAATAATGCGCAGCCTTTTAGGGGTCTCGGGCGGGCAAGATATAGGATTTGGGAAATATAAAATTGATAGGAAGAGTTTCTAAATATGGCGCAGGCAAGTCCTTCAGAGGTTCAGGTAAAGTCAATACACCAGGTATCGCTTGTGGTTAGGGACTTGGATCGGGCGATGGAAGACTACTGGAACAAGCTCGGTGTGGGTCCCTGGGACGTGCATTACATGCAGCCTCCCAAAGCCTGGGGGCTTACCTATTATGGTAAGAAGGCTGATTTCACAATGAAGGTGGCCTTCACCATGTTGGGAGCAGTAGAGTTAGAGCTA
>SDBT01016204.1_pt1 | contig 11809 bp, 10 predicted proteins | sample 2277101 | NCBI WGS metagenome assembly SDBT01 (sample SAMN10404973, study PRJNA504765) | marine sediment metagenome | isolation source: marine sediment core GS10_PC15, 103 cmbsf | place: Arctic Ocean: Southern Knipovich Ridge | collected 2010
CACCCCGCGGCCAGGAGCATCAGCCCCGTAGCCAGGACGGCCAGCGGAACGTGATAGACGAAGCGGTATTGGATGTAATCGTATAGCGGGGGTATGCCCGCTAAGACACCCAGAAGAAACAGAATCAGCCCCAGGCCCCCGAAGAACGTAAGCGGTTTGAAATTTCGGGCCAAACTGAAGAGTTTCCACAGCACACGGAACCCGTCGCGGAAGGTTCGCAGTTTCGATACGCTCCCCTCAGGCCTTTCGCGGTAGGGGACGGGCACTTCGACGATTTTCAAGCGGTAGTAGAGCATCTGGACCGTCAGTTCGGTTTCCACCTCGAAACCGCTCGATACAACCGGGACGCGATTGACGACTTTTCGGTTGAAGGCCCGGTACCCGGAGAGGATGTCAGTGAGGCCGGCCTTGAAAATTCGGTTGATCAGCCAGCGGACCAGCCGATTCCCCACCATGTGCAGCGGGCGGAAGCTGCGGTTGGTATATTCGACTAACCGGGCGCCGACGGTCATGTCGGCCTGTCCCTCAAACACCGGTTGGAGCAGTTCGTGGACCTTCTCGGGGGGATACGTGTCGTCACCGTCCACCATCACGTACACATCGGCGCGGACGCGGTCCAGCATGGACTCGACGACGAATCCCTTACCTCCCCGAGGCTCGCGGATTACCTCAGCGCCGTGGCGGCGGGCTATCTCAACGGATCTGTCGGTGCTGCAATTGTCGAATACAAAAACGACTGCATCAGGAAGCTGCACGCGGAAGTCGTCGATGACCTTCCCGATAGTGGCCTCTTCGTTATAGCAGGGGACCAGAACGGCGATGTTGCGGTCGTTTTCCATATCGCCCGACATGGTACTCTCCGAACCGCCACATGCCAACCCCCATCCCCACATCGAAGTTTATTGCTCCTTGGCGGGGCGGATTGCGGTATACTTTTCGAGCGGTCCAAAATCTACGTGAAGACCTTTCAGGAAAGGACAATTGGATGCACCGGTACGCATGCCTGATTTGGTTATTGCTCCTGTGTGTGGTGAGCGGGTGTCCGGTACTGCAGTCTCAAGATACACCTGTTGGCTATAAGTACCTTAAGGATCAGGTTACCGACAGCGGTTACTATTTGTATGTCCCCAGCACGTACGACAAAAAGAAGACCTACCCGCTGGTCATTACGCTGCACGGGACGCCTCCGTGGGATATAGCCTGGATGCAGATACGCGTGTGGAGGAAGCTGGCCGAGGACAAGGGATTCATCGTCGCCGTCCCGAAATTGCGCAGCACCCAGGGCATCCTGCCGGTTTCCCAGGGCAGATGGCTAAAGAACCTTGAACGGGATGAGGAAGCGATCCTGGCGGTACGAAGAGAAGTCTGTAGCCGCTACCGGGTGGATAAAAAAAGGATACTGTTGACCGGTTTTTCGGCGGGGGGGTTTCCGATGTACTTCGTCGGGTTGCGGCATCCGGACAAGTTCAGCATGTTGATCGCGCGGGATTGCAACAGCAAACCTCTGATTTTTGAACATGTTCGTGTGACGAAGGAGACCAGACGCATTCCGATCGTTATCTTTTATGGGAAGGACGACATGGGTCCTATCAAGACTCAGTCTTTGCAGGCGTTTCAGTGGCTGCGGCGTAACGGATGGAACAAGCACAACTGCCTGTGGAAAAAGGTACGCGGCGGACACCTGCGGCGGCCGGAAACGACGTACAACTACTGGATGTCGTTCGTGGGAAAATAGTCGAAAAAACAAATTATCTTCGACGGCGTCCCCGCCTCTCCCAGGTTCTTTCGGATTTTGGGGGGATCGACTTCAGTGCCTTGCCTCGGAGTTCGCGCTGTGGGAATCCTTCCTGAACCGCCTTCACTTTTGCTCCGTCCACGCGGCGGAAGTATATGGTCTGCGGGACCGCATCGGCGGGGATGCGATAGACCCAGTCCACTACAAGATTGAGGTCCTTTGCTGCAATTCTCCCCTCACCGGATGCGTCCTCATATCCAGCCACATCTTTGGGGCGCATGACGATCAACTGGGCCGGCTTGATGACATTGTCGCTTTCGGGGGGCAGGGCGGACCGCCACCCGTTGGTCTTCGTGTCGTAATACAGGTATCCGATCGGGTAGTAACTGTGGTAGGTTTTTTTTTCCTTGCAATGGAGGCGGAATTGCGTTCCCGGAAGCCGCCACCAGTCATTTTTATCCCCCGTGGCCGAAACGTTGACGGACACGCGAACGATCAGGACCTTGGTGGGTATCTCCTCAGGCACCAAGGGGTTTGGAGGAGCTTTATCGAGGTCTTCCCAGTTGATATTCCGGGCGTCATCGGGGTATTGATAGGCGCCCAGGAATCTCAAGGCGTTAATTTCCGTGTCCACCCGTCCGTGCCGGTTAGCGGTGTTGCGGGTACAGAACGCCTCCAGGAGCAGATCGTCGTGCACCTGGACCAGGGACTGTGCGCCGCTCATGCTACCGGCGGAAATTATCTTCCCGAAACCGACAACGCAATCATCCGGGAAGAAGGGCGCCAGCCGCTTCTCTCGCAACAGAGAGTCGTTATAGGGACGATAGTCTCCCATAACCACTCGCCCGAACGGGAGCAATTGCATTACCACCAACAGGACGCCGATTATGAACGTTCCGCTGAGAAGTCCGAAAATCGCTCCTCCGACGCGGTCCACGTACATGTCGAAGAGAATATCTTTATTGATGAACTGATCGGCCAGATATCGCAGTACAAACAGCGACGTGGCAAACAGCAGGGCGAGACTTACCCCGTCGGCGATAGCGGGCTGCACGTTGTACATGGTCGTGGCCAGCGGTTCGTACAGGATTATTGCCAAACCCGCCGAAAAGACCGTACAGACCGCCATAATCAGCGAGGAGAACAGCCCTTGGGTCATCTGAAGATAGGCGATACCGAGAATTAGAAGTATTGCCATGACATGTATAATCATTACCGGCTCCTCGACGATGCCTGTTTCTTGGCCGGATCCTGCTGGAACGTACGGATCACTTCCTGGATGCTCGTGACGCCCTTGACCACTTTGGCAAGACCGTTTTCCTGCATGTAAAGCATTTTGTTCTTCCTGGCGGCGGCCTTGATATGCGTCAGCGAGGCCTTTTTGCCAATCAATTGCATCAGGTCGTCTGTTATTTTCAGGAATTCGAAGACACCGGTCCGGCCGTAATAACCGGAATCCTGGCAGGTCTGGCAGGGGACGATGTTGCCCTTGGAATCCGTGGGCTTTTGCGTGGGGGGACGGTAAAAGACGTCCACCTGCTCGGCGGGCATGTTGATCTTGGCCAGCAATTTCGGGTCGGGGTGGTAGGGTTCCCGGCAGGAGGGACAGATTTTACGGATCAGGGTTTGACAGAGCACCCCGCGCAAGGGCTTAATGGCGCGGGAGGCACTACCGACCATCATGACCCACTTGGCCAAGGCCGTGAACGAATCCTTCGCATGCCATTCCACTATGATGGACTTTTCCTTGGCGAACTGGCAGACCATCTGGGCAATTTTCTCATCGGGGCAGTTGTCCAGCAGTATCACGTCCGGGTCCCGGCGAGTCACCGATGCAAGTATCCCGTTGAGATTTTCCACCTTGCCGTACGGGTTCTGCGTAACGTTCTCCAGGTCCATGGCGGGCTTGGACTCCACGGTGACCAACAATTTTATATAGGCGTCCTGTTTGCGGAGCAGTGAGTAAAGCGTGCTGGTCAGGCCACTTTTCGGGGCCCCGGAGACGATCAGCAATCCCGGTCTTTCGGATATGGCATTCAGCACCGCTTGAGCCATGTCTTCATCTATACCCAGCAGATCGATGTTGGACTGAATGATCTCCTGCGTGATCCGGATTTGCATCCGCTGCCCGCTGCTGGTACCGGCGGTGATGATTTCCATGTCGATGGGTGAACCGGCCAGGTCGACGGAGATTTTCCCTGTTTGAGGCCGACGCCGCTCATTGACGTCGCCCCCGGCCTTACCCTTGATAAACTGTATAACCTTGTCGGCATCGGACCCCGAGAGGGGGGGACGCTTGGTGATAACACCATCTATGATGCACCGCACCTGGGCTTTTTCACCCTTGAGGGTGATGTCCGCTTCGCTGGCGCGGATGCGGGCCAGGTCAAACAGAAGCGATTGGGTCAGATTGTAGGCGCGAACCATTTTTTGTTCGTTGGCTTCCGTTTCGGAGAGGATAACAGCCCGCCCCTCGCTGTCGTACATGCGGAGTTGCGTCTCGATCTGCTCTGGCTTGCGATTTCGGCGGTCTCGCCATTCGGCGAACCAGGCGCGGGTTCCGATTCGCTCGATCGGTTCCAGTTTTGCGTTTCGGCACGCCACGTAAACGATCAAGCCCCCAAAAACCAAGGCGGTGAACAGCAAAAGTCCGGCGATGTAGATTGGCAGGACAAACCAGATCAGCAGACCCACCACACCGGTCCCGAGATACATCCCGGTCCACAGTTGCCGATTGATGTGTATCCGAATGGTGTCCTCGCTGATCATGGGGGCGAAAAACAGCCAGACGGCCGCGAATAGCATGGCGATCAGTAGTTTCACCGGCGACCCGAACATACCGGAGGGCGTTACGGCTATTAATCCTGACAAATTCAGCGAAATCGTTTCCAGCACTTTTTTGAATTCTCTTTACAAATTTCGAGCGTAGAAGCCCGTACGCCCATACGGGCAACTCGCCCGTATGGGGTCGTAGGACCGAGTCTTCGCTTCGTTACGACAAAGCACCCACCCCACACAATTGCCTACCTGCCTATTATTTTTTGCTCTCAGCTTTCAGCCCTGCCTGCCTGCAGGTTTCAGCAAGAGCCGGGCTGAAGCCCGGCCTAGGCATCTCTTTTCTTTACCTGCCTGCCGGCCGGAAGGCAGGTTCCCTATTGCCTACTTCCCTACTTCCCTACTTCCCTATTTGCCTATTTGCCACAAAGGATGCGTTTTTTCGCCTCTCTCGTCAACAGGATAATGTATTTCATCAGCGTTGCCGCCCAATAAGTCCGCGTTGCGACTGTGATATGCCCTTCAGCATCATCTTTAACTCTTCGGCGTTGGGCGCTACGATATAGGCTACCTTCGGGTCGATCAAGTCTTTCTCGATGAGTTCAAAGAGGCTCCTGGTGAAACTTCTCATTCCGTCGGCCTCATGGGAGCGAATAACGTCGCCCAGCTCATTATCCCGGCCCGTTTCCAGCAGTTGACGGACCGTCGGGTTCATTTGCAGGATTTCCACCGCCGGGACACGCATAAGGTCCTTCTTCACGCAGGGGAGGAGTTTCTGGCAGATGATTGCGCGGAGGTTGAACGCCAGCGATTGAAGAATGAGGTGATGGGACTCGGTGGGGAACAGCTCGAGGATTCGCGAAATAGTTTGCGGGGCGGTGGAGGCGTGGATCGTCCGAAACACGAGGTGCCCGGTTTCCGAGGCCTGCAACGCTGCCTCAAACGTCTCGAAGTCGCGCATCTCGCCGATGAGTACGACGTCGGGGTCCTCCCGCAGCATAGAACGAAGCGCCGTGCGGAAGTTGGGCACGTCGATGCCGATTTCCCGCTGGCTGACAAGTGCCTTCTTGTCCTCGTAGAGATATTCGATGGGATCTTCAATGGTGATGATGTGGCACCGTCGAGTTGCATTGATGTTTTCCAGCATGGAGGCAATTGTGGTGCTTTTTCCGCACCCGGTCGGCCCGGCCAGCAGAATCAGCCCATGATCTTCCGCCTCGACGATCTCGGAGACTTCCGGGGGCAGGTTCAGCTCGGAGAAGCTCGGAATAATCCGCGTCACACGCCGTACGGCGATGGAAATCTCGCCCCGCTGGCGAAAAATATTGATGCGGAAACGATCTCCGTCGAGGACTTCATGAGCCAGGTCAACATTTCCATACTCGTGGAAGTAGGCTTCCTGTTCCTGCGTCATCAGACTGTGGGCCATGTCGTTGACATCCTCGCGCAAGAGGGGCGACTCCTTGAAATGCCGCATAATCGATCCCACGCGAACATAAGGCTTAGAACCAATCTTCAGGTGCAGGTCCGAGGCGTTGGCCTTGACAATCGCCTGAAAGTAACTCTCCAGCTTGGGGGAGATTTTCTTTACCTTCAACTCCTGATGGTGATCGATCGGCTGAACTTGCGCGGCGGAAACTGCGAGCGGGACGGGGATGGGTCCACTTGTCTTGGGAGAAACAGGGATCGGGGAGGGGGTGTCTTTCGATGAACTCACGATGCAACTCCTTCTGCGCCTACCGGGACGCGGGGCAAACCGCGAACAGGGATGCCCCGGCGGGCTAGATATTCTTTGATTTGTTGTATGGAAAACTTTTCGAAGTGGAAGATACTGGCCGCCAGGACCGCATCGGCCTGTCCGGCCGACAGCGCCTCGTACATGTGCTGGGGGTGCCCGGCTCCCCCGGAAGCAATTACGGGAATACTGACCGCCTGGGACACCGCACGAGTGATTTCGATGTCGTACCCGACCAGGGTCCCGTCGGAATCCATCACGGTCAGCATGATTTCACCCGCCCCGCGCTGCTGGACCTCCTGGGCCCAGGTGACGACCTCCCGGCCGGTGGGAATACGTCCGCCTTGGATGTGCACCTCCCAAACCTCCCTCCCCCCGCGCCGAATCCGCTTAGGGTCGATGGCGACCACGATGCACTGGGATCCGAAGCGCCGCGACGCAGCCGTGATAAAATCCGGGTTGCGAACCGCTTCGGAGTTAATCGAGATTTTGTCCGCGCCTGCGTTGAGAAGATTTCGACAGTCCTCCAGCGTGCGAATCCCCCCCCCGACCGTTAAGGGCATGAATATCTGCTCGGCGGTGTCCCTGACGATGTCGAGAAAGATGTCGCGGGATTCGTGGGTGGCGGTAATATCGAGGAAGACCAGTTCGTCCGCCCCGGCCTGTTCATACCGGCGCGCAACGGCCACGGGGTCGCCCGCATCGCGAAGGTTCTGGAAATTCACTCCCTTCACGACCCGTCCCTTGTTCACGTCCAGACAGGTTATAATCCGTTTCGCCAGCATTTCCACAGTTCCAATGATAAAAAGATATTGTACCGTCTAATCCTCTGGGAACCAACTCCCTTGTGCTCCCAGGGGCTTTTTTCCCGAGGCGGTTTATGTTACATACCAATTACAATATCATTTGGCGAAAGTCGTGGTGAGTCGATGGCGGAGCAAAAGATACTATTCGGCGGGACGTTCGACCCGGTGCATTTCGGGCACCTGATCATTGCCCGCTCCGTAGCCGAAACCCTCAATGCCCAGCGCGTTGTCCTGATCCCCGCCTGCACCAGCCCCTTCAAGGACGCCCCCGTTGCCTCGGCGGAAGATCGACTTTCCATGCTCCAACTGGCCACGGAGGGGGAGGAATTGTTCGATATCTGCGACCTGGAGCTTCGCCGCCGCCCGCCCAGCTATACCATCCAGACCGTAGAGCAACTCCTCCGAGAACAGGAGGGCGGAGAGGAGACGGAGTTTTCGCTGGTGATCGGGGGCGACATGCTGGCCGATTTGCCGAAATGGCACCGGGTGGATGATCTTCTCAGGCAGGTGCGGGTTCTCGTGGTCCCCCGGCCGCCTTTTTCACGCGCGGACGTGGAGCAGGAAATTGCGGCCATTCAGGGAAAGCTCCCCCCCCGCCCCGCAGCCTCCCTGAACAAACCAGTTATTTCCACTCCGCTGATCGACATCTCTTCCACGGAAATTCGCCGGCGACAAGCCGCCGGGCTGTCCATTCGGTACCTTTTGCCCGAACCGGTCCGCGACTATATTGTCTCAAAAAGGCTCTACGCACCGATATAAAAGGGGATAAATTTGCTCTGGGAGGAAAAAAAAGCCTGTCCCTTTGGGTCCCTTTTTGTTCGCTTGGCGCAAGTTGTTTATAAACAAAACATTATGGCTTTTTGCAGAGCAGGACAGGCTTATTTTCGGGGCTTTTCTTATCCTGCCGCCTCCCAGCAGATGCGAAAATAAATCTGTCCCCTTTTATTAAGGTTTTTTTCCCGCCTTGGCGAAAAAATAAATAATTTCTTTGCCATTAGTATTTTTGGTGATATGATAGTCGTTAAGGCTCCTCGGTCATGTCTCTAGTGGCCGAGAATATAGCGTCGGGCTCCCCTCCCCCGGCGCTTTTTTTTATAATAATCCTTGACAAGACGGCAAAAGGTGTTAGCATACGCCTTAGGCTCCTCGGTCATGCTTTTTTTCCAAAATCTTGACCGAGTAATATAGCGTCGGGCTCCCCTCCCCCGGCGCTTTTTTTTGTGCAGTTGGACGTCCCGATACAGATATCGGTTCTGTAACTCTCAAGTACCCCCCGAAGACATCGCAGCCCGCTCCCGACTATTTTGATTTGTCCGCTTCGTCTTTTTTGAGACTTGTACGGAGAAGATTCAGGACCTGCGGGGGGACGAAGGCGGAGACGTCGCCGCCCATAGAGGCGATCTCCCGGATCAGACTGGAGGATGTGTAGGCGTATTCCGTACTGGTCATGATGAAGACTGTTTCGATGCCCGCCACCACACGGTTGGTCAAGGCTACCTGGAATTCAAACTGGAGGTCGCTGCTGTTGCGAATTCCGCGTAAGATCGCCGTCGCACCGACCGTTCGTGCAAAATCCACCGTCAGTCCGGAAAATGGCTCGACGCGGGCGGAGGGAATGGAGGAAATAACTTCCCGGATAATCTTGACGCGGTCGGGCTGGGCTAAGAACGAGGTCTTTTCCGGGTTCTGCCCTACACCGATGACCAGTTCGTCAAACAGCTTCACGCCGCGCCTAATCACGTCCAGATGGCCGTTCGTAATTGGGTCGAATGTACCCGGAAACACGGCGATACGTTTGATTGGATTGTCCATGGGTCTTGCTCCGGTGTTTTCGTTGCGGATTTCCGGGGATTATACGCGGTCGACCTCACCGTTACCAGCACCACTGTCGGGGGCCAACTTCCGGTAGAACTCCGCCGCCATGTACGCCCCGCGCCAGAGCTGTTCGAGTTTGAGTCGCTCGTTTGGTGAATGAAGGTTGTCCTCGGGGAGGCTGATCCCGAGCATGACCGCATCGAGCCCCAGTACGCGCTGGAATACCTCGGTAACCGGAACCGACGCCCCGCAGCGAATCAGTACCGGCTTCCGTCCGAACGCCTCGGTAATGGCGTACTTCCCCGCTCGCATCCCCGGCGAATCGGTCCCCAGCAGCACCGGCCGGGAAATCGCCTGCACCTGAACCTGCGACCGAATACCCGGGGGTGTGTGCTCCGCTACGAACCGCTCGATCGCCGGAAAGATAGCGTCCGGGTTCTGGTTGGGCACCAGCCGAAGGGAAATCTTCGCACTCGCCTGGGCGGGAATAATGGTCTTTGTGCCCGGGGCGGTGTGTCCACCGATGATACCGTTGCATTCCAGCGTCGGGCGGGCCCAGTTTCGCTCCAGCACGGGATAGCCCTTTTCCCCGCCGGCGAGGGTATCAAGGCCTAGTTCCCTCGCGTGGTCGGATTCGTCGAAAGGCAGCTTCGCCCACGCCGCCCGTTCGCCTTCGGAGAGGGGAAGTACGTCGTCATAGTACCCGGGAACCGCCACGCGCCCATCGGCGTCGTGAAAGGCACTCAGCACCTTCGCCAAGGCGCTTATCGGGTTGGCGATCACGCCGCCCTCGATCCCGCTGTGCACGTCGCGATTCGCCCCGGTGAAGGTCACCTCGAAACAGCACATCCCGCGAAGGGCGTAGATGATGGAGGGGCAATTTTCCGCGAAAAAACCCACGTCGCTGATGACCAGCGCATCGGCGTCGAACCGCTTCGCCTGCTCGGAAAGTAACGCCTCGATGTTGGGGGACCCGATCTCCTCCTCGCCCTCGAAGAGAAACTTGAGATTGACCGGGACCCCTCCGCCTGCGTTCAGGAGCGCGTCGACAGCCATTATGTGTGTGAAGAGTTGCCCCTTGTCGTCGCTGGCGCCGCGTGCGAAGAGACACCCGTCGCGAACCTCCGGGTCAAACGGACCGCTGCGCCACGCCTCCAGTGGCTCGGGCGGTTGAACGTCGTAATGGGCGTAAACCAGCAACGTCGGGACATCAGCCCCGACGTGCAATTCCGCGAACACGCAAGGCCGCCCGCCCGTGGTCAGCAACTCCGCCTCCATGCCCAGCCGGCGGAGATACTCGACCAGCCATTCGGCGCAAGGCCCGCAGCCGTCCGGATCCTTAACGTTGGCAATGGAGGGGAAACGAAGCAATTCGCAAAGCCCCTTCAAATGCTCATCGCGATGCTCCCGAAGATATTTTTTTACTTTATCGCTCAGCATGGAAAAAGAATAGATGGAATATTTTTTGTCAGTTCGCTAAGTTTACTAATTCTCTGTCCCAGAAAAACTGACGGGTGGGGCAGGTTGCTTGCAACCTGTGTTCTCGCGGCTACACGGCTTGACAAGCAAGCCGTGCCACCCAATAATTTTGGTGGGACGGAGTACCAGACCGCTTTCTGGTCTCTAACGTGCAGGTTCTTGCCCCTTCAGCATACCCTTAAACATTGCGCCCATCATATCGAGTTTCATTTCGTCGCCGATCTTCTTGGCGGTGTAGCCTTCCTTCCCAATCTTGGCGCGGGCGCTGTTGAAAACCCCCATCATGCTCTTCATCATCTGGAGGAACATTTCGCGATCTTTGTCCTCGATAGACAGTTGCTCCATGACCATCAGCCATTTGTCCCCCTTCTTAACCAGATTCATCGGTTTGGTTTGGCCTTTGACGGTGGCGACGCCTTTGTCATCCTGCACCTTGAACTGGATATCCTCTTTCCATTCCTCAAGGGTGAATATATCCAAGCCTTTCTGCGACCCTTTTATATCCATGGTTTTCATGGCGTCTTCGCCGTATGTCTTCTTCATGTCCGCTTCGAAGCCCCGCATCCCGACAATAAAATCAAATAACATCTCCAAAAGGACTTTATTTTTCGGTTCCACGTCAAACTCTCCGACAAACAAAGCCTTGTCCCCCGACTTCAGTGCCCCTATCGCGTCCGTAAGGGTGCGCAGCATCGCCTGAGCCTCTTTTTCAGTGGCAGCCCTGCCTTCAAACTCCACGGCGTTGGGTTTGACTTTGCCCTCGCTGAGCGCCTCGAACTCCGGCGTTTCGGGAGGAGGAGCTTTCTTTATGCCCTCGCCCTCAGCCTTGCCCGCTGTGTCCCTGGCAGTCTCAGAGATGTCCTCTTTCGTCGCCTTGGGCGTGGTGTCAGCCGGTGGCGTCGAAGGGGTGATCCGTTCGGTTCTGTCTTTATTGGGGTCAACAATGACTACCTTGTGTATGCTCGGGAGCCCGTCGTGATTTTCATCCCCCGCCCCCGCATCCCGCGAGGTTGCTCTTTTGCTGCATCCCGAACCCACCGCCATCCAAAGCAGCAACAGAATACTTAACCCCAATGAACAGGAAAACGTCCGATTATCCATGTCAAATACTCCTTACATCGTTGATGTTATCCTAAGCTGAAGCTGATTGTAATAATATTTGAACAGTTGGCGGATTTGCATGAGTTAAAATACCCAAGGCCCATATCCCAAGGCCCATTGAAGCCCCAAGCCTCAAGCCCCAAATTTCCGGTGTCATTTAACCCTACCACTGTCATTCTGAGCGCAGGCCCACAAGGCCGGAGTCGAAGAATCTCACGCTTCCGATCGCAGAATAGATGTTGTGCAACCGGGAACATAGGTAACACTTTAGACCGGGCACATGGGTAACACTTTTCATGATCGGGCAGGGGGAGTTCCTGGAGCGTAGCGGAAGGAACTCGACCTGCCCGGTTCGCCTTCCAG
>SDBT01016205.1_pt1 | contig 11809 bp, 9 predicted proteins | sample 2277101 | NCBI WGS metagenome assembly SDBT01 (sample SAMN10404973, study PRJNA504765) | marine sediment metagenome | isolation source: marine sediment core GS10_PC15, 103 cmbsf | place: Arctic Ocean: Southern Knipovich Ridge | collected 2010
CACCTAAAAAAAAACTCGTGCCTACGATAAATAAATTAGAATTACACCGTAATGATAAGAATTCATTATTTTTAAACACCTTCAAAGATTTATTAAATCTAGCCACGCGCAAGCAAACAAATAAACCATCATGACCAACAGGAGCCACCAAATTGAGCAAAATACTGTACAAGTTATTAATTGAAAACCTAATTGGTTGGATTTTCCGATCATTTTAACCCCACAAAACACTCATGATCAAATATTATTTGATCACAAATTTGAATGAAAAGCTTGTCAGTTTTTTTATAACCTTTTCAAGGTAAAATATTCTATTTTTTCGGAGACCCATAATTAACTACAAAAAACACTCAGGACGAACGGATTATAGTAGATAAATTTTTCTAACTCAGTAATAATGAAACAACGAAGTATCAGTTATGTTTAGTATGATGCAACATTACCACACAACTATATAAATCTATTTGTTAAAAGCTATATCAAACAGCTGATTCTTGATCTTCAAACGCTTCTTGGCAAACAAGACAACGCGCTGAGTTGGGGAATGATTTAAGACGTTTTTCAGAAATGGTGTTGCTGCAATCAATGCAAGTACCGTAGGTTCCTTCATCAATTTTTTCAAGAGCACGAACAATGCGACGATATTCACCAAGTTCTGTATTTTGCAAACTCGTACGTAGTGATTCCATGGCCGAGGACAATGCTTGATCTCCAGGATCCTGGACTTGCCCATCGGAAAATTGCTCTTTTGCCATTTGCGTCAATTGCTCTTCAAGCTCAAATTTTCGTTTAGACAGGAGCTTCTTTACTGCTTCAAAATCCCCTTTTGCTTTACTCACTCTTTTTTCCTCTTTTGCTGAAAAAATTTTTTTAACAATACTACCGCATCTTGTGATCTAACACCATCAACCATGGTAAATGTATCTCTTTTGTATACCGAAAGAGTATCGGTGTTGTCAAGACGAAAACCAAATAAAGGAGATGACGCACCATATACCACCCCGTCAAACCGACAAAGTTTAATAAGGCCCATACACATGGCACACGGCTCGAGAGTTACATACAACCAATAGCCATTCAATCGCCAATCACCCACTCGTTTGCATATATCTTCAATGGCACGCACTTCAGCATGGGCTAATTGTGAATGTTCTCGCTCAACACAATTATATGCGCGAGCAACAATGGCACCCTGCGAGTCAACAATCACGGCACCAATCGGCACTTCATTTTCTTCAAAAGCTTTCTGTGCCTCTTTGAGTGCTTCTGCCATATATTCAGCGTCTTTTTGCGATCCAAATATACTTGTGTTCATCAATTTTTAACCCTATAAAAATATTCTATTTTTCCGGGGACCCCCAACTTTTAACTCCATAAAATATTTTACCCCAAATTTTTCGCCCCAATCTAAATATAAAATCGTCAATTGACTATCCCACAAACAAACCACGGACTAGCAAAGTAGATAGAATTCTATTGATTAATTTTTATGCTCATTATGCTATGCTGTGATATACTACTAAGTATACTATGAATGTATCCATCCGGGGCAAAAAGAATAATATAATCAAAGTTTTACCTGTAAGACGGAGGTTGGAAATTACTTATGGCAAAAGAAAATACAAAAGAATATAAAGCACAAACGATACGCGTCCTGGAAGGGCTTGAAGCGGTACGCAAACGCCCCGCAATGTATATTGGGACTACCAGTATCAAGGGATTACATCATCTGGTATATGAGGCTGTTGATAATTCCGTAGATGAAGCGCTCGCTGGCCATTGTGATAAAGTGACTGTTACCTTACATGAAGATGGCTCATGTTCGGTAGAAGACAACGGTCGCGGTATTCCAACCGGCATTCACCCAACAGAAAAAATCTCCGCAGTACAAGTGGTACTCACTAAGCTGCATGCAGGCGGTAAATTTGACAAAGATGCGTATAAATTCTCTGGCGGCCTACACGGTGTTGGTATTTCTGTGGTGAACGCACTTTCTGAATGGCTTGAAGTAACTGTGTTTCAAAATGATGAAGCACACTTCCAACAATATAAACGTGGCAAACCACTCGCACAACTCAAAGTTATCGGTGACACAAATAAACGTGGCACGCTCATTCAATTCTTACCAGATGCAAAAATATTTACAGACACAACTGAATTTAGTTTTGACACGTTATCAGCGCGTTTGCGCGAACTTGCTTTTTTAAATAAAAATTTACGCATTATCATTGCTGATGAACGCCTGAACAAACACAACGAGTTTTATTTTGAAGGTGGCATTGTTTCCTTTGTTGAACATATTAATAAGAAAAAAAATCCACTTTTTTCTGAAATTATTCATTCTGAACAAGAAGATGAAAAATATATATTCGAAATGGCCATGCAATACAACGATGGTTATGACGAACAAATATTTTCTTTTGTAAACAACATTAACACCGTTGAAGGCGGCACACATTTGTCCGGATTTAAAAGCGCACTTACCAAAATTTGCAATAAAAAAGCACAAGAATTACATGTCCTCAAAAGCGGTGAAAGTTTTTCAAGCAACGATGTGCGAGAAGGCATAGTATGCATTTTAAACCTGAAGGTACCCGAACCACAATTTGAAGGACAAACCAAAACCAAGTTAGGTAACAGCGAGGTTAAAGGCATTGTTGATTCATGGACCTTCTCATTCTTGGATACCTTTTTTGAAGAAAACCCTTCTATCCTCAAGCGAATTTTACAAAAAGCTGAAGTAGCAAAACATGCGCGCGAAGCTGCCAAAAAAGCGCGAGAACTCACCAGGCGTAAAACCGTATTTGAATCCATGATTTTACCCGGCAAGTTAGCCGATTGCACCAACGAAGATCCAAGCAAAACCGAATTGTTTATTGTTGAAGGTGACTCTGCTGGTGGTTCGGCAAAACAGGGACGCGATCGCAACAATCAAGCAATATTGCCGCTCAAGGGTAAAATTCTTAATGTTGAAAAAGCACGACTTGATAAAATTCTTTCTAATGATGAAATAAAAGCGTTGATTGCAGCAATTGGTTCAGGCATTGGTGACGATTTTGATGTGACTCGAGCACGATACCACAAAATTATTCTCATGACTGACGCCGATGTTGACGGTTCGCATATCAGAACATTATTACTTACCTTCTTTTTCAGGCATATGAAGCCACTTATTGAACAAGGATACTTATACATTGCCCAACCACCACTTTACAAAGCAAAAATAGGCAGAAAAGAACAATATCTAAAAGATGACAATGCCTTTTTTGAATTTCTTTTTGATTGGGCACGTGAACAAACAACCCTACAAGCTGGCACCAAAGAACTTGAACCAGACATGTGGCATCAAATACTTGTTGATGTACACCAGTATGATGAAAAAATTAACCAAGCAAGCTTGCATTTTAAAATTTCATATGACCAATGTCATGCATTGGTTGCAGGGTTGCGCCAAAATCCTTGGGAGCAACAAGAAGGTATTAACTCGTTAATTGAAACTCTCAAAAAATACTTTAAAGAATATGCAATTGCACTTAAGCAACCAGAAGTACTCAACGAAGGGGAGGAGGACCCAGCACCACAACAAGCACATATCGCATTCAAAATGCTGAGCAAACAGTGGGAAGTTCCACTTGCATTCTTCACCTCTGCTGAAGTAAAAAAACTTATTCAAGCGCTTGAAAAACTTGCAATTGTTGAAGACGGCGAGTGGAAACTGCGCGTCGTTGGAAAAGAACGTTTTTTAACTGGCACTGGCGCCACACAGCTTGTGAATGGCATCAAAGCAATTAGTAAGCCATACATGAATATTCAGCGCTACAAAGGCCTTGGCGAAATGAACCCTGAACAACTTTGGGAAACATCAATGGATGAAAGAACCCGTTCATTGCTCAAAGTAACAATTGAAGATGCACTCGAAGCTGATCATTGGTTTATAACCCTCATGGGCGACGATGTAAAAGGAAGAAAAGAATACATAGAAAAGTACGGCCAGTTTGTTAAAAACTTAGATGTTTAGGTATTAAGTTTGGATATAGCGCTTAACGCTTAGATTCATATTGATTGTAGGGATACGAATGGCAATAATTATTTCAACAAATTGGTTAAATTAACTAAATCAAAATTTATTGTGATAATTTAAAGGTATTGCTTGCCCAATACCTTTAATACAAGGGCAAAAAAGGGAAGTTTCCCTTTTTAATTCCCTCGACGCACTTTAATGGTCGCCATTCGCCTAACGGCTCAGCATACCGAAAGTGCTCAGAGGACTTTAAGAACAATATATACATTAATACGTTCAAAGTTTTTACATCTAAGTAAGTCTATGAATCTATGTGTTAAGTGCTATATCTAAAATAACAATATAACGCTGCACCTATACCACCAGCTACTAATAAAGATCGCCAACCAATGTAGTGGGTAATTTTTTTGTACCATGACATATTTGTTTGACCAGGATTTTCCAATGCATTTTGATTATTTTTTTTCTCTACTGTTTGTTGCTCATTTACGGTTGGAAGTAAGTTTAATAAATCATTCTCGAAATAAGGTGACGATTGAACCTTAATAGTTTTAACCGTAGCATTGTGCTCATTCTTAAGATATTTCACAACAGCTTGCCGATGATAATCTCCACAACGCACTACAATAGTATTCTCTTTTACTTCGTTAATTTCTTTTAATAAATCAATATCAACTATAACCTTTGAAACTTCGTGTTCCAAATCAAAAAACTGATCAAAATACGTTGGTTCATTTTTATAATTATCATATTTTTCACAAACAAATGACACTATATTATTATAATCTTTGTAAAAAATACTTTCTCCAACATATTTCTTTAGCTCGTTTATACTATCATATATATTGGGATTAATTTTTTCTGCGTACGACGCATTTTTTTTAATATATTTTTCTAATTCACCCAAATTCCATTTATATTGATAGGGCCACTTACTCTCCCATTTGTACAGCCTATCAAGCACTGAAACATATTCATTTTTTTCTTTATATTTTTCTTCATAACATTCTACAATGCATGCCATTTTTTCTCCACATAGTTTCAGTATTGACCTAACCGTATGTTTTAACACAACTAGGCCTTGACGCGTTTTGTCAAAATTTATAACTCTAATATTATCGTTAATAAAACTTTTACCTTTATTTAAACTAAGTTCTTTGTAAAATTGAATAAAATAGTCTCTAAAATTAGATTTTTCCTTAAATTTGGCAACCAACTCTACCTGAAAAGATTTTTTACACTCAATTAGTAAAGCAATAGGAGTCTTATTCTCTTTGAGTTTTTCAAAAAAGTACTCTAACGCTTCATACTGCTTATCAATCATAGATTCTACCTGCTCTCTATTCTTGTCGATATTCCCAGCACGATGATGTCTCTCACCAAAAATATAGATAGTTTTATCCTCATACGTAACCCTACTCACATTCAAAATCACACCTGCATGCGCGCAAAAGGCTGATGCCAATCCAAAACACAATAAAACAGAGCGTTTAAATAATTGAGAAAATAACATTTTCACGACAACCTCCATTTAACAACCATTTTTAGAAAATATAAAATCTTTTACTTTAACTTTTGAATTATTTAAAATACAAATATGCTGCACCTAAAATCGCCATAACACCGACCACAGGTAATAACCTATATTTATTGACGAAACTGATAAACTTATTCTTGATCTTTTCCCACCCTGATTTTTTTGACAACTCTTCACCAGATTTTTTTTGCTTCGTACTAGCTTCATCAAAATAATCTTTAAATGTTGATGATGTAACTGTGTAGTCTTTATACCTCTCATACTGTGAAAAATGACTTACATACTTATCGCGACAATCATCCTGACAGTGTACTATAATCGTATTATTTATACTGTTTTCAATCTTATTTTCTATTACATTTGATAGATCAAAACATAGTATTAACTTTTCAATGTTGTATATTTTTTTATAACTTTCTTCTGTAGGGGTGATACTTAAATTTTCACCATTTAACTCACAATGCTTATCCGTAGTTAAAATATCAGGTGCATTAGCGATGTAATTTTTGAATTCGTTATGAACATATTCGTTGTTTTTATCAACTTCAAAGTCACTTAATTTGCATTTAATAGCATTACTATTTTCATCTTTTAGTGCAGTTTTTATTGTTTGCTCAATACACTTTCTAGAGATATCAAAATTTTCAATTTTAACTTTGTTAGCAAAAGAAGAAGTATTTGTTTTTTTATAAAAATCATAAAAAAAACTGTTCTTACGTTGGTCTATATATTTTTCAGGTAAGTTCGCGTTATTCTGAATCAACAAATCAACACTCTGGCCATTTGTTTCAAATTTTTCAAAAAAACTTTTTAAATCTTTTTTTTGTGCATTTAATCCCATAAATCCTTCGTCATCAGCTGAATAACCAAAAATTAAAATAGTTTTCTCTTTATCACCAGCTTCATTCACATAATTCACCTCACTAACATTAGTAATCATAGCATGCGCGCAAAAGGCTGATGCCAATCCAAAACACAATAAAACAGAGCGTTTAAATAATTGAGAAAATAACCTTTTCATAAGAATCTCCATTTAACAACCATTTTTAAGAAAATATAAAATCTTTTACTTTAACTTTTGAATTATTTAAAATACAAATATGCTGCACCTAAAATCGCCACGCTACCTAAACACCCCACACCAAATAATGGTTTACGATATTGTTTGAAAAAACTACCACTAAAAAAGCTAGTCAATTTCTGCCAGAAGCCTGTTGTCTTTTGTTTTTTACTATCATCTTGTTGAGTGTCGGGCTTATCATCATCTGTTTCTTCCGATGGTATGTTTTGATCATCATCTGTTTCGTTTCCACTATCCTCTTTAGATACATCTTGTTGATCTTCTAGTTCTATTGCATCGGATGATGTGTTTTCATCATCCAATTGATTATCTCCTAATATTAGTTCTGTCTCATTGGATGATGTGCCTTCATCATCCAAACAATCCTTATAATCTTCAGTATGTGATATGATACTGTCGGCACTAGAAGATTCGCATTCAGTTCCACTACCACTAGACTCCTCGCCTGTTATTCCTTGCTCATCATCAGAATAATCTACGTTACCACCTAAATCCTTAGAATGCTTTAAAATAGATTTATAAAGTGAATTTTCACAACACACAACAATGTTATTATTATTATTGGATAATTTATTGAATATTTTCTCTGCTAAACAATAACCAAATACATCAATATATAAAGTTTTTAAACGCTTATATAACTTTTTTTCTAGACCGTCCAATTGAGGATAATTTTCCACATATTTATTTTGCAAAATTCCAGAATAAAAATACTTCCAAACAGCTTGTTTGCCAATTTTATTGTCTTCATCTTTATTTTTGTTAATTTTCTCTAACTTCTCACTAATATAACAATCAATAAAATCACATTGATTTTCCAAAAAATCACAATTTTCAGTACCTTTGTTTTTTTTAAGCAAACCAGTAAAATACTGTTTAGCATTTTCCAAATGATTGTGATTCAGGCTATTATTAGAAAAATTTTCAATATCATGTGAACTAGCTTCACGCAACGCATTTTCACCAAACAATTTTTTAGCACAATTTTGTATTTTGATTATGTCTCTATCATTTATAAATTCTTTTGTTGCATTATCCACTACGTTACGTCCCATTAAAACATACCAATTATCAAGCCCACGCAATGCACTCTGTTTACAAACATTTTTCAATTCAGCAAAATTTGCTAAAAATGTTTCTTCGTTCGCAAAAGGTGGCGGTTTTTTTTCTAAAATATAAGCTTTATTTCCATTATTATTATACTTTATTGTACTCACCTCCATCGCATGCGCGCAAAAGGCTAGTGCCAATCCGAAAAGCAACACAATAGCGTGCTTGAATAATTGAAAAGATAACTTTTTCATGAAAATCTCCATTTAACAACCATTTTTAGAAAGTATCAAACCTTTTACTTTAACCTTTTAAATATTGAGTATACACAAAATATGCTGCACTAGAAAATGCAGCGCCACCTATAATACAGCCGAAAATGACATTTTTCCATTTTTCATACCATGAGATATGGGCAACACTTGTATCATTTTGTCCTTGATTTTTTTCAATAACATTATTTTCTTTTTTTTGTTTATCTTTTTCAGGAAACAATTTAGATAAATCCTGCTCAAATTCTTTTTGGGATTGCCCATCTTTACATTCAATAGTTTCAACATTAGCACCATTCTCCCTAAACACATCCTCAAAACATTTCCGATAAAACTCTCTCATGTGTAACACATAAATAAAATCTTTTTTCAGAAACTGATCTCTATTGCTATATATCCCCTCTTTTGCTTCACGCTTAAAAAAATCCTTCACTTTGCTAAATATATTATTTAATATTTTTTTATTTGCACTTTGATCATTTCCAAATTGTTTATTAATAAATGTAGCAATAGTTACATGCTTATCGGTTTCTTCTGTGCCAATCGACAACATAAAGTTGCCATCAATTTTTTCTGCGCTAATCAATACCATTTCAAAACCTTTTTGACCGCTATTATTCAAATCAGGCAATTTATTTACATTTAACCTTTTATAACCATTGTCACTATAATATTGCTGTATTTTCCTCAGAACCGTTGGCATAAATACCGTGTTCTTTAAATCGAAATTTGCCCGTTTAATCTCTTTATCAACAAAATTGTTTTTAAGTGTTGTTAAACAATAATTTACTGTTTCACACTTGTCAGAGCCATCACACGTTGAATAAAAATCCTCAGGTTCACCAACCAAATAAAGGACGTTGTCCCCCCTCGTAACCTTACTCACCCTAGTACCGGCGTACGCGCAAAAGGCTGATGCCAATCCAAGACACAACAAAATGCCACGTTTGAATAATTGAGAAAATAACGTTTTCATGAGAACCTCCATTTAATAACCATTTTTAGAAAATATAAAATCTTTTACTTTAACCTTTTAAATATTTAAAATAACAATATGCAACCAAAACCGCCACGCTACCAGCTATAAATAAAGGATTCGTAATATAATGAGTAATGTTTTTGTACCATGGCGCATTTACCTGATAATTATTATTTCCTGAAAACTTGCCCGTAATGATATTAACCACCTTGTCAATATAATTATTCTCCCCCAATAACTTGTTGTTGATCTTGCTTATGGTAAGCTCAGTCTCATTCGGCAGCTTATCTGTAGCAACACCGGACTCCTCATGCTTAAAGCAATTTACAAGGGCCTGTCGGTGTATTTCATCACAACGTACAATGATACAATTATCATTATTTTTTGTTTTACATAACTTATTTATTTCATCCCACAAACAAAAACTAACTAGCCCAAAGTAAACTTCCATTATAAAGCGCTTTAAAACTTTTTTTTCTGCTTTCTCAGGCGACATAAACTCAATATAGGATAATTTGTTATTATTATATCGATCACGTAAATCTTTCAAATTTTTCTGACAAAGTAACGTTTCAAATCTATCTGCAGCCCTCTCAACTTTGCAATAAATATCATGCACACCACCATTATCAGCATATTTCCTAAAAATAGTCCTGATAGACTCCAATCCGCTCAAATACTGTATATCAAATTTTTTTGTATCCAAAGCTCCATTTACTAAGGCCTTGTCCTTTATTATATTCCAATTATCACAAGCGTAATAATCAACACTCTCTTCGTCTGACGTATAAAATTCGTTTTTTAATACTTCTTCCAATTCTGCACAATTCCCTTCAGCAAACTCTGCACAATCAGAAAACTTTGCCAAGCCGGCACACTCTACCCAACGTACTTTTTTATCATCGTTTTTCAAATAGCCATCTTGCTGTTCACCAAAAATATAAATGGATTCACCTTTATGCTCCACCCTGCTCACACGAATAATACCGGCATGCGTGCAAAAGGCTGATGCCAATCCAAGAAACAACACAGTAGCGTGCTTGAATAATTGAGAAAATAACCTTTTCATGAAAACCCCCACTTAATAACCATTTTTAGAAAATATAAAATCTTTTACTTTAACCTTTTAAATATTGAAAATAACAATATGCTGTGCCTAAAAGCGCCGCACCACCAAATATAGATAGAGATTTGTGGTTCTTAACAAACCCAAGCAACCTATTAACAATCTTGTTATACCACCGCACACTTGTCTGATCAGTGTTTTTCGTTGGTGTATCTTTGACTGTATCTGCATTTCCATCCTTCTCTCCTGTTGCGGTTTCACCATTATCAGTTGTGTCATTTTCATCAGACGCCTCCTCAACGGCATTACTCTTATTTTGATTCACATCTTTCTCTTTCAAATTGCTTGATATTTGAGAAAGATTCTCTGGGGTTATAGTTTTAGTCGGGGTTATAGTTTTAGTCAATTCATAGCCTTCATGCTTAAGCCAAGACTCAACCTCCTCACAACAATTATCCTGACAGTGTACTAGAATAGTATTACTTTTGCTGTTTTTTATCTTATCGATTGAACCTATTAAATCTGAACATATATCAAGTATTTCCTTAAATTCTTTCTTATATTCTTCCTTATATTTTTTATTTGGATCTTTATAAGTCTTATCCCCACTGTCCATACTGGTTTTTATTTTTTGCGCAATAACCCTTCTGGTTTTGACAAAATTTTCAATTTTAATCTTGTCAAAAGTATGTGTGTTGTTATAAAATTGCCCAAAAAAACTATGCTTATGTAGTTCTGTACACTCTTTAGGAAAGTTCTCGTTATTCTGAATCAACAAATCAATACTTTGTCCTTCTTCTTCTAATTTTTTAAAGCATTTTGTGAACTGCTCTTTTTGTGAATCTAATTTAAAAAATGTGTTGTCTTTGGGCCGGGTTGAATACCAAAAAATATAAATATTTTTCTTTTTATCACCACAATCAAACTGACTAACCTTAGTAATCATGGCATGCGCGCAAAACACCGATGCCAATCCAAAACACAATAAAACACCACGTTTGAGTAATTGAGAAAATAACCTTTTCATGAGAACCTCCATTTAATAACAATTTCCATACATAACTATTTACAGAATACCACTTTTTGAAAAATAATCAACAAATAATACCAAATAGAATTTTTATTATGCAAAATACTGCCTGTAAGGCCCTCCAAATCAGCTTATGGAGCAATTCTGCCAACTTTGGCAAGTACCCCAAAACATGATATAATGTACTTTTTAACTCCCAAAAAATTAAAAATTTTTTGGGGACCCCGTATTACCTTTTCATTAAATTTTGTAACAACACTAAAACTAATGGATATACCGTGCTAATCGAACAAATTGATAAATTTGTCCAGAAACATCAGCTTATTCCCACAAACTCAAAAATAGTACTCGGGCTTTCTGGTGGCCCAGATTCTGTCTTTTTGCTGCATTATTTAACTCATCTACAAAAAAAGGGCTCTATTTCCCTTATTGCTGCCCACCTTGATCACGAGTGGCGGCCTGATTCAGCAAAGGACGAACAATTTTGCCGCAAAATCACACAAAAAAACAACGTGCCTTATACGCAGGGAAAACTGTCAAAACTTAGCCTAGAATATAAATTTAATGGCTCTACTGAAGAATTAGGACGCAAGGCACGCCGCTATTTTCTTGAATCTGTAAAAAAAGAACACCATGCGGACTACATCGCACTGGCGCACCACTTACAAGATCAACAAGAAACATTTTTTATTCGATTGATCCGCGGTGCAACGCTGACCGGTTTGACTGCCATGCGCCCCAAGCATGGTGCCTATGTTCGTCCACTTTTGCAG
>SDBT01016206.1_pt1 | contig 11808 bp, 7 predicted proteins | sample 2277101 | NCBI WGS metagenome assembly SDBT01 (sample SAMN10404973, study PRJNA504765) | marine sediment metagenome | isolation source: marine sediment core GS10_PC15, 103 cmbsf | place: Arctic Ocean: Southern Knipovich Ridge | collected 2010
GTTCACGGCGGGGTACTTGGGCAGAAGGGCGATGGGGACGGGGAGAACGGTCCCGTTCATCTCATGGGCAATCGCGTCGGTCGGCTGGGCAGGACCCATCGTCGTCGGTGTGGTGCTGCTCGGGCTGCTTTACAAGGTGATGCCCAACACTCACGTTCGGTTTCGCTCCGCGATCAGCGGGGCGGTGGTGGCGGCGCCCGTCTGGCTGCTCGCGCGATGGGCGTTCTCACTCTACGTTCAGCACGTGGGGAAGCAGAGCTTCTATGGTGCGATGGGGCTGATCCCGCTGTTTCTGATGTGGTTGAACCTTTCCTGGTGGATATTCCTTTTCGGTGCGGCGTTGGCGCATTCGACGGCAACGGTGGTGAGGGGCGTGTCCGCAGGTCGCCTGGAAGATCGCTTCTTCGGACCCTGGGACCTCCTGGGAACCGTCGTCGCTATCGCCCGGGCGAGCGTGATGAGCCCCGGACCCGTCCCCATCGCCAGCGCGTCGGGGGCGATGGGGCTCTCCGAGCAATCAACCGAAGAGCTCCTATCGCGTCTGATCGCCGCTAAACTAGTCGTCCGCGTCGCCGCCGACGAAGCGAATGAGTACCTGCTCGCGAAATCCCCGGAGCGGATGCTGGTATCCGAGGTCCTGCAGATCGCTGCCCTGGGCGGTCCCGATACGCCCTCTCGCAGGTGCGCTCCGGAGGTGGTAAGGGCAGTCTCGCAGGCTCGCAAAAAAAGCGAATCCGCCCTCCAGAATATGACCGTTGCCGAGATCATCGGCGTTTGAGAACGATCTTGCGGAGTACATTGAAAAGGGAAGAGGATGGGAAAGAGATTTAAGACAACATCCAGTGTAATTCCAATGCTGTTGGTCTTACTGATGGTCCTGGGAGGATGCACGGTTAATCCCGCGACGGGGAGGCGGCAATTGATTTTCATTCCGCGCGGGCAGGAAATCGCCATGGGCGAAGAAGCCGCCCCCGAGTTCGAAAAGGAGTTCGGGGGGCGGGTTCAGGATGAACAACTCCAATCTTACGTCTTGGCCGTGGGGGGGAAAGTGGCTGGTGTCTCCGATCGCGAGATGCCGTACGAGTTCACGCTGCTGCGCAGCGAGGTCCCCAACGCCTTCGCCTTACCCGGAGGGAAGATCTTCATCACCGCGGGGCTGATGAGGCGGATGAGCAACGAGCGGCAGTTGGCGGCGGTCCTGGCACACGAAACCGCCCACGTCGCCGCCAAGCACAACGTCATGGGATTGCAGCGACAGATGGGCGCTGCCGTCCTCGTCGAAATCGCCGGCCGCGTCGTCGGGGGCGATAAGGCCGAGGCCGCCCAGGCCGCAGCGAAGATCGTTGCAGGAATAGGGAGCCTGCACTACTCCCGCGAAGATGAATACCAGGCGGACGAGATCGGTATTCGCTACATGGAGCTGGCGAGGTACAACCCCTGGGGGATGGTCGAACTGCTCACGGTCCTGAAGAACCTCTCCGATTCCGAGCCAGGAACCCTGGGGGAGATGCTCCAGACGCACCCGCTGAGCAGCAAGCGAATTGAAGAAGCCGAGAACATCATTCGCAGCAACGAAGAATACTCCCTCTACTCTCCGGAGGGTTCTGATCCTGCCCGCCAACGTTTCGGGAGCATGCACCGGCGGCTTCCGCTACCGGTGGGAAAGGGGCAGTAGCAGGAACGGGAAAGGTGGTGAGGATCGCGGGGTCTCAGTTGGGCTGTGTTTCGCGGCGGCTGAGCACGCGATTGATGCGTATTATTGCTTGTGCGGCTGGTAGGTCGCGCTGATTGGTGCGCTTGACGACCTCCTCGTACTGGGCAAGTGCGAGAGTGAGGTATCCGGCGGCTTCGGCGGCGACTGCCCAGTTGAATCGCAGATTGACGTCGTCGGGCGCCTTCGCGGAGGCGGCCTCGAATTGCTGCAACGCGGTTTCAAAATCCCCCGCCTCCATTGCCTTGAGTCCCGCAATACCTTCGCGGTGAATCGTCCCTCGCAAGGCGATCCGCTCCGTGATCTCCAGTGGAAGAATCATCCCGCAGAACTCCTCCATGCATTCGTCCAGGAGCCTGGTGACGATCGCCTCGGTGCGGGGGATTCGCCTCGGGTCGTCGCTCCTGTCGAGCCCCAGGTCTCCACGGACACGCGGGTCGTTCGCGGAACTGTAGGACCGGCGCGTCTCCACGGTGACTATGGGTTCCTCACCGGGACCGGATCCGACCGTGAAGTCCACAGCGACCTCCGCGGTCCGCACCAGTGTCTCGACGTCCTGGACTTCCATGCGGCTCGCGCTGCTGTTCCACCTGCGGACTGTGCGGGTACCACAAGAGTCTCTCGTCTCGATGCGAATGTTTCCGGCAACGTGGAGAACTTCGTTCGCGGGCGTCTCTGGTCCGCTCGTCGTCTGGTCCTTCGGCGCCCACTGTTGAACCAGGCGATCTCGGAGGGATTTGGCAACGAAATCTGCGAATTCATCTTCCGGTTCTCCCGCGAGAGTGAACTTGCCCACCTCGATGCGCTCGATGTCTTCCGGGACACCGACCGCACCCGGAAGCGCGTGCGATATCGTCACCACCGGACCGGTGCATCCAGCAGTCAGCACAAAGACTAAAAAGAGGGCAAACCCAGTGAGCGAGCATGATCTTGACATTGTGCTCCCCTTTCAGATCGGGGGAAGATGCCGGCGAACCTGAATCATCTTATCCACAGGATCGCCTCCCGACAACCCCGCCCCAGCGGAATCCGCAAGTTGCGTTGATTACTTCGCAAGATGCCTCTACACTTCATTGCCGCCCAGTCCAGTTCGCAGCTTGCTCAGGGAACACCGATGGAACGCAAACCAATGCTCCTTCTTTACGTTTCCGTGATACTTGCGAGCGGATGCGGTGCACAGAGCGCACTGCTGGGGACGGAAGGAACGTATCTGTTCACCGCCATGGACGCCCTCGCCGTCCCCAGTGAACGGGTCGCGCTTCGCGCCCGCCTTCAGGGCGGGGACCTCCTGCGGGCCCAGCCCGGACTCGTCGTTCGATTCTACCGCGACCGAAAGCTCTTCAAGGCCACCCAGACCGACGACGAAGGCCTCGCCACCGTCTCCTTCACCCCGCAGAAATCCGGGGACTATATCTTCACGGCGGACGTCGCACCGGTGGGGTTTCCGGATCGTCCCCCCCCTTCACAGGAGTTGCGCGTCACCTCCCGCGGACCGCAAACCCCCATTCTCATCGTGGACCTCGATAAGACGGTCGTCGCCTCGGGATTCCAGGAGGTGCTCGTGGGGGATCCGGAGGCGATGGTGGGCGCCGCGGAATTGCTGCGGGACCTCAGTAACACCCATACAATCGTCTACCTGACGCACCGCCCGGATTACTTTGGTCCCAAGAGCAAGGCGTGGCTTTGGGCCAACGGGTTCCCCGCAGGTCCGGTCCTGCTCTCGAGCGTAAGCGGGTTCTTTTCCGGGAGCGGTCAGTATAAGTCCCAGATGCTCCGCCAACTTCAAGCGAGGTTCAAGAACATCGAGATCGGGATTGGGGATAAGGTCTCCGACGCGCTGGCGTATCACGAAAACGGGATTAGAGCGTTCCTGATATATCAGGTGCCCACCAGTGACGATCCCAACGCCTTCGAGGGATTGGCGGATGAGCTGTCCGAGCTTCCGGAACCCGTCCAGGTTGTGACGGGGTGGTATCAGATCCGAAGAGTCATCTTCGAGAATGCCTCCTTCGGTGCGTCCATCGCCCAGGATCGCCTCAGAGGAATCGCCCAGGTGCGAAGAAGAGAAATCGAGGCTTCGCAATAGCACCAACGAGGTTTCGCATGAGATTCACAGCGTATTTTACGGCGTCGGTGATTGCGATTTTAAGCACCGGGTGCATACCGAGCACTCCGCTGACCGAAGGACAGCTCGATGAGCACTGGACGTTGACGCCCGATCCCACGCACGGCGCCCCACCGTACAGGCTCACCCTCGGTAAGACGCAGTTACCCGCCCGATGGACCATCCACCATAACCCCAGCGTCATAGTCTCCACGATTACCCTCGTGCGGGCGTATGACAAGATGAAGGTGGGCGCAGAGGAGATCGAATTCGCGATCTCACCCGTCCACACGAGGACGCTCATCGATCTGCTTTCCAGCGCTCGCGCGATGCTGAACGATCTTTCCAAGTTAGCTGAATCCGCCGAGCGGGAGGATCGCCAATACTGGTCGCAGACCATCGCCAACACGCTCACCCAGGTCGAGGAGATGACCCGCCTGTCCACCCTCGAGTCTCCCGAAGGTCCGGGCGCCGCCTCGGGCGATCCGACCGGGATCGCCGCCGGACCGCTCCTTGGGGTCCTCGTGGTGTATCTCAACGAGAGGTCCGGGGGGGCGCTGCTGGGCGATCTGGAGGAGGTGGAAATAGACCGCTTGAGGACCATCCTCACGCAGATGGTCCTGCGGTTGGGATTCGACCTGGCGGGAAAGCAGGTGCCCGATGATCTGCGAACCACCATTACCAAGGCGATGCGCCAAGCCGAGCGCATGGACGCCCTGGAGCAGTCGCTAAAGGACATGCTGATCGATAGCGTGGGGATAGCTTCGCCCGCCACCGAAGAGGGCGAGGCGAAGAAACTCTTCACGCTCGTGGCATCCTGGGTGCCGCGGGCCCTGGAGATGATGGAGGCGCTCATCGATCAATGGGACCGAATGGAGCTGATGGAACTGCGGTTTTACCGAGTTGGCGAGCAGCTCGTGGTGGCGGTGACGATTAAGGTCAAACCGGGTAAGGAGGTCCGCATCGCCGACGTGATGATGTTCCAGCCATCCCTTATATTTCGCGGTGAATCGCGCATCACGGTGATTCCGGAGGCGAGCGGGACGGGAGAGACGATCATCCTGTTCGAACCGGTGGCGGGGGCCACCGAGCTGCGCTTCGAGGGGGTGGCGTATTCCATGGCGAGGCTGCTCGCCCTTCCCCTCGCCAATGGGATACTGCGCGAGGTGCGCGTGTTCACCCACACACCTACCCAGGGCTACCGAATCGTCAACTTCCAGGTCATGACGGAGGCGCTGGGCGAGAAGAAGGACCGAAGGCGGCTTATGGTCTTCCAGGACGTCCGCAAGAGGCGCATCGTACGCCGCCCCTTCTCCCTCGAAATCGTCGAGGAACAATCCGAGCAGATCTTCAACTACCTCACGCCGGAGCGGCGTTACACGTACAAGCGCTCAAAGTCACTAACGGAACCATAATTGCACAAGCGACAGTTGGAACAAGAACGCGGCGGGCCCGGGAACCCGGGCCCGCCGTTCTGCATCTTCACACCTTAGGGATCGCAGATTATTTCTTTTTCGCGCGTTTTCTCCCGGGCTTCTTCTTCGGATGTGGCCCGTGGTTGATAGCGGCGTGGGCGGCGGCGAGGCGGGCGATGGGAACGCGGTAGGGGGAGCACGAGACGTAATCGAGGCCGACCTGGTGGCAGAACTCGATGCTGGAAGGGTCGCCACCGTGCTCACCACAGATACCGATCTTGAGTTGCGGCTTGACGGAGCGGCCCTTCTCGACGGCGATGCGGACCAGCTCACCGATTCCGCTGCGGTCGAGCGTCTGGAACGGATCGCGCTCGTAGATACCGAGTTGCACGTATTGATTGAGGAATTTTCCTGCGTCGTCGCGTGAGAACCCGCAGCCCATCTGCGTCAGGTCGTTTGTCCCGAAGCTGAAGAACTCCGCCTCGCCCGCCACCTCATCTGCGGTGAGGGCCCCGCGCGGGACCTCGATCATAGTCCCGATCTTGTACTCGAACGGGACCTTCCTTGTCTTCTTCGCCCGCTTGACCTCTTCGAGCGTCTCCAGGACGATCTGCTTCTGGTGGGTAAGCTCCTTTACGTGTCCGACGAGTGGGATCATTATCTCGGGCTTCGCCCCTTTGACTTTCCAGGCGGCCTCGAAAATCGCCCTCGCCTGCATCGCGGTGATCTCGGGGTAGAAGATTCCGAGGCGGCAGCCGCGGTGGCCGAGCATGGGGTTGAACTCGTGCAGGGAGGCGACCTTGTCCCTGATCTTCTTGACGGAGACTCTCATCGCGCGGGCCATCTGCCTCTGACCCGCCTCGTCGTGCGGGACGAACTCGTGCAGGGGCGGGTCGAGGAAGCGTATGGTGGCCGGGCGGCCTTTCAACGCTCGGAATATCCCCACGAAGTCCTTGCGCTGGAGCGGGAGGAGTTCCTTGAGTGCGGCCCGCCGGCCTTTCTCGTCGTCGGCGAGGATCATCTTGCGCATTGAGACGATCCGATCGCCCTCGAAGAACATGTGCTCGGTTCGTGTGAGCCCGATTCCTTCGGCGCCGAACCTGACGGCGACCTGGGTATCGTGGGGTGTATCGGCGTTGGTGCGGACACCGAGCGTGCGGTGCTTGTCCGCCAGCTTCATGATCGCATCGAACGGACCGGTCAGGGAAGCATCGACGGTGTCGATCTCGCCCTTGTAGACGGTCCCCAGGGACCCGTTAAGAGAAATCCAATCGCCTTCCTTGAGCGTCTTACCAGCGGCAGAGAGCGTCTTCTTCTTGTAATCGATCACGATGTCGGAGCACCCGGCGACGCAGCACTTGCCCATTCCGCGTGCGACGACGGCGGCGTGCGAGGTCATCCCTCCGCGGGATGTCAAAATACCCTTCGCCGCGTGCATACCCCCGATGTCCTCCGGTGAAGTCTCCACGCGGACGAGGATGACGGACTCACCGAGTTCGGCCCATTCTTCGGCGTGGTGGGCCTGGAATACGATGCGCCCGGTGGCGGCGCCTGGTGAGGCGGGTAGGCCCTTACCGATCTGCTTGGCGGCCTTTTCCGCCTTCGGGTCAAATGTCGGATGCAGCAACTGATCGAGGGAGTTCGGTTCGACGCGGAGGACAGCCTGCTTCTCGGTGATGAGCCCTTCCTTCATCATGTCCACAGCGATTTTGATAGCGGCCGCGGCGGTGCGCTTACCGGTCCGCGTCTGGAGCATGTACAACTTGCCCTTCTCGATCGTGAATTCGACGTCCTGCATATCGCGGTAGTGCTTCTCGAGCTTGTGGCGGATGGCGATGAGCTTCTTGTAGGATTTCGGGTCTTCCTTGGCGAGGTGGGAGATGGGCTCGGGCGTTCGGATACCGGCGACCACGTCCTCACCCTGGGCGTTCATGAGATACTCACCGTAGAATACGTTTTTCCCCGTCGCCGGATCGCGTGTGAACGCCACTCCCGTCCCGCTCCCCTCGCCCATGTTCCCGAAGACCATCGTCTGGACGTTGATGGCGGTCCCGAGCAGCCCGCGAATATCGTTGAGTTCGCGATACTTGATCGCCCGCTCGTTATTCCACGAACCGAAGACGGCGTCGACGGCGGCGCGGAGCTGCTTGCGGCCGTCCTGCGGGAAGGTCTTGCGCGATTTCTTATAGACCTTCTTGTACTCGGTGATGACCTCCTTGAGCCCGTCTACGGTCAGATCGGTATCGAGCTTCGCCCTCCGCCGCTTCTTGACCCTCGTCAGTGCATGCTCGAAGTCATCGTGCTCCATCCCCAGAACGACGTCTCCAAACATCTGCAATAGGCGGCGGTAAGCGTCCCAGACGAATCGCTCGTTACCGGTCAGGTCAATCATCGTCTGGAGCGTCCGATCGTTGAGCCCCAGGTTGAGGACGGTGTCCATCATTCCGGGCATGGAGACGGCGGCGCCGGAGCGAACCGAGACGAGCAGCGGATTGGACCCGCGCCCGAAGGTCTTACCCGTGAGCCTCTCAAGCTTGGCGATGTTGCGTTCTACTTCCTGTGTGAGGCCCCTGGGCCACTTCTTCCCGGCTTGGTAGAACTGATCGCACGCCTTGGTGGTTATCGTGAATCCCGGTGGGACGGGAAGGGCGAGGTTGCTCATCTCGGCGAGGTTGGCGCCCTTTCCGCCCAGAAGCTGCTTCATGGCGGTTCGGCCTTCCGCCTTACCGCCACCGAAGAAATACACGTACTTGGTTTTCTTGGCCATCGACTTGCTCTCCGCTATTGGTCTGTCCGTCGTTCCTTCTTCGGGACCCTCCACACACGATCGGCGACGACCCGACCGATTGGAGGAGATCCTTCTCCATGGCGACGCGGCGGGGCAGGTTTTTTCTCTACCCTCCGCGGCCGAACCGGCTGGTAAGTCTAAAACGCCCCCCCCGGGGGTGTCAACGGTTTTGGGGGGTGGCGTACTCCCGGGACAGGGGATTGCGGATTTGAACCGCCGCGCACGAGCCGCTTGCGGCTTAGCATCTACCTGCCGGTAGGCAGGTTCGACATTCTCTTTTCCAAAGATTTTCTCCCTCTGCGTCCTCTGCGGCGGAATATCGCGGTCTGTGCAGCCTTTGCGAGCGGGGAGTCTTGACATGGGAGACCCCCGTGCTAGAATTTGCTTGTTCGCGTCGGCGGATGCGGGCAGGTAGCTCAGTTGGTAGAGCACGTGACTGAAAATCACGGTGTCGGCGGTTCGAGCCCGCCCCTGCCCACTTTTTTTTGCGCCGTTTGAGGTCATCAGCGCCCCATCCGCAGAGCCGAATGTCCTTGCGGAGGCGGCGAGCAGTTTGGCGTAAACTAACCGCAATGCCGAAACGCAACCTCATCTGGATCGTCGCGATCATCGCAGCCACCCTCGTTACGTTGTGGGTGACGCGCAGGCGCCCTCCGCAGGCAGGCCGGAGGGAACCGGGCGAATTCGACGCGGTTTCCCAGACGTATCGCCTCATTCAGGACGAGTACTATCGCCCCATTGACGCCCCGGAACTCCGCCAAGGGGCGGTCAACGGGATGGTCTCGGTCCTGGACGAGCATTCCACGTATATTTCTCCGGAGAAACTTCGGGTATTTCAGGATCGCATGCGTGGGATCGAGCGTGGATTGGGCCTGCGCCTCGCCGCCGCCGACGGAAATATCAGCGTCGAGCGCTCCCTGGCGAATTCGCCCGCGCACAAGGCGGGGATCATCCCAGGGGATATCATCCTCGCTATCGACGGTGAAGAAATCGCCGCCAAGGATATTCAGGAAGTGGAGGAAATGCTCCAGGGGCAGCTCGGAACCACGGTTGAGCTTGCGATCCTCCGCACCAAACCCCCGCCCAAAAAGTTCTCGCTGGTGCGCAGTGAGTTCGCACTGGAGAGCATCGAGGGTCTGTATCGTGATTCCGACGGGAGGTGGGTGTATCTGATCGAGGGTCAGCGCGGTCTGGGGTACGTGCGGATCAAGGAGTTCGTGGACGATACGTGCGTAGAGCTTCAGGAGATTCTCCGTGAGCTTGGGTCCCTCAGCGGGTTGGTCCTCGATCTGCGGGATAATCCTGGGGGGAAGCTTCCCGTGGCGGCCGAGACGGGCACTTTGTTTCTCCGCGAAGGCGTTATCGTGACCTCTCTCGTGCGGTCCGGGGATGCGAAGCGGTACACGGCGCGGTCCGACGGGACGTTATCACCGGAGTTTCCGATGGTGGTGCTGATCGACCACGAGACCGCCTCCGCGGCAGAGATCGTCTGCGGTGCGCTTCGCCTGCACTCTCGCGCCGTTCTCGTCGGAACGCGGACGCGGGGAAAGGGACGCATCCAGAGCATGCTCGGGCTCCCCGATGATCTCGGACAGATCAACCTGACGACGTCGGAATTGTTGATAGGGACGGACCGGCCGATCATGCGCGAACCGAACAGCGATACATGGGGCGTGGACCCGCATGCGGACCAGGAGGTCGTCATCCCACCCGCAGACCGCGAGCGGCTGCGGTTGCTGCGGGCGCGGGCGGGGGGGCTGCTCGCACCGGCGAATGACACTCCCGCGAGCGTCTCCGCCGCCGCGAGGCGCACCAGGAAAGCGCTCGCCACAGAGCTGGTGACTCTCGACACGCAACTCTCGCACGCGGTGGAGCTACTGACGCATCCGGAAGAAGTCACCAAAATTCTCGCCCGCCCCTCCGCTGCGCAAACCGCCCCGTTACCCCCCGCAACACAAGATGCGGAGGACCTCGGTGAGTGAAGAGACCTACATCCTTGGGATCGAGACCTCCTGCGACGAGACCGCCTGCTCCGTCGTCGCCGAGGGCAAGCGAGTCCTTTCCAACTCCGTCGCCACGCAGATCGAGCTTCACGCACGATTCGGAGGTGTCGTACCGGAGATCGCATCGCGGGCGCACATAGAGGCGATCAACAGCGTCATCGCAAACGCCCTGGACGAATCCGGGATCGCTCCGGAGAAGATCTCCGCCGTCGCCGTCACGAACGAACCGGGCCTGATCGGTTCGCTTCTGGTGGGCCTGATGGCCGCCAAGACCATCGCCTGGGTCTGGGACGTCCCGCTGATCGGCGTGAATCACATTTACGCCCACGCCTACGCACCCGCGCTGGATGCCGCTCCGATCGAGTATCCCGCCGCCGCCCTGATCTGCAGCGGGGGGCATACGGCGCTGTATCGCTGTGAGTCACCCACGCAACTGGAGCTTCTGGGGGCGACGATAGACGATGCGGCCGGGGAGGCGTTCGACAAGGTCGCCGGAATCCTGAAACTTGGGTTTCCCGGAGGTCCCGCAATCGACAACGCGGGCCGAAAGGGCAATCCGCGCACCGTGGACTTCCCCCGCCCGCTGCTGGGCGGTGAATCCCTGGACTTCTCGTTCAGCGGGATAAAGACGGCGGTGCTCTACCACGTCAACGGTGTCCCCGGTGCGGTCAGAAAGAAGCAAACCACCACGAAGCAGAGGCGCGGGATAGAGCACCTCAGCGAGCAGGAGATCGCTGACGTCGCCGCGAGCTTCCAATCCGCCGTCGTGGACGTCCTGCAAACCAAGCTGCGAAGGGCGGCTGAACTCATCGCCGCAAAGACGCTCGTACTCGGTGGTGGGGTATCGGCGAACTCCGCATTGCGCGCCGCCGCGGTGGAACTGGCCGAATCGCTCGACGCCACACTGCGCCTCCCCGCACTGGAATTCTGCCTGGACAACGCCGCAATGACAGCAGGATTGGGGTATCATTACTTCCGCGCGGGTCAGTTCGCCGGCCTCGACCTGACCGCCCGCGCGACGGTTAGAAGGTGAGAGGCTTCGTCGAAGCCTCTTCAGATCGAATGAAAGAAGAGAGTCTAAGAGAACTGCTTGAGTTAGTCCGCTCGGGCGAGTTGGACCTGGACGGTGCGATTGCGAAATTGCGCCGCCTCCCCTTCGAGCAGATCGAATTCGCGACGATCGATCATCATCGCGGGATTCGCTGCGGGTTCCCGGAGGTGATCTTCTGCCCGGGCAAGACACCCGATCAGGTTCGCGCGATCTTCTCGAAGCTTGCGGAGGCGGGGGGCAACGTACTCGCCACGCGCGCCACCCCCGAAATCTACGAGACCCTCGCGGGCGAGTTCCCGGGGGCGGAGTTTCACGAACTTCCCCGCGCGATCACGCTTCGCCAAGGCGAAGCGGTCGAACCCATCGGGCACGTTGCCGTCGTGACGGCCGGTACCAGCGACTTACCCGTCGCGGAGGAGGCGCGGGTGACGGCGGAGATTCTCGATCAGCACGTGACGACGCATTACGACGTGGGCGTGGCGGGTCTGCATCGGCTGCTCGCGCGCAGCGAGACGCTCCAGGAAGCCAACGTCATCGTCGTGATCGCCGGGATGGAAGGCGCCCTTGCGAGCGTGGTGGGGGGGCTCGTGAGCGTCCCGGTCATAGGCGTCCCGACGTCGGTGGGTTACGGTGCGAGCTTTGGGGGCGTCTCGGCGCTGCTGACGATGCTCAACAGTTGTGCGGCGAACGTCAGCGTGGTGAATATCGACAACGGGTTCGCCGGAGGATCCATTGC
>SDBT01016207.1_pt1 | contig 11808 bp, 13 predicted proteins | sample 2277101 | NCBI WGS metagenome assembly SDBT01 (sample SAMN10404973, study PRJNA504765) | marine sediment metagenome | isolation source: marine sediment core GS10_PC15, 103 cmbsf | place: Arctic Ocean: Southern Knipovich Ridge | collected 2010
TTTTTCAATAGATTCCTCAACAGATTTTTCTTTTTTATTCTCAGATTTTTCAATAGATTCCTCAACAGATTTTTCTTTAACTTCAGGTTCTAATTTTTTTACCCTACCTTTTTTACTATCATTTTTACTTATTTCTTTAGAAATTGTCTCATTAATTTCAGTTATAATATTTGTTTCATTTCCAATAATAAGTTTAATAATAGAAATATTTGTTGCAGTTGATGGGAGTTCAATAGAGAGACTTGCAGGTTCTGATAATTTAATATTTTTTTTCCATTTTACTGGCTTACCCACTATTGCTCCATATTGTATGTTAGTAATGTTAACTCTAATATCAAAATTTTTATTGGTTTTTGTTATCTTCTCAACAAAAGCATTTTTTTCTATTGCCTCAACAGCTTTACTATTGTTTATCTTTGATATTATTCTTCCTGTTAAATTTAAATTAATAATAAATATTAAAAATAAAATAACAACCAAACAAGCAAATCCTATGAACAAATATTTTTTAAAAGGATTTTTTTTGTGTTTTCCAAGATATGTTGAAATTACTTTACCATTTTCTTTTTTACTATGATAAATATACGGACCATAAATCTTCCCCCCTCTTTTAATATATCTCTTATATACCATTAAAAACCTCTTTTGTTCAACAAAAAGGTAGTGTAACTAGTATTTAAATATTATTATTTAATATATAATAAATATATTTATATAAATATAATATTATTAATTAATATTCTAAAAAATCTTATATTAATATGTTTTACACTACTGTTTTTCTATATTTTCGCCTTCTCATCTCAACACCCATTTTTCCACTCTCCAATCCCCGTCATTAGTTCAACTATTGTAACACTTCCAGATTTCCAATCAGAAATATAACTCATTAATTCAATCATGTCAACAATACTATCTCCTGATTTATTATCAATTTTATACTAAAAAAATATCCCAATAACTTAAAATCATTTCTTCCGCGACAAATTGAACCAAATTAAAGTAGTCTTTTTTTCTTATTTCTACCAAAGAACTTTTATCTGCTTTTCCCAAAGAATCCAGATAATCTTCTCTAAATTTCTTTTTTACAATCAAGGGAGGATAACCTTTTTTAATTAAAATATAATTTAATAGCATTCTCCCAACTCTTCCATTCCCATCCATAAAAGGATGTATTTTTTCAAATTTATGATGAAATAACGTTGCTAAAACCAATGGATGTAATTTCTTTTTGTTTTCATTTTACCATTTTAATAATAAATCCATATCTGTTTGAACATATTGTGCAGGGCTTGATTTAAATTTAGTTCTTAAAACTCTAACATTTGTTAACCGATATCCAAAACGATTATCAATATTTTCCAACAACATTTTATGAATATCAATAATTAATTTATTATTTATCTCTTTTTTTAAATCTAAAAGATTAAAAAAAACTTTTTCTGTATTTTGCAAATCATAAATTTCTCTTAAAGTTTTATCTTTTGGGGTTAAACCCTCTTCTAACAAATTTCTTGCTTCTTCTAACTTTATTGTATTCCCTTCAATAGAAGTAGTGTTAAAAGCAAACTCTATTAAAAAATTCCTGAAGATTTCCTTCTTTGTTAAAATATGTTCTTTTTGAAATCTCTTTATATAATGATATTTACATGCTTCTATTTCTATTAGTTTTTTATCTAAAAATTCATCTTTTTTAAATTTTAATTTCTTAACTTTTTCAAAATAATAATCTGACTCTAAAAAAGCATTAATTGTCCTATAAGCTTTTCTTATTTGATTTTTATATTTAGACAAACCAGATAATTTTTTTTTAACTTCTTCAATTGAACTTCCTAAATATGCCAAATCTTTTACTATTACTTTTTTTCCTTTTCTTTTTGAGACCCTTAAATAATAATATGGTTTCTTGCCAATTATTTTTTTATAAATATAAACCATAAGAAGATTAAGAAAGAAGAGTTTTTAAATCTTACCCCTTACATTATAATAATGGAGATGTAGAGGGTAAACTCAGAATATATCTTATGTTTCTTAGTTAGGATCTTCTAACACCCATTTTTCCATTCACCAATCCTAAAGAATCATTTAAGAAATTACTCAAATCCAGATGATTAGATAAGTTTAATTCTCTTTCGTGAAATATTTATAAATACCTCTATCTTATTTAGTTTATGACAAAAGATGTGAAGATTACACCATGGGAAGTTTCTGGAAAAGTTAATTATAGTAAACTAATTAGAGAGTTTGGAATAAAATCAATATTCAAACTTCCAAAAATATTTAATGAAAATGTTTTATTTAGAAGAAAAGTTATTTTTGCACATAGAGATTTTGAAAAGATTTTAAATTGTATTCAGAATAAGAAGAAATTTGCCATGATGACTGGACTAATGCCTTCTGGAAAATTTCATTTAGGACATATGATTCTCGCAAAGCAATTTGTATTTTATCAGAAGTTGGGTGCAAAATTATATATTGCTGTTGCAGATTTAGAAGCATATAATACAAGAAAACAAAGTTTTGAAGAGATGCGAAAAGTTGCAATTGACCAGTATTTATTAAATTATATTGCTCTTGGTTTAAATCCTAAAAATTGTGATTTTTATTTTCAAAGTGAAAGGAGTAATGACTACAAAAAATCCAATGCTTATTATAAATTAGTTTCAAATTTTTCCAGATATGCAACTTTTAATGAGTTTAAAGCTGTTTATGGAAGTATTTCTCCTGGAAAAATGAATGCTTCTTTATTACAAGCAGCAGATATGTATCATCCTCAATTAAAAGAGTTTGAAGAAAAACCCCTAACTACTTTTATCCCTGTTGGAGTAGACCAAGATCCTCATATTAGAATTGCCAGAGGAATGGCAAGGAGAAATAAAGACAATAAGTTTATTCCTATTGCTTCAACTTATCATACTTTTCTTCCTGATTTAAAAGGAGGAGGAAAAATGTCTAGTAGTGATGAAAACTCCTTTATTGCAATGACTGATTCTCTAAAAGAAGTCAAAAAGAAAATCCACAAATATGCATTTTCAGGAGGACAAGCAACAGTTGAAGAACACAGAAAAAAAGGGGGAAACCCAGACATAGATGTTTCTTTTCAATACTTAAAAATGTTTTTTGAGCCTGATGATAAAAAACTTCAAAAGATTTATGAAGATTACAAATCAGGGAAAATGCTAACCTCAGAATTAAAAGAAATTTTAATTAAAAAAATAAATGATTTTTTAAAAGAGCATCAAAGAAAAAGAAAACTAGCTAAAAAGCAAATTGATAAATTTATTTATTAATTTATATAACGAGTAAACATCTACCACAAGAAATCTAAAATTAGTTCGCAATAAATTGCTCAATTAAAATTATCTTTAAATCTAACTATTAATAAAAAACTCCAAAAATTGATTATTAATTATGTTTTATATCTACGAACTACTAGGAGTAACAAATGTTATATCAAAGCCTTTATTTTATATATTTTGAGCTTGGTGAAACTCTTATAAAAATAAATAATATCAAGACATTTCTCTTGATTCTGCTTTTTTTCCTACCTTAATTCCCCCACGACTTATCTCAAATAAATGAATTTCTTTTGAATGATTAGTCCCCCTCATTTTCAAAACCTCAATAAATCTTTCCCTTTTATTTTTAATACTAACAAAATATAAAAGAGTAATGCTATCTACTTCAAATTCAATTGATGAAATTTCTTTATCTCTTTTATCTAAAGGATCATACTGCACTGTAAGAAGAGTTGTACAATTCCAGTTTCTAATTATACTAAATAAACCCAAATTTGCCTGTCTTTTTGAGAGTTCGTCGTCAAACAAAAGAGAAAAACTTGTGATACTATCTATTACCATTCTCTCTATATTATTTTTAAAAACTATTGATTCAATTGTTCCTCCTCCTTCATCTAACATCATTTTAACTTTTTCAGGAGAATATTCAAGAAATATAAATTTCCCAGAATTTTCTGCTTTTGCTAAATCCCATCCAAATTTCTTCATATTTTCATAGAATTCATCTTTTTTCTCTTCAAAAGTGATGTATAATACTTTTTCTCCTTTTTTTACTCCTTCCATTAAAAATTGTAAAGCAAAAATACTTTTCCCACTTCCGCTTCCTCCAGCAATTAAATTTATTGATTCTCTTTCAAACCCTTTTTCAACCATAGTATCAAAACCAGAGATTCCTGTTCCAGCCCTCTCGCCTCTCTTAGATTTTTTTAAAATTATGTTTTTCTTTTTTGTTTTATCAACTTCATTGTTGTCTAACTTTTCAATTGTCTTGCCTAATAATTTAGATTTTTTTTGAGAAACCAACTCTTTGTTTTGTTGAGAAAGAACATTTTCTTTTTCTGGTTTTAGAGATTCTGCGGGTTTTTTTTCTTTAGTTTTAACTATAATTTTATTCTTGATTTTAGAATTAATTTTATTCCCCACTTCTTTTTTTATGTTCTTTATCATATTCTTTTTAAATTATTTTATCTTTTAAATATTTCTAATAATAAGAAGATATAGCTTTTAATAAAACTTTAGATAAAAGGATTCTTATTGTAAAGAAAAGACCTAAACTTAAAATAAGTAAAGGAATAAATAATTTTAATCCGGCTTTTTCTTCTCCTTTATTTACAAGCCCAATAACAAGGCACGAGATTAAATCAGTTATAATTATAAAAAGTATTGCAAAATAAATTACAAAATTAACTGATATTGGCACTTCGCTAAAAGTAAAGGGTATGTCCATTTGCATTGAACTCAAGTCAGGGGTTCTTGAAGCAAGTTCTATTACTATCTCTACAAGAACAGAACCCAATGCAAATAATACAGGTGCCCCAACACCAACTGCAAAAAATATAAAAATTATATACATCAAAATTGTAGATGCTGTTTTTTTTTCAATAACTTCTTTTTCTTTCATATTTTTGGAAGTTTCTTCTAATAAATCAGCAATATTCCCCCCTGCTTTTAATCCAGAAATTATTAACAAAATAATCTTGGATATTTTCTCAGAATCAATTCTATCACTCATTTTTTGTAGAGAATCAACAATATCCTTACCTGTAGCTATTTCTTTTCCTGTTTTTGATATTTCTTCATCTAATGGATTAAACTCTGGTCTTGCTGAAAGTAAAAATGCTTTATCAACAGTTACCCCTGATCTAAGATTACTTGCCATTAAAGAAATAGCATCTGAAAACACTTCTTCAATTCTCTTAATTCTTGAACTTGCCTTTAAACTTATTTTAAAATAGAAAAAGATATTCAAAAGAAAAAAAACAATTAAAGAATAAAGCATATTTATCTTTAGAAAATAAAATGAAATAGAAAAGATTATTGTCACAACTATTATTAAAAGAAAAATTGTGTTATGATATTTTTCAAAAGGAGTTTTCATTCCTGAATTTTTCATATTTCTTAAATACATCTCTCTTAATTTTTTTGGGTAAAATCTTAAGATATTCATAGTAAACTTGGCCTCCTTGATCTAATTAATCCGAGAAACATAATCTGCATAAAAACTACAAAACCAAAAATCATAAAAAATATTAACTGAATTACTCTCTCCTGAATATTTAATATAGAAGAAATTATTATTAAAAATGTTATTCCAAGTGAAGGCAAGATTACTGCTATTAACATATAAAACATAACTAAGGGATTTAATCTACTTCCATAATCCTGTATTTGAATTGCTTGTTCATTGACCAAAGCTCTAATTCCCTCTTTTATAACAATCCCCATATCACTCCCCGCCCTCATACCATTACTTATCTGCCACAAAACTCTTCTAAAATATTTTGAAGTATTTATTTTTCCGTACTTTTCTATTGCTTCTATTTGTGGGACTCCTGAATTTATCTCTTTGGTTATTTTCTTGAATTCTTCACTGACTTCTCCATAATTTGAATTGGAAATATTAACAAGTATTCTAAATATTGGAATCCCTGAATTTAATTGCACCATCATATCCTGTAAAACAGATATTAAATTTTTTTCAATATTTCCTGCTTTACGAAAAGAAAAAGTTTTTGGGTAGTGCATCTGTCTAAAAAAAATAAATATAGAAACAAGAAAGGCAAAACTCGCTCCATAAGCATAAAAATTATTTGCCTTGAATATTAAAAGCAGAGTAGTTGATATAACAGAAAAAACAAGTAAGTTAATCAATAAATTTCTAAAACAAATAGCTAAATATTGTCTTCTATCCACATTTTCGTCAGTGTTCTTAAGATAATTAGTTAATTTAGTTTTTTTTGGTTTAATAAATTTCATAAACCGTTTACTTCTTCTTTTTAAAATTTCTGTACTAGAAAAGGTAAAAGGTATTTTAAATTTCATTACATCAACTGAGAGTATACCACTGCTTTAAAGCAGAAGGAATCGCAGTTCTCCATTAAATTTAATTCTATTAATTTAAAATCATTGAAATTATCATCAAATCTACTTCTTATTATAATATTACTTCCTCTCAATTCTTGGTTTGTTAGTTTTAACATTTTTTTATATTGATACCTCGGCTTTAGCATGGGGTTTTATTTAATATTCTTTGTTTTTATTTATTTCTTGATTCATTATTATATGGTTAAAATTTTAAGAGCCAAATAGTCATGCTAACTTATTATATTTCAATAAGCATTTAGAATATTGAAAAGATTTTTTACTGCTGAAGTTTATTTTCACTTTTGGTTTTATCTTGATTTTCTTTTGATTCTTCTCTTTCCTTTATTTCATTGCTTTTTGTTATTTCTTTTTTTGGTTCTATTAACTCTTCCACTTTATTATTTTTCATTATTGATTGGAGTTTCTCTTGCTCAATATAATAAAGATTCATTACCTTTCCAATGGATTTTAAATCTCTTACTTTATTTTTTATCAACCAATCAAATATGTTTCTCTTGTTTTCTAAATCTTTGTTAATCTCTGCTTGAGACATCCCAGTATGTCTGCTTAATTCATCAAAAAAAGATAAACTTTTGTTATGAGTTGTGAATTGATCTGTTTCTGGAACCCACCTGTATAAAATATTTGCAGTACTCCTGTCCTTTCCAGGCATAAATTCCGCTACTTGAAATACTCTTCTTACTCCTTTTCTTCTGTCTCTAAACATAACTACATTTAAATTTACATTATTTAACATAATTGGAGGAATGTCTATTGGAGGATTAGTTAGTCTTCTTATTGTTTCATTCGCAGTATCTGCATGAACAGTTGAATACACAGAGTGACCTGTATGCATAGCTTCAAACAAAACTTCTGCTTCTTTTTGTCTTCTTATTTCCCCCAATACAATTCTATCCGGCCTCATTCTTAATGAATTAATAAGCAAATCAAGCATTGTAACTTCACCCTTACCCTCAGGATTTGCTGTTCTTGTAACTAAAGGACTCCAATATAAGAATTCTGGTAACATTAATTCTCTTGTATCTTCCATACTAATTATTCTGTGGCCAGGAGGGATAAATGGCATAATTGCATTAAGAAAAACTGTTTTCCCAGAAGCAGTTCCTCCTGAAATTAACACATTCATTTCATACTCCACAGCAAGCCATAAAAGTGTTGCTATGTCTTTACTAACAGTATTATTTCTAATTAAATCTACTATTGTCCAAGGGTCTCTTGCAAATTTTCTTATGGTAATTGTATTTCCTTTTGTTGAAATTGGGTAGAGGACTGCATTTGCTCTATCTCCAGTTACCACATGAGCATCAAGTAATGGTGTTAGAATATTTATTTGTCTTCCAACTCTCCTTGCAATTATATTTGCATAATTGTTTATTTCTGCTTCTGATTTTAAAAAAATATTTGTTATAATCCAGCCATATTTTTTATGATAAACCCTAACTGGTTCTTTATTACTTATTATCACAATCTCTTCTAAATCCGGGTCATTTATCAAAAATTCTATTTTTCCTAAACCAAGCATTTCTTGCATTAATATCCCAACAAGAAAATCTTGGGTTTCATTTTCAATATGTGGAATTTTTTCCTTTAATAATCTATTAGCATCTTTCATAAATTTATTTTTTATTTTTGAAATTGATTTTTGGTCAATTATTTCCCCAACATCAACAGTTGTGACTGAAATAAGATCTTCTCTTACATCATCTAATAAAGCTTCTGTTCCAATATCTATTTTTGGTATAAAAAGATTATATGACAAACCTCTTTCTTCTTTTTCTATTTTTATATCTACTTTTGCCTTGTCTATTACTAATGTATAACTTTTTTCAAGATTATTTGATTTTTTGTCTGTTTCTCTTCCTATATCTTTAGTAGGGATTACTTTTCCTTTTTGTTTGCTTAAATCTCTATCAACTGGTTTTTCAATTGTCTTGCTTGATAATTTAGATTTTTTTTGAGAAATTAATTCTTTATTTTTTTTAGAAAAAACATTTTCTTTTTCTGGTTTTAGAGACTCTGCTGGTTTTTTTTCTTTAGTTTTAACTATAATTTTGTTCTTGATTTTAGAATCAAATCTCTTCACTAAAAAATTATCTTCTTCTTTCTTTAAATTTTTTATTTCTTCTGGTTTTTTGAAGAGGTTCTTTTGTTTGGAGCTTTCCTTCTCTAACTTTTTTATTTGTTCTTTTCCTTGCAATCCTTTTTGTTGGCTTAACCAATCTTTGTTTCTCACCTTTTTCTTGTTCTTTTTGAAGAACTGTTGGTTTTTGTTGTCCAAAATCTCTTGCTCCTTTTTTAATCTGTTTTTGTCCCTCTTCTTTTCCTTGTTCTTGTTTTTCAATTTCTTTTTCATATGTTCTCACCTCGGGATCATTAAAAGTAGGATATTCCACCATGGCCAATTTATTATTTTCTAAAATCTTTGCCCATTCCAAAGCTTTTTCTTTTGATATCCCAAATAATTCGGATATAGTTTTAGTACTTAATCTTTTTTTATTTTGCAGTAGATTATACAAAACATCCAAATCTGTTCCTGACTTTGTTTTTTTCTGTTTTAACAAAGAGTAATCTCTTTTTATATATTCATCATCTTTCCGATGTCTTAATAAATGAATATAAGCTATGATTATAATTAATATGAGAATTATCCATTGAGCAATAAATGCTATAAGTGATATATTTATATTCATTGGAAGTTCAGGAATTTCTTTTATAAATCTTCCAGAAATTGAAGTATATGACAATCCTCTTTTATTAAAAAATAAAAAAATATTTAATCCAGATAAAATTAATACTGTTGTTATAATTGTTTTAATTCCTCTTTTTTTTACCATATTATTAAAAATGTTTATATACTTATTTTACATTAAATAATAAATTTAATTATATAAATCTTACTAATATAATATGAAACAAAAAGCACAAATCGGAATAGAATATATGATTATTCTTGGATTTGTCAGTTTTGCAATTTTATTAGTTTTTGTTTTAGCAATTTTTTATTCTGGCCAGATAAAAGATAAAATTAGATTAAACCAAGTCGAAAGTTTTGCTATTCAACTCATTAATTCCGCAGAATCTGTATTTTTCGCAGGAGAACCAAGCAAAACATCTGCTAGTCTTTATTTGCCTGAGGGGGTTATAAATTTAACAATAACTCAAGATTATTTAATAATAACTACAAGAACTAGTTTTGGGGATAATAAAAAAGCCTATAAAAGTAGAGTTCCTCTTCAGGGAAGTATTTCATCAGGAGAAGGAATTAAAAAATTATCATTAGAAGCCACAGAGAATTTTGTGTTGATAAGTTAAATAAATTTTATTATTATTTCTTCAACAAATTTCCTTCTGAGGAACTTCTAAAGTGTTATAAAAACAATTTATTTGTTGATTTGCAAGCCCATCTATTCTTTGGCTTTGTATATTTGTAGAGCCAATTACAAATTTGCTGGTTTCAGGACTTAGAGAAAATTCTGAAATTTTTACCTCAAATGCATCTTCTTTTTCTCCCCCCTCTTTAATAAACCTTAGTTCTATTTCAAAAGATCCTTGAACACTCTTATCTCTATTATGAACCTCAATCGAGCAACTAACAGTTTTGTCTATACAAATATTTTCTTGTTGTTGGTTACAAATAGAAGATTTATTAAAATTTATCATAGAATAAGTTATTTGTTTTATTTGACAATTAGAATCTTCTCCTCCATTATCTCTACTAATCCACCCGCTTAATGATTTTGTATCTGTTCCAGAAGATTCTTCATTATCCTTGTTAAAAGAATCATTATTAATATTATTTATTTTAAGAAAATTTTTATTATTTTTTGTAACGAAAAAAATCCCCCCCAATAAAATTGAAATAAAAATCAATACTAAAAATATCCTTGTTATATTTTTCATTTAGAAAATAACAAACTATTATATATAAATATAACTCTAATTTGTTGCAAAATAAATCACTAAACTTAATATCACATAAACCTCAGATTGTTATTTTTTAAAATAATTATAAGAAGTTTTTTATATATAACTTATTTAATCAATTTAAAGGGGTAAAAATGATATCTAAAAACAATGCTCAAAGTGCAGTAGAATTCATGGTAATTCTTTCAGCAATTTTATTTTTTTTTGTGACCTTTTTCGCAATTATTCAAATGAATGTGGAAAAAAAGAATTTAGAAAAAGAGAAAATTATTATTCAAAGTATTGCATTAGATGTGCAAGATGAGATTAATATTGCTGCAAAATCTTCTGAAGGATATTCCAGAGAATTTAAGATTCCAGAGAATATTTTTGGGAAAAATTATGAAATAAATATTTCAGGTAATTTTATTTATGTTTCTTTAAAAGAACTTGGAATTTCTTATAAAATCTCTGAAATAAATGGTTCAATCAAAAAAGGTCTTAATCTTATAAGAAAAGAAAATGGAACAGTTTATCTTAACTAAAAAAGCACAAGTCTGGAGTCTAGACTTAATCATAGCAAGTATTATTTTTTCAATTGGAATTATTATTCTTTATATCTATGCTATAAATTATTCACCAGAAACAAAAAATCAATTAAATGAATTATTATATGAAGGAAATCTTGCTTCTAAATTAATTTTAAGTGATAGTGACATAGGGATTTTATCTGATAATAAAATAAATCAGGATAAATTAAATAATTTTAGTAATTTTGATTATCAAACAAAAAAAAATCAGATTGGTTTAATAAATAATTTTTATTTTACTTTTGAAGGCTTGGAAATAAATGGAAATCTTACAAGTTATGTCGGCATGATAAATACTCCAGAAGTTAAAAACTTGATTAAAATAACACGATTAAGTATTTATAAAAATAAACCAATTAAATTTCAACTTTTTGTGTGGAATGAATTTTAATAAAAAGGCTTATTTCTTTAGTATTGATGCTTTTATAGCCTTGTTAATTATCATAGGGGTTATTCTCTTTATTAAACCCTCATCTGTCCAAATTTCTCAGGAAACTTATTTACAAGAAGATTTATTGACTGTTCTTTCTTCTCTTAAAATAGGGGAAATAGATAATAGTTATGTTCAACAATTAATAAGTAATGGTGCTATAACAAACTTAAACCAATCTGTTTTAGAACAAATAGGTGAGTTCTATGCTAATTCAAAAAATGAATCAAGTATTTTAGCGTATTCTATATTAGATAGCCTTGATTTAAAGGAGAACATTGGTCTTTACTTTAATGGCATGCCTATAGCAACTCAAGAAAACATTGATTTTAGTTCTTCTGAAAAAGTGTGGACTTCAAGACAAATTATTAGTGGGATACAAGAAGGAGATTCTGCTACAGGATATTCTTCAAGAGCTTTTTTATTTTCTAAAAATAATGTTGATTATTTTTATTTTGGAGGCTATGTTGGAGATGGGGAC
>SDBT01016208.1_pt1 | contig 11808 bp, 15 predicted proteins | sample 2277101 | NCBI WGS metagenome assembly SDBT01 (sample SAMN10404973, study PRJNA504765) | marine sediment metagenome | isolation source: marine sediment core GS10_PC15, 103 cmbsf | place: Arctic Ocean: Southern Knipovich Ridge | collected 2010
TATATATTTTTCAAACTTATTAACGCTTTTCACTCCTCCCCATCCAATAGCATTGTTTTTATCTTTGATGAGAGGGGCGCCTTCATCCCATGATTCTTCGCTTGCATCAGGAGTAGAGTTTTATATTGACGGTGTTGTAAACAGCAAATCAGTTACAAGTGATAATTTATCAGCTACAATTATTACATCTGCTGATTGTCAAATTGGTGCTAGAAGTGGTGCACTTTGTTATAATGGACAATTAGACGAAGTAGTGATTTATGATAAAGAACTCTCACAAGAAGAAGTTACATTTAGATGGAATGGTGGTGCTGGAACAGAAGAAATGTCAGAAATACCAAGTCCACCAACTGCACCTAGCAATCCTGACCCTATTGATACTGCAACAGATATTGACTATAATCAAGATTTAGATTGGGATAGTGATGGCGATACATTTGATGTTTATTTTGGAACAAGTAGTCCACCCGTATTATATGAATCCGACCATCCATCACCTGATTATGCTTTACCTAATTTGGATTCATGTACTTTATACTATTGGAAAATTGTAGCAAAAAATGCAGGTGGGGAAACATCAGGTTCAGAATGGTCATTTACAACTAATAATGAACCACCAATAACACCATATTCACCAACACCAACTCACGGTTCAACAGGTAAAAATTTAACATTAACATTGGAATGGGAAGGCGGTGATTATAATCCTAATGATACTGTTGTTTATGATGTTTATTTTGGTAAATCAAGTCCACCATCTTTGTTGCAAGCCAATGTTGCTAGTAGAAGTTATGTTGTTTCAGGTTTAGATAATGGACAAAATTATTACTGGAAAATAGTAGCAAGAGATAATGCAACTTGCGGAACACATGAAACGATAAGTCCAATATGGAACTTTATAACAAAAGAAGAAGTAACAGGTGGATTTGAATCATTTGACCCAAGAGAAGCATATCGCAGCAAGTTAGCTTCTTTATGGAATGTAAATAAAGACTGTGACGGATTAGAAAAGTGTATTTATATAGAAGATTCCAAAGGAGACAGAGTATATATTCCAATGTATCTATCAGAGGAAGTAAAATCTGAACAATTACCAGCTTTACCTTTCTTGGAGCTAGAAATCCCTCCAGGAGGTACAACATATGAGCCACAAGATATTGCAGCAAGTACAAGAAAAATGGAGAGCTTTATACTAATACACATTTATTTTACGGATACTGATAATATTAATCGAAATGAATTTGCAAAAAAAATAAAAGATAGACTACATGACCTGACTCGTTATTATCAATCTACAACAGAAGGAATAGTTTTTATGAATATCGAGGATGATGGTCTTGAAGAAGAAACTGATGGGCATAGAGTTGTGTTCCATTATATAGCAACCTTGTATTGTTTGTATTACGATACTTGTGTAGAATAATAAAATGGTGAAAAAATGACGAGTAAATGTGAATGCAATTGCACTTGTGATTGCAAAGATAAAGAAGAATGTAACTGCGATTGCAAATGCAATTGTGAATAGAATAAGATTTATGGAGGATAAAAATTATGACCTTAGATAAACTAGGCAGACCCTTTCAGGGTACAGTATGGTACTGGATAGAGGACTCTTATGGAACGGTTTCTGAACCATCCCTTAATAGTCTACCTGTATCATGTAAAATACAAAATGTAAGAATCGACACTGGGGATAGGCATAAAATATTAAGAGACATAGGTTCACCCCTTGCTTGCCATTTCTTGGAGCTAACGCATGAGCCTAAAGTTCATTTAGAGTATATCCCACAAGCTGGAGACACATTAATTGATGATGTGATAGATCGAAATAGCAGCACTTGTACATTACAATCTATATCCATGTGTGTAGGAATGAATGTTGCAATGACAGGTGACACGGACAATGTATCTTACTATCTTATGGATGGTATGAAACCTTCAACAGTTAGAATTACAGGTGCTAAGAATACTGAATACTTAGTGGTAATTGACTATGAAGCACGATCCATTGTTACAAGTGAAACTGCAACTGGTAGTGCACCAGCCGTATTAACAGGTGAATATCTACACTTTAATGTTGCAGGGGAAATCCGAAAAACTGGTTATCATGTTGTTAATACTGACCATATAGCTTTTATTACAAATGCAATCGAATTAACTGTAAGCCACAAGTTGACTCCGTATACTGACCACGATTCACTGTATAAATCTTTCCTTATGGAAGGTGACATGGATGTGGAAGGGAATGTTGACATTACCCTTGATGGTGGTGGTGCATTGCATGTTGGTGAAGTTTTGAACAACAGAGCTTTTGAGATTGTAATTGATATGGGCTTAATGGATGCAGGGGCAGATGTGCCAAGAATAACTTTACCTGCTTGTCAGTGGAAAAATACACAAGTTGAAGGGAATGTTGGTGGAGAAGCCATAACCAATAACGTGCCTTTTACTTGTAAGCCAACTGCTTGTGGCAACTTAGTATCAACGCCATCCGCAGTATAGACTTAGAGGGTAATCCCCTCTCATTTTTAAATATAAAGAGGAAAATAATATGACAAAAATAAAAAAACCTTATAGTTTACCATTTGTAAATAAAGGAATAGACTTTTCAATTCCAAATTGGACAACTGATAAACATGAAGCTGCTTTAGCGAAACTTGCCGAAGAAACTAAAGATATGTCAAAAGAGGATCAAGAAAAAGAGTTTAAACATTATGTTATTTATGAAACTCTATCAAGTATAGATAAAACAGGAAAATGTACCTTAGAAAAAATAAGGAACATGCACCCAATAGATATAATTGATATGTTTCGAGCAGTATATAATGCTGGTAAAATAGGAATCCATTCCAAGGATTTTCGCAAGGAGCTAGAGACCCTCACACTAAAGCAACTCCAATCTATTGGGAAGAAGAGCTCCAAAGCTTCCGAGAATCTATGAATTTCCTCTATTTAGAAGTAGGGGGAAATTTCCAAGATATTATACACATGGATTATTGGAGATTCAGAAGTATATTACAAAGTCTAAAAAAAATTAATTGCATCAAGAGTGGAAAATTGTATACCGAAACAAGTGTTCCACGAAGTTCCAAAGATATGATTTCTAAACGGAAGAATCAAAGATAATGTCAAAACAAACTGTTGAATTACAATACATAACCAATGCCAAAATGATACTTGGTGAACTTAGGTTAGTGAATGCTGAGTTACATAATATTAGGCTCAATACCGAAAAAACGGGGAAATCGCACTCATTAGCTGCGGCAGGTGCTAATAAACAAAGTTCAGCAATGAAAGGATTAGCATTAAGATTCGTTGGGTATAACTTGGTGCTAAATCAAGTAATGGGTGCACAGCAAAAGTTAGTACAATTCGTTCAAGAATCTGTTAAAGCATATCGTGAATTTGAGACACGAATGGCAGAAATCAATACTATCTTAGGTTCTGAGCAATTACCAATATTGGGAAGACTTAAATCTGGTATAGAAAATTTATCAGTGGCATACGGACAAGCAACAAGTGATATGTCAAAGGGTATGTATGATATTTTATCTGCTGCATTTGCTGCGGAGGATGCCCTCAATCTTTTAACTACGGCAACAAAGGCGAGTATTGCTGGTTTATCGGAGATTAGAGTATCGGTTGATATTTTTACAACAGTTTTGAATACATATGGAATGCAAGTTGAACAAGCAACGTCAGTTTCTAATACCCTGTTTCAATCTGTTATTCGTGGTAAATTTCAATTCCAAGATTTGGAGCAAGCACTAGGTTATGTTGTTCCTATTGCTGCACAAGCAGGGATAGTCTTTAGTGAGTTAATGGCAGCACTTTCAACAGCAACAAGGCATGGTCTTCATCTTGATATGACTTCAAGAGGTTTAGCATTAGCTATCCAGGGTATTGTAAATCCATCTGTTAAAGCTACTAAAGCAGCAGAAAAATATGGGATTGAAATGAACGGTCTTGCATTACGTGTAATGGGATTGCATGGATGGTTTGAGAAATTAAATGAAGCAACAAAAGAATATGGTACAAGTATTCTTGGTGAATTGATACCAAACATGAGATCATTACGAGTTGCTATGGTTTTAGCAAGTGATGTTGGACTTGCTGGTTTTAATCAGGATTTGATAGAACTTGCAAACATGGGAAATGCAACAGAGATGGCATTGAACAAAATAATGAATACAAGTCAATTTGTAGCAAATCAATTATCGCAACAATGGGAACAAACAAAGAGAGAAATTGGTGATGATTGGGATGCACTATTCTTAGGTATTCAGAAGGGTTTCATTGATATTGTTAATTATATGAGAACAAGTGGCAAACCTGAATTTGCAGGTGTGGGAAAAGATTATGAATTTGTATCAGATGATGCAATACACAATGCAACTGAATATATAAGAATTTCAGAAAGAATCCTGAACCTTGAAACAGAAAGAGATGAATTACCCCCTGATTCACCAGACCCAGGTCTCTTGGAATCCTTCCTTAGAATGCTAGGAAGTCCATTTTTATCCAAAGGAACATCTGCTCCAGTAAAAGATTTAAACGACGATATTGCTGAGTTGATTGAAACACAAGCACAATTCACAGATTCATTTAATGACGTTGTTGGGGGAATATTAACAGAAATAGATGCGTTAGGAGACTTAGAATTAACACTGGATACTGTGGAACTAGCTATTAGAGACTTGGAAGAAGAATTAACAAACACATTTGTATACGGTTTTCAAGATTCAGCAGGTGCGATGAAAGAAGCATCTATTAGTATAAGTGAATTAACTACATTAACACAAGAACAGCGTGATGCATTAAGTCAATTAGGAACTACAATACAAGGTAATTTAGCATATCAATATTTAGCTTTAGAGGCACAGAGAACTTATGCAGATGCAACACATGATGTTTCGTCTGGTTTACAAATTGCAAATTATGCTTACAAAGAAATACCACAGAATATACAAGAAGCAGTTAATGCAGTTCGTGACTACACAAAAGCTCAAGATGAAAATCGTGCAGCTACACAACGTATGACAGCAGCAATGAGAGTTTATCAGATACAATTATTGGAATTACAATTGAAAGGAATGATGAGAAGACGGGGATTGACACGAAGCGAGGAAAAACAAATTAAAGTAATACAGATAGCACAAGCCAAAGCTCGTCTTGAAAATATGCAGAGCCAACAATCAGTATTGGAAACAGATGTTTCTACTTACCAAGCTAAACAGCAATTGATAGATGACTATCTTTTTGGAATCAAAGAAACACAATACGAATTAAAATATATTTATGACCAACAAATTGCAAACTTAGAAGAGACAATCAGCCGAGAAGGAGAAAAATTACAGACTAGATATGAGTGGTGGGAACTTACCAATCAAAAGATAATTGATGATTCTCAAAGTTTAATAGACACACTCGATTCCTTAATGGAAGAGCCTATATTTTTAGAAATGCTAGATAGATACGGTCTAAAAGTTGACGAATTAAAAATAAAAATCGCAGAGTTAATGAACGTAGCAATAGGTCAAGCATCCACATACGCAGAATCACCAATTCCAAAGTATTATGATGTACCTGGATACGGTCAAGCCATAGGTACTCCTGCGGATATTGCCGCAAAATATGGCGTAAATATAAGTGATTTAATACCCCACTATGAACGTGGAATAGAGTATGTTCCAGAAACAGGAATAGCTGTGGTACATAAAGGAGAAACAATTACTCCAGCAGGTGAAGCAGCCTCAAGTGGTATCCGTATAGACAATGTAACAATACAAGTAAAAGAAATTGCTGATATTGATGACGTTGAAAAATTGAGTGCCATGCTATCACAAGCTGAAAGTAGCGGTTTGATGACAAGGGGTAAGACTAACTATAAATTGAGGATGGGTTAAATGGCAGATGATAGAGGGGCAAAAGGAACAGTAGTTTATCAGATGAAATCGTATGCAGATGCTACAAGGATTCATGTACGTTCAGTCGATATAGTATTAGGTGTAGATAGGAATGGACTTACTTGGATTTTAATAAGACAGGCGATGAGATAATGATCTATATTACCGAAAATACAAACCTTATTAATAATAATTATATTACTATTAATCGTGGTGACATAATAGCTGGATTTGATCCTGACCCTGGGGCTATTGTAATTCTTAGGATTGTAAAAAATAAGAGGGACTTTTAATGGGTATTCAAGATCAACGAGATTTCGTAATTTTCTATGGCATCAAGCAAAATGATTGGGAAAGTTCATTTGGCAAATTTCGCTACCACAAAGAAGAACTTGTAATGAGTTATATTAATATTGATGCTGATTGTTCAGAATATACACAAGCGACTTCCTGTACCAATAGTTTATATTGTGTAACTGTTGAATTTTTATTTCCCCATCACATTAAAAAACAATACTATATTGAAGGTGTAATAGAGGGAGAATTTGCTGTTGCATGCAATGGGGGAAATTCACAGATAAATGATTTCCGAGTATCAATATGGAAAACTAACGAAAATTCTACATTTGAACGCTTGGCTGTTACAGATTTAAGTGGTAGTGAATGGATAACTCTAAATGATACTTTAACATGGGATGGGGGCAATAGTATTGGGGAAGAAAAAGTATACCATTGGCGTATTGACTGTTGGAATGCTAAAGAACTGAAAGAAGAAGATAGATTTTATCTTCAAATTGAAATTCGTGGTACTAATGATAAGTTGTATTTACTGCATTCAAATGACCCTGATTGGACAGATATATGGGTAAAAATACCATTTAGGTTATAATCATGGTAAACTATATTACTTTCACACAACCATATGTACAAGCTCCTGGGGGAATAAAAACATTCTACTTCAATAGTTATGATGCTGCTGAAAAATGGGAAACTAGACCTGGAGAAATGGTTGACGGTAACACATCTACATTTGCAAATACATTTGTAGATTTAAAAGTTCAGCTATGCGATGAAAATACATGCACAGAAACGAGTGATTCTGTAGTAACAAAAGTAGAGATTCGAGCTCTTAGCTTATGTGCTAATTTTACTGGAACTTTGACAGCTTATATGCAACCTGTATTTCCAGGTGGAGATGGAGATACTCATTCATGGATACCTCCAAGTGATACTTCGGCAGAACCTCCCGACTGGACAGAGTGGTTTGACATAACGAATGATACAAATGCACCTGGCACATGGCATTGGGGTGATGTTATAGCATTAGATATGGATATTTATCCAGATTTACCAACTGGAGTCGATCCTTATAGTATGTTTGTAGGTAAAATTGAAGTGCGAACTACCAGCACTCCGATAACAGCAATAAGCACATGTACTATGATAGCTCCAGAAGAAGTATCAACTAACCATGCACAAAATATAAAAGAAATGAATATGTGGAATGGTGAAAGAATTGTATTCGGAGAATCACGTAGCAAATGGTCATTGTTACTAAAAGGTGGGGATTGGGAAAACGATGCTTGTGATAGAATACTATGCTTAAAACAATTAGGTTTAAAAGGACTCCCACTTACTATTTCAGATTTAGGTAATCCTAATTGGGATACTGAATGGATGATAAAATCCTTTGGATGGAAATTAATTTATGAAAAACCAATTCACTATGAGTGGATAATCTTACTGGAGAAAACATAATGGCATGCAATGAATTTACATTTCGTACTGCGGATATACAAGAAATATTTTACTTTAATAGCTATGATACTGATGGTGCAAGAATTGGGTGGGATGACCCCGAAAATATGGTAAATGGTCTTATGTGGGATGACACAACTCAGCGTTATAGTACAGCATATACAAATAATAGCAATCAAATACAATGGTGTGATGGAAACTCATCACCAATTGACCGAGATACAACAATAACTAAAGTGGAAATTCGGGCATATTCTAATATTGTGAATAGCTGTGGTACATTAATTGCATACATTAAACCCACTTTTACTCTTGGAGATGGAGATACTCATTCATGGATACCTCCAGCATGGCAAAGAGGGATTGATGATTACACTCCTCCTGAATGGTCAGAATGGTTTGATATTACAGATGATACTAATGCACCCTCAACATGGACTTGGATAGACGTAAATAATCTTGATGTAGACCATTGGATGGTTAGAACAATATGTGGTTCACCTGATGAGATTGATACTGCAAGAATAGAAATACGAGTGACATGGCATGATTCTGTTACATTAAGTAGTCCATTGGAAAATTCATTAGATAATAAATTAAGCAAACAACTAAAACAACTCAACTTATGGAGAGATTATAAATTGCATGATGAAGGTATTGCTGGACAACCCTTAAATTTTGAGGGTATTGAAGTAGGTATTGCTACATACGAAGATGATATATATGGAATTTGTTTTCCATTATGTTTTCCAATATGCTTTAATTTAATTGAGAAAGGTTCTATTATCAAAACGGCTGCACAAGTAGCTCAAGAAAAATTTGCAAAAATACACAGTTGGATAGAAAACAATTATAATATCTTATTAAATGAATTTGGAGATTGCTTTAATGCAGAATATGCAATTAAAAATTTTGCAGTACAAAGCATGAATCATCCTTCAAATTATTCGTGGAAATTAAGCTTAGAAAAGGCGGGAAATTAAAATGGCGTTAAAAGATTGGTGGGAAAGTTTCGATCCCGATGATTGTCTAAAAACAGGCAGTTGGGAGGATATGGTAGACTACATCCAACATAGTGCATGTACAGATTTTACAATATATTCAGAATGTACTATTGATGGACAAGCATTTAGATTTACAAATAATGGTACACTTTCTATGCTCATTGGTGGTGCGGATTCTGGTGATGACTTAGGTATCTATGCAAATGATGCTGATCTATGTGCTTCAATAAAATTATTCGGTGACGGGGATATTATCAGCAGAATAAAATGGGATAGCAAATTTAAAGTTAGCACATGTAGTGATGAAGAACTTCTTATTGTTAGTTCAACAGCACTTACTTATAAAGATGGTTTTCAATTTACTATAGCTGGTACACTATCAACCTTAGAAGGTGGTAGTGATTCAGGTGATGATTTCCTTCTTAAAGCAAATTCAAATGATGACTGTTCATGGACAAAATGGTTTGGAGATGCTGGAATCCAGATGGCTATTAAAGCAGCAAGTGGGTTTGAAATTAGTACATGTAGTCTTGAAACATTATGGGAAATAGATAGTAGTCCCGCTGATAAGCATGTAGATTTTCATTGCCTTGATGCACATAATTTTGTATTGGAACTTAGAACAAGTGATCCATCTAGTCCTACATGTCTTGGACAAATTTGGTTCAGAACAGATTTAGTATAATGAGGTAATAAATATGACGAAAGTAGATGATGCAAAAGCAGCAATATTAGCACTATTAAAAGCAAAAGAATATGTTATAGGTGTAGAATTTGATGATAAGGTACATGATATAAAACCTTTAGGATTTAAATTTTACCGACTAAACATATTCCACAAAAATGAAGATGGAGAGGCTACATTTTCAGCAAAAGGGGTATATATTAAAACAACCACTGGCGAATTTTATTTACATAATGGTGGAGTACCAACTAAATCACTCAAGGCTCAAAAAATAGTAGGAACACCAACAAAATAGAAAGTGTTACAATATGGTTTGGTTTGATACTGACTACAGATACAAGAAAAAAATTACCATTGATAATACAAAGGTCGCTGGTGATGAAACTGATTTTCCAGTTCTAATTAGTGTTACCGATGCTGATTTAGCTGATGAGGCAAATGGTGGACATGTTAAATCAGCAAATGGTTATGACATTATATTTACAAATGGTGCAGAAGATACACTACTTAAACATGAAATAGAATTGTATGTTAATACAAATGGTACTCTTGTCTATTGGGTAAAAGTTCCATCCCTCAGTTCTACACCACCATCTACTGATATTTACATTTATTATGGTAAAGCTGGCGTTGGTGCTGATCCATCAACTACAGATACTTGGGATACTAATTTTTTAGCTGTATACCATATGGATGACACAGGTGCATCATGTGACGATTCAACAGCAAACGGCAATGATGGAACATATCAAGGTGGAATGCCAAATAGGGTAAATGGTAGTGCAGGGTACGGACAGGATTTTGTATCAGGTGATGGTGATTATATTACACTACCATCTGGTTGTATGATAGGTTTAACTGGAACATTTGAATCATTAGTAAAGCTTGATGATATAGAAGTTAGAAATAGATTGTTTGCTTTTCAGCAAGATGCAAATGACTATACACAACTTCTGATATATGGTGATGCAGAACCAAATAAATTAAACTTCGTTGGTAAAGTTGCAGATGGCAATCAATGGGATATATATGAAAATGCAACACTAAGTACCAATTGGGATTACTATGCTAATGCATATCAAACAAATGATGCTATTTCTATTTTAAATACTACAACAATTGGTACAGATAATAGTGTCATACCTGCTGCTTGGTTTTATGGTAATATATATATAGGTGCAGATGTTGGTTTAAATAAATCAAATTTCATACTAGATGAAGTTAGAATTTCCAGTATACGTAGAAGCACAAACTGGCTAAACACCACAAGTGAGACGCAACGTGACCCTGCTGGATTTATGACTTTTGGAATAGAGGAGCAAGGGGATTTTGCTACCGGCTCAAATGTTTATTACCATGATGGTACAAATAATATTGAATTGCAACGTGATGATACTTCACCTGTTCAAAAATTTAATGGGGTAGAAATTATAGGGTTAAAATTAGGAGAAACTAATGACCTAAATGCATCTCCTTTTCATGTATTTGATGGTACAACTATAAAGGCAATTTTAAGGATGCCGTAAAAAGAGGAATAGTATGGTAAAAGTAGATATAACGAAAAAAGAGATAGAAGCTCTGGATATTATTTTGAAAAAAACAAAAGCTCCAATAATAGTAGGATTTCTTGTTGGTGGTCTCAGAGCAAAAAGACAGCAAGCAGTACAAAAAGAAGAAGAAACTAAACTGAGGGAACAGTATGGAAAAAAAGACGGAAATAGAAAAGCTTGAACAAGGTCTACAAGAAGTTAAGGAACTCGTCAAGGAATTTAAACAGAGAAATGGAAATGGCTCTTGTCGAATCCTAAACAAAGATATACTTTTCTTGTTACTCACAAAAAGGATGGAAGATGACCGTAGGATAGCAAAACTTGAGGCTTACACGAAGATTCTTTTAATACTTGTGTTAGCTAACTACGGAGTTTATATAGCATTATGAGGTATTAACAAAATGAATGCAATCATAATAATTGGTATGGGATTCTGTGCAGGTTTACTTGTTATGACTGTACTCAATCTTTATAAGCATGTACTAAAATTACTTAACAGAGAATAAAAAGGGATAAGGTTTCTTTGCCTCTTTGCCTTACCCCGATTTGTTCTCATTATGGAGGATTTTTGTAAAGCGTGATTAAATTGCTTATCCATAACAAATAACTCAACCCTATTGCTATAAATATGACTACAACTAAAATAACTCCAACCATAGGGTTTCCAGTTTCATTTAGAATAGGAACGGTTTCACTAACACATCGAAACATTACCAGTCCCTCAAATCAGTTAATCTTTCTTTTGATACTATTCTCTCATCTTTTATTAGCACAGCTCTTATGGCATTGATGTAAATTTTTATAGTCAATTTTAATACCTTCCATTCAGGGTATATTTGCCATGCACGGAGACCTCTAAATAATACCCACTTGAAATGCCAAAGGGCTTTTAATTTTGAACCATG
>SDBT01016209.1_pt1 | contig 11807 bp, 6 predicted proteins | sample 2277101 | NCBI WGS metagenome assembly SDBT01 (sample SAMN10404973, study PRJNA504765) | marine sediment metagenome | isolation source: marine sediment core GS10_PC15, 103 cmbsf | place: Arctic Ocean: Southern Knipovich Ridge | collected 2010
AAACAGGCCGAAGCAGATATACTGATGCATAAGAACTGGCAGGTCAGGGATGGGATACTGGTTTTCAGGGGAAGTGGGTATGATAATATCTGCTCGATCAAAGAGTACCGGGATTTTGAAATGATATTGGATTGGAAAATACAGAAGAACGGAGATAGCGGGATCTACCTTCGTGGATCACCCCAGGTACAGATCTGGGATAAAGCGCGTGTAGATACCGGGGTACAGGTTGGTTCCGGGGGACTGTTCAACAATCAGAAGAATAAGAGTAAACCCCTGCAGGTAGCAGATAATATCGTTCCTGACTGGAACACATTCCGTATCATCATGATAGCTGAACGGGTAAGCGTCTACCTGAACGGAGTCCTGGTTGTTGACAATGTTGTCCTGGAGAATTACTGGGACAGGAGCATACCGATCTTTCCTGCAGGTCCGTTAGAACTGCAGGCACATGGAAACGATTGTGCTTTCCGTGATGTTTATGTCCGGGAAATTCATGGTGCAGAATTAAGTCCCGAGGAAAAAGCGGATGGGTTTGTGTTGCTGTTCAACGGGAAGAACCTGGATGGCTGGACCGGAAACAAAATCAATCACGTAGTCGAAGACGGTACTATTGCTATCCGGCCGAAACTTGGTGGCCATGGGAATCTGTATACGGAAAAGGAGTTCGCCAACTTCAATCTCCGCCTTGAATTCAAACTGACCCCGGGCGCCAATAATGGACTTGGAATCCGTACCCCCCCTGAAGGGAATGCCGCCTATATCGGGATGGAATTCCAGGTACTCGATAATACTGCAGAGGTTTATGCAAACCTGGAACCCTACCAATACCACGGTTCTGTATATGGTGTTATTGCTGCTAAGAGGGGATTTCTAAGGCCTGTGGGAGAGTGGAATGAGCAGGAGGTTATCGTGGATGGCACAAAAATCAAGATTGTCCTGAACGGAACGACCATTGTTGACGGGGATATTTCAGATTCCATCAGGAATGGCACCCTCGATGGAAAGGATCATCCCGGATTGAAGCGAAAGACCGGGCATATAGGATTTCTGGGCCATGGCTCGGAACTCTGGTACAGGAATATAAGGATCAAGGAACTCGATGCCGGACAATGAGAAAAACTTATTTGACACTCATTTTATTTGTACTATGGTGCCAGGTCCGGGGCCAGTATATCATCCCGGTTCCCACACCGGCACAGCTAGCCTGGCAGAATGCCGAGCTGACAGCACTTGTTTGTCTTGATTTGCACTCATTTGACGGTAAATTCTATGTGCAGAAGGATATACGCATTACCCCGGTGGAAGATTATAATATTTTCAACCCTCAGCGTTATGATACCGACCAATGGGTAAGATCGCTGAAGGATGCAGGATTTAAAATAGCCATACTCACCGTCAGCCATGAGACGGGTTTCTACCTTCACCAGAGTGATGCAACTCCCTACTGCATGAAAGCGCTCAAATGGAAAGACGGGAAAGGAGATGTACTGAAAGATTTTAAAGCATCGTGCGAAAAGTATGGTATCCTCCCTGGCGTATATATCGGAATACGCTGGAATTCATATTACGGCATTTATGATTTCAAGGTGCAGGGAGAGGGAACCTTTGCAGTGAACCGGCAAAAAAACTACAACAATATGGTTGAGAGGATTGTAGAAGAGATCTTTTCCAGGTATGGTGGCTGGACCATGGTATGGTTCGACGGTGGGGCACACGGTCAGGAACAGGGAGGCCCGGATGTGCTTTCGGTGTTTGAGAGATACCAGCCCAACTGCCTGTTTTACCATAACCTCCAGAGGGCGGATATGCGCTGGGGAGGAAGTGAGACAGGCACTGTTCCCTACCCTTGCTGGGGGACATTTCCCTATGTTTCAACAGGTGCCGGTGAAAGTGCAAAAAAAGAGGTCAGCAGGAACAATTTTGCCCTGCTGAAAACAGGCGATCCCGAAGGCAATTACTTTATCCCTGCCATGAGTGATGCTCCCCTGCGGGGAAACGGCGGGCATGACTGGTTCTGGGAACCCAACCGGGAACATATAATAAATCCATTGGACAAACTCGTTGAAATGTACTATAAGTCCGTCGGTCATAATACAACATTGATCCTGGGAGTAACTCCCGGACCTGAGGGATTAATGCCCGAAGCGGATGTTAAACGGCTGAAGGAATTCGGAGATGAAATTCACAGGAGATTTTCAGATCCCCTGGCAAGCAAATCGGGAAAAGGGAAAAAAATCTTCCTGAATCTGGATAGAATGCAAAATATAAACCAGCTTGTCCTGATGGAAAATATTGAACATGGCGAAAGAGTACGGGAGTTTGCCATTCAGGGAAAAACAGCCGGGGGCTGGAAAAACTTGTGTGGTGGGAGCTGTATCGGGCATAAATACATTGCCAGGTTTGAAGGTGTCGAGGTGTCATCACTGAGGCTGTTGATAAACAAGAGCCTTGGAGAACCTCAAATCAGGGAGTTCTGTGCATATAGTCTTGAAAGTTTATAAAACCATTTAAACTGCTTTAATATGAAAAAATTCCTATCTCCTTTGGTATTAATAATCCTCTTGCAGCCCGCCACATGCCTTATGGCACAAAAGCAACCGGAGAAAATGGATGATAACGAACGTGCAGCTCAAATCAAAGAATTGAAATTCGGAATGTTCGTCTGCTGGTCTTTCAGTACTTTCTATGGCAAGGAGTGGACTCCTACGCTGGACAAAAACGCTTCGTATTTTAAAGCCACCGGTTGTGATACTGACCAGTGGTGCAAAGTCGCTAAGGATGCCGGTATGAACTACATTCTGTTCCTTTCAAAGCATCATGATGGCTTCTGCCTGTGGGACACGCAGACCACAGACAAAAAGGTAACGAATAGTCCCCTGGCAACAGACGTAATGGATCAACTCAGGAAATCCTGTGATAAGTACGGAATGAAGCTAGCGCTGTACTTTTCAGAAGGGGACTGGAACTGGTCTGGGGCCGTTGACGGGGAAAGCTGGAGGTCAGGAGAAGGTAAAAATCCTGAGATGAAAAAAGCCCAGCTGCAGGAGTTATGCACAAAATACGGACCCATAGAATTCTTCTGGATGGATCATGCTGTTGGGGACGGGGGACTCAGCCACCAGGAAACTGTAGAATGGGTACATCAGTTTCAACCCAATTGCTTTGTTGGTTTTAACCATGGTGAACCAGCGGGCAGGTTATCATTAAGAGAAATGGGAACAGCGGGGCCCATTGGAGATACCAGCACAACAAAATATAACAAAGAGGCAGAGGCTGGTTACAAGGGTTACCTGGCAGCTGAATTCACATATCCTATCCTGCCTCCTCACGAGGGCGGTGCGATGTGGTTCTATTCCTTGCCAAAGCATGATAATCTGTGCAAACCGGCAGAAGATCTTTACAGGGATTATCTGGGTGCGGTAAAACATGGCAACATCTTTTCAATTGATGTGGGACCGGACTATGAAGGGAAGATCAGACAAATTGATGCAAAAACACTTCGACAGGTTGGAAAATATATCAAGGGACAACAGGAAACGAATTCATATATTTCAACCGGACAAGCCAGGGAGACTTATGCTGACAGATTAGGAAATAACCTCTTTTATATTTTTACCGAAACCCGGGAGAATCCGATAAAATGGTACGATTCCTTAAAAGTAAGCTGGCTGGAGAATAATCTTCCAGTGGATATGTTTACCATAGATGCCCAGCCGGGAGAATATCTGGTATACCAGGTGGGAGTCTGGGCATTGAAAAATACACTCGAAGATCTGGTAGTAAGGTTATCAGACCTTACAGGTAATAACGGGGTGACCATTTCTTCGGAGCAGATGACCTGTTTCAATAAAGGGGGCATAACCGGGAATGGGATGCCATTTTCTAAAAAGGTAAGGGTGCCTGTGGACCGTATACAGGCATTGTGGATGGGGATTGACCTGGCCAATGTAAAGGAAGGGACCTATGAAGGTAGCGTCTCCATCATCGCAGAGGGATTGATCAAATCCATCCCGCTAAAGCTGGAAGTTCATGGCAAAAGGGTCAGTAACCATGGATTCGATGAAGGCAGACGCCTTTCCCGGATGGCCTGGCTGAACTCTACTGTGGGAATGGACAGCAATATTACGCGGGGATTTGAACCTGTAATACACAAAGGAAATAAGCTGGAAATACTGGGCCGCTCCCTGGATATTGCCCCAAACGGACTTCCGGCTATGGTCACAAGCTTTTTCGAACCCTCCAACCAGTTCCTGCAGGCTGAAGGAGAGCAGCTTATCAAGCATCCTTTCCGGTTTATCATTGAGCAGGAAAACGGGGAAATCATTCATTTAAAGCCTGGAAAGATAAATTTTACAAACCAGAGCCCTTCTGATATTTCCTGGATGGTCCATAATTCATCCCAAGAATGCGAATTGATTTGCCGCGGTAAAATGGAATATGACGGATTTGTAGATTTTCAACTCACGTTAAAATCAAAAAAAACATTCAGGGTTAAAGATATCCGCCTTGAAATACCCATGAATAAGGATAAAGCCGGTTACATGATGGGGCTGAACCATGAAGGTGGACTGAGGACTCCCCTTTGGGAATGGAAATGGGATACCACGAAAAACCAGGATATGCTGTGGATCGGAGATGTAAACGGGGGATTGAGGATCAAGTGGAAGGCCGAAAATTACAGGCGGCCCCTGATCAATGTATACTATTCTTTCGGGCCTCTGCATCTGCCGCCATCCTGGGGTAACAGAGGCAAAGGCGGGGTAAATATCCATGAGGAGGAAGAAACTGTTCTGGTCAGTGCATTCTCCGGACAGCGGGAATTGAAAGCAGGAGAGGTGCTGCATTATGATTTCGAGCTATTGATCACTCCATTCAAAACCATAAACAAGGATATAAAATACGGGGACCGCTATTACCATGGGGGAGATGCAAGGGGTGCATCCGGGAAGCTGGACGCGGCAGAGAAAAACGGTGCGAACATACTCAATATCCATCATGCAGAAGATATATATCCTTTTATAAATTATCCATACCTGGATGAAAATTCGGAAGAAATCAGGCAACTTGTTAAGGATGCCCATGAACGGGGGGTAAAGTTGAAATTATATTATACCACCCGTGAATTAACCAAGAACCTGCCTGAATTCTGGGCATTTAACAGTCTTCAGGGTGAATTGATATATCCCGGACCCGGAAATGAAAGCCGCACCATAATAAATACGAACGGTCCGGCGGAATGGCTGAAAAACAACCTGCGCGAAAATTATATTCCCGCATGGTATAATACAATCAAAGAGGGTAAGTTCAGGGGAGAGATTGATCTGTCTGTTATCACAACACCGGACAGCCGGTTGAATAATTTTTATATCGGGGGACTGTCCTGGATGGTTAGAAACTTTGAAATTGACGGGGTGTATATTGATGATTCGGCACTTGACAGGATTACGATGCGCAGGGCCCGGAAAATTATTGACCGCTACCGTCCATTGGGACGAATGGACCTTCACAGCTGGAACCATTTCAACCAATGGGCGGGTTATGCAAATTGCCTGAATCTCTATATGGACCTGCTTCCTTATTTCGATCTGGTTTGGATAGGTGAAGGAAGAGACTACGACCGCATGCCAGACCATTGGCTGATAGAAGTATCGGGTATACCATTTGGTTTACCAGGCCAGATGCTTCAGGATGGAGGGAACCCATGGCGAGGAATGGTATACGGCATAACCAGCAGGGCTGGATGGTCTGGTGATCCAACGGAGATCTGGAAATTCTGGGATCAATATCATATAGGCGACAAAAAGATGATCGGTTACTGGGATGAGGATAAGCTGGTGAAATCGGACAATGACCTGGTGAAAACAACTTTTTATAAAGGTTTGGATGAACATATTATTGCGGTCGCCAATTGGAGCACAAAGGATCAGTCCTGTTCATTGGACATTGACTGGAACAAACTGGGATATGAGAAATCAGTATGCAAATACTTGATCCCGGCCATTCCCGGCTTTCAGGAAAAACGATCACCTTCTTCCCTGAATGAATTAATAATACCAGGAAGAAAAGGTCTTCTTATCGTGCTCAGAAAAACCGAGCGGTAATCTGAATAAGTAAAAATTATTAATCTGCTGTATCCGCGGCCGGCTGTGATGTCAGAAGGTGTGAAATATCTCTCCCATTTCGGCCCACCACTCGGAAGAAGCCCCGCACCACCTGGGAACCCGGTCGGGTTCCTGATGATCAAATGACTTCAATACCCGTTCTTTTGAGGTCATGGAACTGAAATGAGCTGATCCATTAATACTGTTCTGTAAAGTATAGCTGATTGTTTTTTTTCAAATAATAACGATATTCATTATTCTTCCAGGTTATCGTTTTTTAATTCAGAATAATTCCTGAATATTGCAGTATTAACATCCCTGATGATTGGCTGTATCCTGAAACAGGGGTTCCATGTTTTCTGATTGTAATATGAACAAGGCTCCGATCCTGGCCGTATTTCTTTTCTGCACTTCCCCATTATTGAATGCTGTAACTCCTGATTCATATATCTCTGATGATTCTGTTATAAAATCAGACTGGAAGGGTTTTACACGTTATGATTTTAAGTTTGAACAAAGGAATGCCAGACTGATCATTCCGCCGGAAGCATTGCCCGGGAACCCCTGGGTATGGAGGGCACGATTCCCGGACTGGCATATTGATGCAGACAGTATTCTGGTATCCGTGGGATTTCATGTTGCCTATGTCAATACAAATAATATGTTCGGGAGTCCACGGGCCGTGGCTGTATGGGACCGGTTCTATGAGTACCTGACTAAAAAATACAGGTTAAGCGGGAAGGTTGCCCTGGCCGGGGTGAGCAGAGGCGGATTATTCGTATACAACTGGGCTAAACAGAACCCTGAAAAAGTCACTTGCATATATGCCGAGGCACCGGTTTGCGACTTTAAAAGCTGGCCGGCGGGTTTTGGAGCGTTCAGGGGAAGCCAGGAAACATGGGAAATACTAAAAACAGAATATGGCTTCGGATCCGACGATGAAGCCATGGCATATCAGAACAATCCGATAGATGGACTTGAAATGCTTGCCGCTGAAAAAATCCCTGTTTTACATATGATCGGCCTCGAAGACAAGATTGTTCCTGTAGAAGAAAATACATTTGCTTTGATCAACCAGTATGTAAGACTGGGAGGGATCGCTACCATTGTTCCCTGCACACGGGGCAGGCAAAATTCGGAAGGGCACCATTTCCCAATCGAAACACCGCAGATAGTAGCTGATTTCATCAAATACCATTCACGGCAGATCCCATTGAATTCATCAGATTATCATCAAATGAGGGGCGGATTAAAAAACTGCCTGATAAAGTTTGAACGGGAAAAGGAGGGCCGGGTTGCCTTCCTGGGTGGTTCGATCACAAAGATGTCCGGGTGGCTTGACAGCATCTGCCTGTATTTTGAAAAACGGTTCCCTGAAACCGAATTTGATTTTGTGCCGGCTGGGATCGGTTCCATGGGATCAACTTCAGGAGCCTTCCGGCTTGCTCGTGATGTGCTGTCAAAAGGTAGGGTTGATCTGTTATTCCAGGAAGCTGCAGTAAATGACCCATCGATTGGCAGAACCGAAACTGAACAGATCAGGGGGGTTGAGGGAATTGTCCGCCATATGAGATCTTCAAACCCGGCTGCTGATATGGTTATAATGCACTTCGTTGATCCTGGCAAAATGGAAGCTTACCGGAAGGGAGAAAATCCGGCAGTGATCCGGAACCATGAGGAGGTGGCTGCTTACTATAATATACCTACAATTAATCTTGCAAAAGAAATTACTGACAGGATTGACTATGGAGAGTTCAACTGGAAAAATGATTTTAAGAATCTGCACCCGTCTCCGTTCGGGCAGGGGATCTATGCCTCTTCCATGATTCAGTTTCTTGAGAATGCTTTCTCAAGACAATTTCCCGATGATGAAAAAATAACCGTTCATGCCCTCCCTGAGAAACTGGATCCGCAATGTTATGATAAAGGCTATTTAATAGAGGCCTCAATCCAGCAACCGGCAAAAGGATGGTTTATAGACCCTTCCTGGCATCCAGGAGACAGCACAAACACACGTTCAAATTATGTGAATGTTCCTATGCTGATCAGTGAAACACCCGGCAGCAAACTGGTTTTTGAATTCAATGGGAAAGCGATTGGTATCGCAGTGGCTGCGGGAAAAGATGCAGGCATGATCGATTACAGGATTGATAAGGGGAAATGGCAGACGTATAACCTTTACACCCGCCATAGCCATCATTTGCACCTTCCCAGGTATTATACCCTTGCAACGGGACTGGATGAAAAGAAACATAAGCTGGAGATCCGGCCTGCTGGTAAAAAAGACTCAAAAAGCATTGGCCATGCATGCCGGATAAGGTATTTTTATGTGAATTCCCATTAAACCAATACAATTGCCAGGGGAAAATATATGTACGTAAATCATTGATATGAAAAAAAGTGTTATTATTCTAACCGGTCTGCTTGTTCTCATGATAACCGGGATTTCCAGCCGGCAGCAGAGCAAGCTTCCCAATATCATCTATGTGCTTGCCGATGATATGGGTTATGGTGATGTGGCAGCTTTGAATCCCGAAGGTAAAATAGAAACACCTCACTTTGACAGGCTGGTGGCAGAAGGCATGTCATTTACCGATGCCCATACGACTTCTTCGGTATGCACCCCGACACGCTACGGCATTCTTACAGGAAGGTACAACTGGCGTTCCACACTCAAACGCGGGGTGCTGGGAGGGTACTCGCCTGCATTGATTGACACGGACCGGGAAACGGTGGCATCCATCCTTAAAAAGGAAGGATACCATACCGCGTTTATCGGTAAATGGCATCTTGGCTGGGATTGGGCTGAGGATGAAACCGGGGAAGTAGATTTTTCAAAACCCCTTGCATATTCCCCCAATGATGCCGGATTTGATTACAGTTACGGGCACAGTGCCTCGCTGGATATGCCTCCATATGTTTATGTTGAAAACAGGCAGCCCACTGCTGTTCCCGACAGTGTTTTACCGGGTACGAGAGGCTATCAATATGTGAGAAATGGACCTATCTCTCCCGATTTTGATCTGGAGGATGTTACACCAAACTTTTTCAGAAGGGCAATTTCCCTTGTAAAAGCACAAGCTGACAAGGAAAATCCTTTTTTCCTGTATCTTGCATTGCCCTCTCCCCATACACCTATTTTGCCTACCGATGAGTGGGCGGAAAAAAGCGGGATCAACCCGTATGCGGATTTTGTGATGATGATAGACGATTATTTTGGGAAGCTGATGGAAGCTATAAAAGAATCGGGCATTGAAGATAATACGATAGTGATATTTTCCGCCGACAACGGTTGTTCCCCGGCGGCAAAATTTGAAGTGATGCTTGAGAAAGGGCATAACCCGAGTTATGTGTTCAGGGGACATAAAGCCGATATTTACGAGGGAGGGCACAGGGTGCCGTTCATCGTTAAATGGCCAGTCATGATTAAACCCGGAACCCTATCGGACAGGACTATCTGTACAACCGACCTGATGGCTACCTGTGCAGAAATTGCCGGTATCGAACTGCCCGATCATTCTGCGGAAGACAGCTACAGCATATTGCCCCTGTTTGATCATCCCGATTCTGATCAATATCTAAGAGACTATACCATACATCACTCAATATCCGGCCGGTTTGCCATCAGGCATGGTGACTGGAAGCTGTGCCTGTGTCCGGGTTCGGCAGGGTGGAGTTATCCCAGGGATAAGGACCTTGAGAATATGGAAGATTACCCTCCCATGCAGCTTTTCAATCTTAAAGAGGATATCGGGGAGCAGAATAACCTTTATGATGTCTACCCTGAAAAGGTGGAAGAACTTACAGCTGCCCTGAAAAAGATCATCCATGACGGGCGAAGTACCCCCGGGGTAAAACAGACCAATGAGGCCATGGACAAATGGCCGCAGCTTGAGGAAATTTTCGGTACATTATAAATAACGAACATGAGAACCATATTCAAATTTCAAATATTACTTTTTTTCATTGGACTCCTTTCCTGCTCGAATCAGGAATTACCACAATCTGTTTCTTTTGGGGTTTGCGCAGACGTACATAAAGATCTGATGCATGATGCAGACGAAAGGCTTTTTAGTTTTGTCAAAGAGATGAATCAAAAGCATGTTGATTTTACAATACAATTGGGTGATTTTTGCAGGCCCTATGCCTATAATGATACCTTTATGAATATCTGGAATTCATTTGAAGGTCCAAATTATCATGTGCTGGGAAATCACGATATGGATGGAGGATTCAGCCGGGAGGAAACAGTTTCTTATTGGGGTATGCCAGCAAAATATTACTCATTTAATCTCCAGGGCTTTCACTTTATTGTACTGGATGGAAATGATCATGCTAACCCTCCTCAGGCTGGTTATATTGGAGAGGACTGGCCTCCTCCGGGTGGTTACTCAAGGTACATTGGAGAGGAACAGAAAAACTGGCTCGTAAGTGATCTGTCTTCCACAAATTTGCCATCTGTTATTTTTTCTCATCAAAGTCTGGAGGATGAATGGGGCATAGAGAATGCCCAAGAAATAAGGTCAATACTCGAAAAAGAAAATCAAAATGCAGGCGAACAAAAAATTCTTGCCTGCTTTAATGGCCACAGTCATTTGGATACTGCTATACAGATAAATGATATCTGGTATGTAGAGATAAATTCAATGTCCTATGTCTGGGTAGGCGAAAAGCATAAGCATAGTAGTTACAGTGCTACAATTCATGAAAATTATCCATGGTTGGAGTGTACCTGTCCCTATGAAGACCCATTATATGCAGTTGTCACAATTGATTCTGATGGACAAATAATTATTGAAGGCCGGAAGAGCAAATGGGTGGGTCCTTCCCCCTCTGAAGTAGTAGGCTATAATGATAAAAATTATTATGACAGGGTCAAACCTAAGATTTCAAATGTTTGTTTATAAATGTACCAGGACACTATTGCAAAAGGCTGTCCCGGTTTGACGCAGAACAGCCTTTCTAACAAAACACAAATTAAATTGCCTTCAGGGTTTGGCATTTAATCAGAGAATATTTTTGAGTGTTTGATACATTTCATCGCTTGATTGTCTGCTTGTCAGCTTTCCTACCTTTTCTTTGGTTTCTGCATCAACCAGCAGTACAAAACCTGTTGCCTGGTTATTTTTGTAGATATCGGCAACACCCAGTTCAGAAGCCAGCTTTTCAGACTTTGCCTTGCTTTCTGCTGAAGTAAAATCAAACTTAACCCATTCAACCGCGTCTCCTTCCGTCTTGGTTTGTAATTCCATGACATTGGGTTTCAGTTTTTTGCAGGCCCCACAGTAATCTGCATGGAAGGTGAGGGCGTACAGTTTAGTTGTCTTGTCCGCACAAGCTGCCTCATCCCCGCATTGTGCATTTGCACTTTCTGTTGCAAAAGCAATAAGCGTAACAGCGGCTAATAAATACATTACTTTTTTCATTGTATTATCTTTTTGGTGAATATAAACTACCGGCAAATATATCGGAGGGTGGATGCCGCAATTGTCACCCCGGTGACAGTAAGCGCCTTTTAACATTTATTAAACAATTTTCCATGTTCCATGATATCAATCCTTGATTTTTCGAATGTTATATCTTATTTTTACTGAAAATCAAGAGAGGTGAAAGGACCTTTTATCATTACCAGAATGTACACACGCATGGGCCGAGGTCTATATTCCTGCCTGATTTTCTGATTTCCCGGGAGCGTCCTGATAC
>SDBT01016210.1_pt1 | contig 11805 bp, 9 predicted proteins | sample 2277101 | NCBI WGS metagenome assembly SDBT01 (sample SAMN10404973, study PRJNA504765) | marine sediment metagenome | isolation source: marine sediment core GS10_PC15, 103 cmbsf | place: Arctic Ocean: Southern Knipovich Ridge | collected 2010
CCGAATAGACCAGAAATACTTCGTCATAGTGTCCTTCAAGGAATTCATCGACTGCCAGCCGCCCAATAGCAGATACGTCAACAAATGTCGGTGCAGCCGGCAGATTGCTGAACTCAGCCAGAATTGTCTTTCTTCGGCGAAACAGCATTTCACGACCTTTTCGCCCCACCGTGATATAGCTAACAGGGACCTGGTAATCGTGAAAGTGCTGCAAGGTGAAGCGCACTATATTTGTGTTGTATGCCCCAGCCAATCCACGGTCGCCTGATATCATCACTACTAAAACGTTTTTAATATCTGTGCGCTTCGTAAGCAATGGGTGTAAAGTGTCTCTCCCAGGCTGGGCAGCAATATGGGTCAGCACCTGCCACGCTTTTGAGGCATACGGGCGCGTATCGTACATAGCCTGCATGGACTTGCGCACCTTGCCGGCGCTAACCGCCTGCAATGCTTGTGTCACCTGGGCAATATTCTGCACACTTTTGATGCGCAGTCTGACTTCGCGTGTGTTCGGCATAGACTTATATCATGATCCTTACATATTCTTGAGCATCCATGAAGAGCGTCGCACTTTTTTTCGGGTTAATGCCGCATTACACGGTTAATGCCACATTACACGATTAATGCCGCATTTTGCTAAATGCATCCAGAGCAGTCCTCAACTTTGCCTCATTTTCTTCTGTTAGCTGCTTCTTTTTATTGATATCGCTTCCGATCTCAGGGTATGAAGTCCCCATGAATCTCAGCAACGAAGTTTCCCACATCCGCATTCGATCCAGATCTACATCATCGGCATACCCCTGAGTGCCGGCATAAATAAGAATTACCTGGTCATCAAGCGATACAGGTTCGTATTGTGGCTGCTTCAGAATTTCTTGCAAGTGTTGTCCCCTGTTCAACTGTGCCTGGGTCGATTTATCCAGGTCAGAACCGAATTGTGCGAACGCCGCCAATTCGCGAAATGCTGCCATCTCCAATCGCAGCCGTCCTGCCACCTGTTTCATCGCTTTCGTCTGGGCATCGCCGCCCACACGAGATACGGAGAGCCCTACGTTAACCGCAGGTCGGATTCCAGCGTAAAAGAGGTTGTTCTCAAGATAGATCTGTCCATCCGTAATAGAGATCACGTTTGTGGGTACATAAGCGGCGACGTCTCCAAGAAGAGTCTCAATAATCGGCAGTGCCGTCAATGACCCACCCGAACCACGTACCTTGAGGATTTTATTCTTGCCTGCTTCATCCATATCTTTCAAAGCTGTTTCAGCATTTTGCAATCCAAGAGGACCATCGTAAACCTTTTCATCCAAGCCATCCGATATCTTAGCCTGATCCCCTTTATAATCCTTTGGAACAATCACATATTTATCCGCCAAACGGGCTGCCCGCTCGAGCAGGCGTGAGTGCAGGTAGAACAGGTCGCCCGGATATGCTTCCCGCCCTGGTGGACGGCGCAGCAGCAGAGAAACCTGGCGGTACGCCCATGCATGTTTCGAGAGATCGTCATACACCACCAGCGCATCATGCCCGTTCTCCATATATTCTTCGCCCATCGCACAACCCGCATAGGGAGCGATATACTGCAGCACCGCAGGTTCATCAGCCGCAGCGATAACCACCGTGGTGTATTCCATTGCTCCATGCTGTTCGAGAGTCGCCACAGTTCTAGCAATAGCAGCCTTTTTCTGTCCAATTGCCACATAAATACAAAACAAATCCTGCCCTTTTTGATTGATGATTGTATCAATAGCAATCGCCGTTTTACCGGTTTGCCGGTCTCCAATGATCAATTCCCGTTGTCCACGACCGATGGGAATCATCGAGTCGATAGCCTTCAAACCCGTCTGGACAGGCATATCGACGTCCTTACGCGCCACCACACCGGGAGCAATACGTTCAATGGGACGGTAGTTTGCAATTTTTAGAGGTCCTTTTCCATCCACTGGCTCACCCAGCACATTGACTACCCGCCCAATCAATCCTTCACCCACCGGAACCGAAGCGATTCGTCCTGTAGACCGTACCGCCATCCCCTCTTCAATTCCCGCATAATCGCCCATGATGATAACGCCTACATTATCTACTTCCAGGTTAAACGCAATTCCCAATACTCCATTGGCAAACTGCACCAACTCCTGGGCGCGCGCATCAGATAGACCTGCAACCAGGGCAATTCCATCTCCATCTTCGATTACACTACCAACATCATGAACTTCAAGTTCGGGCTTATAATCTTCTATCTGTCTTTTCAGGTCTGTTGTGATTTGATTGATCAAATCGGACATTTTACCTCCATTTACATATCACAGCCCGGATATAAGCTTCATATCCGGGCGCGTCATTCTTTGCACTTCACTTTCTTACCAAGTGCAACGACTTTTTCATTAGTGAATAATTCCTCCGATAATAATGGTCAAATGATACCTGAAAGCGTTTATCTTGTCTAGTTTTTATCGTTTTCAGGCGCCTGGCTTTTTGCATCCTTGCCAAGCTCCTGCGATCGCTCGTAAGCAGCCCAAATCGCGCGCGAAATTGCAGTCCGAAAACCCGCTTTTTCCAAATAATACAATGCCGCTGCTGAAGTGCCGGATGGCGAAGTAACTTCATTGCGAAGACGCGCCAGATGGACCGGGTCCTCTCGCTGCTGGTAATAATCTACCGATCCGCGCACTGTCTGAGCCACAAGCTGCTCGGCGATACGGCGCGGAAAACCCAGGTGGACACCTGCGTCTACCATCGCCTCCATGAACAGGAACACATACGCCGGACCTGTTCCTGAAAGCGCAGTCGCCATATCCAGGTAATATTCTTCTTCGACAAAGACTTCTTCACCCAGCGCTCCCAAAATCCTGCCCGTCATTTCAAGCTGCTGCTGGGATACTTCTGGCGAGGCGGTCCAAACAGTGATCCCCTTACCAATTTGTGCCGGTGTATTCGGCATCGAGCGTACGATCACGTCATGTCCTGACCCATTTTGTATCTTCTCGATCGTGGCTCCAGCTACAATGGAGATTATCAACGCATCTGCATTTATTGAACCCCGAATACCATCTAATACACGCTCCAGCCGCTGCGGCTTCACCGAAAGAATCACGACATCCGCTTGTCCGGCAGCCGAAGCATTGTTTGTATCAACGGAAATTTCGTAGTCCACCTGCAGTTCCTGCAACCTTTCAAGCCGCGGTCCAGCCGCTATCAGCGCCTCGGGCTTCGCAACTCCCTGATGGATCAGACCATAGATCATCCCCTCAGCCATTGCCCCCGGACCGATAAAAGCAATTTTTCGGTTAGTAAACAATTTCAACTCCTCGATTTAATAAAAATACTGCAGCGCCAGGCGCAATCGCGTTTCAACATCCTCGGGTGCATCTTTGGGGATAGACTGGATTGCGGACTGCGCTTCAACGACGCTGTATCCCAGCGCGCTGAGAGCAGCGACAACCTCAACATCCCCTTCAGCCAACACAGAAATTGGGGCAAGTCCCGCCTCAGCCGGTATCTTATCCTGCAGGTGAATGATAATCTTCTGAGCTGTCTTCTTACCTATTCCAGGTACATGATTGAATACATCCTCTCGTTCCTGCAGGACTGCGCCCCGAATTTCGTCAGGGGACAGTGTGGATAAAACCGCCAAAGCAAGCCGCGGACCGACACCATTGACACCCAAAAGTAAGCGATAGATGGATCTTGCATCCTTGCTTTCAAAGCCATATAGGGTCAGTGCATCCTCTCGAACCACCAGATGGGTGTATAAAAGCGTATTATCGCCAATACTCAGGCGGTCTTTCAGCGGCGCCGGTATGTAAACCTGCAGCCCGACTCCCCCCACCTCAACGATCAAGCTGTCCGAAAGGATATCCTGGATTCTGGCGCTCAAACTGGAGATCATGGCTGCTCTAATTCTTCCTTATACAGCGCCCGGATACGTGCGCTGTGAATATGGCAAATTGCCACTGCTAATGCGTCGGCTGCATCGTCAGGTTTTGGTATTTCCTGCAGTTCAAGCAGGGCACGCACCATCTCTTGAACCTGAGCTTTTTCAGCACGACCGTAGCCCACCACTGCCTGTTTAACTTCTAATGGCGTATATTCTTCTGCATCTACTCCCGCCTGGGCTAATGCCAGCAGAGCGACGCCGCGCCCCTGACCGACACTGATAGCAGTGCGAACATTGCGTTGAAAAAAAAGTTTCTCCACCGCGCCGCTCACAGGGCGATGGAGAACCAGCAGCTCAGACAATCCAACATATATCTCCTGAAGACGTAGGGACATAGCATTTTGTGCTGAAGTTATTATTACCCCAAAATCCACTACCTCCAGACTTCCATCTTCTTGCTCCCGCACAAAACCATAGCCCGTCGTGGCTGTTCCAGGATCTATCCCAATAACCAACATGCTGACCTACGCGGTTTCCAACTCCGTCATGATTTCATCCGTCAGGGTCATGTTGGAATAGACCTCCTGGACATCATCCAGCTCTTCCAACGCTTCGATAACCCTCAAGACCTGAATCGTACCTTCCACGCTGAGTTCAATCTCATTATTCGGTGTCATGCGCAGCTCAGCTTCTTGCGGCTCTATGCCCGCCTCTTTGAGACGGTCGTTAATTACCTTATAGGATTCAACTTCGGCAATAATCTCGACCAGGTTATTATCAAATAAGACATCATCCGCCCCTGATTCTACTGCAAATTCGAATATATCATCAGGATCATGATCGTCCATGGGGAATGCGAAATAAGAGATGCGCTTGAACTGCCAGGCAACCGAGCCGGACTCCGCCAAATTGCCGCCATAGCGGTTTAATATATGGCGAATATCTGCTACAACCCGGTTGCGATTATCAGTAACGCACGAGATCATCAAAGCTATGGCATTGGGTGCATACCCTTCGTAAGTGATCTCCTCAATCGCAGCAGCATCTTTTAATTCGCCTGTGCCGCGCTTGATCGCTCTCTCGATACTATCCTTGGGCATGTTTTGGGATCGTGCACGGTCAATCGCATATCCCAAACGGAGATTGTTTGAAGGGTCTCCTCCCCCATCACGCGCTGCGATCGTGATCTCGCGTGCCAACCTGGTGAAAACCTGCCCCCGCTTAGCATCCGCAGCCCCCTTCTTGCGCCGGATCGTAGACCAGTGCGAATGTCCAGACATATCATTTTCTCCTACAAAATGTTATCTAAACCACAAAAAGCAAAACAACCTGCGCTGTCGAATTATACCATCTCGACCCGATTGAACCCTTTTTGTCAGATTCTCCTTCATCCTGGATGAACGCTTCCGTCATCTCACGAGCTTTATCATCTTTGATTTGCTGCGGGGGAGTCTTCATGAAATATGAAGACGGACCGATTAACGGACCGGAGATACCCCGATCCAGAGCCAACTTTGCACAGCGCACAGCATCAATGATCACCCCCGCCGAATTCGGCGAATCCCACACTTCTATTTTTGCCTCGATTTTGAGAGGCACATCCCCAAATGTCGTCCCTTCCATTTGGATATAGCAAAACTTGCGATCTGTCAACCAGGGCACATAATCGCTCGGTCCGACGTGCACATCTCCTTTTTCAAGCGTGTAAGGCAGCATGCTCGTCACCGCTCCGGTTTTAGAGATTTTCTTCGACTCCAGCCTTTCCCGCTCCAGCATGTTGATGAAATCGGTATTACCGCCAAAGTTCAACTGGTACGTGCGGTCCAGATGCACACCCCGATCGACGAACAAGCTTGTGAGCACACGGTGCACAATCGTCGCCCCAACCTGGCTCTTGATATCGTCTCCAATGATGGGCAATCCCCGCTCCTGGAAGCGCCCTGCCCAGTAATCCTGGCTGGCAATAAAGACTGGTATCCCGTTCACGAACGCACATCCGGCATCCAGCACCTGTTCGACGTACCACTTGGTTGCCATCTCCGATCCAACCGGAAGGAAGTTGACCACCACATCAGTTTTTGTACTTTTCAGTATCCCGACAATGTCCGCCGTAGGACCGGGAGCTTTTTCGACCATCTCACCTACATATTTTCCCAGACCATCGTGGGTCATCCCGCGCTCGACCTTAACATTCTGGTATGGCACTTCGCAGAATTTGTAGGTATTGTTGGGATAAGCGTAAATTGCCTCGCTGAGGTCTTTGCCCACCTTCGTCGTAACCACATCAAAGGCAGCCGTGAACACAATATCTCCCACGTGATAGCCGCCCAGGTTTACATGCATTACACCGGGGACCCGATCTGCTTCCTTGGCATCCTTATAATAATTAACTCCTTGAACCAGAGCCGAGGCGCAGTTTCCAACCCCGATAATCGCAACTCTTACTTTTCCGTTTTCACTCATGTAGTTCTCCTATGATAAATATATGCATGCGTAAATTCGCTGGCACATTATAACGTGGAAAATGTTATAATCCAATCAATTTTGAATGAATTGTTTTTGTGCGCGATCAACAATTGGACAGAATCTTAGATTTAAATATTAATAATCCTGAGTGGAATAGAAATCCTGTGCCAAATATCTTCGCAGTTTCTAATCGCATCATCTTTGGTACAGATGAAAGCATCAGATTGTACAAAAATGATAATTTTTTTGCTCAGATAATCTTGCGGAATTTTTCCAATACCTTAGCCACCCAATAGGAAGTACAGTAGAATAGAAGCTAACGATGGCTCTACGCTTCATGAAATCAATAATTAACACAATCGACGCCTAAACTCGCATCGAACCGACCAGCTTTCGGTGGAAGTTAAGCAGTGCAAAAATAGCAAAGTTTGGCTACAATCAAGCTGTGGGGTCTTACCAAAGTCGGCAGACACCTCACGCAAATCATTATCCCGCTCTCGGCACGACGCGGTCATTGCGCTTAACAACAGCCGAAAGCATTGTTGAAGGGAGTCAAAAATGTCGTCCGATGTGAAAACCACTGCTCAATATTGGAGTAAAAACACAGCGAGATTCTCTGGCAGAAATGCGGGGTTATTCTGGTATGAAGCAGGGCCAGAGATACAAACGAATATCAACCGCAGAATATCAGGAAGCTCTGATATTGACTGGATAGCATATACCCTTGATAAGTATTTTGGTGGCATGCTGCCTCTTACCAGGTGTCTTTCTCTTGGTTGTGGAAGTGGTCATCTAGAACGTAGGCTCGCACATTTAGGGACATTCCAACATTGCGATGCCTATGATGTAGCGCAAGGCTCAATACAAGTAGCAAAGAAACTAGCTGAAGACGAAGGTCTAAATAACATCACTTATTATGTTGCTGACATCAATAAGATAGAATTGACTGCTAGTCTGTATGATTCGGTTTGGGTCCATAGCGCTATGCATCATTTTGAAGCGTTGGAACACGTTTATCAGCAGGTAAACCAGTCCCTAAAGCCCGAAGGCTTGCTAATCCTGAATGAATACATAGGGCCAAGTAGATTCCAGTTTCCCAGCCGACAGAAGGAAGTAACCAATCTTTGTTTCCATCTTCTTCCTGCACGGTATCGTATCATTATGCAAGAACAGACTGCCCTTGAGCTTGAGCGCACTCCATTCAAACAAGGAGCCCGATGGTTTATTTCTAGACTTATAGACAAATTGAGAGATGGCGATCTGATAGGTACAATTCGCCGTCGTCTTCACTCCTACAGAACAAGAGCTAGTGGTCAGAGTAATGAAAAGACGGAAGTTCTCTTTCCCTCATCGCGTGATGTGACAGCCGCCGACCCATCAGAAGCGATTCGGTCTGGTGAGATAATCCAGATGCTTCAACGGTATTTTGATATTGTCGAACAGAAGGACTGGGGCGGTAACATGCTTCAATTCTTATTAGCTGGAATTGCTGGTAACTTCTCCATCGAAGACCAACAGTCACAAGCCCTCTTGAAAATGCTTATAAATGTCGAAAACACTCTCCTACAATGTGGCGAATTCGAGAGCGATTTCGCTTACATAGTTGCTCGTCCACGTGCTATGTAATCACTCGACGGGATAACAAGCGGTTGTAGCCGATAGACACCTTGCTTGCCAAAGTTAATTGAGTGGATTATAATCCAGGCGCTGAATTATCAGCAGTTCGGGGCGTGGCTCAGCCCGGTTAGAGCGCACGGTTCGGGTCCGTGAGGTCGGCGGTTCGAATCCGCCCGCCCCGACTTTCCATATTTATTTAATAGATGACATAAGGTGAAGCTAATGTTTATCAAAACCAATGTCCGCCTTTTTATGTTCTTGATGGTAACCACAAGTTTAATCTTAGCGTCTTGCGCACAACCTGCAAATACTACACCAGAGGTACCTACGACAGAAGAACTCGCTGTTGAAGAGTCCACACCAGAAGAAACTGAATCTGATGAACCAGCAACCGAAGAACCTGTAACCGAAGTCCCTGTTGTTGAAAAAACCGAAGCCCCTCCCGTCGAGGAACGTAAGGTTGCGACCTTCATTTTCACCCAAGAATTCGATACCTTGAACCCATATTACACCAACATGTGGTTTTCACAGATCACACATCAGTTATGGAACTGCTACGGTTGGGTTTTTGATGACCAAAACCAACCCGTACCAGATCTTGTAAGTGAGATGCCAAGCATAGAAAATGAAGGTCTCTCAGAGGATGGCAAGGTGATAACATTTAGACTTCGAGATGACATCCTTTGGTCAGATGGGAAACCGATCACATCGCAAGATTTTGTATTCACATACGAAATGATAGTCGATCCGGCTAACAGTGTCGCATCGGTCCATCCCTACAACTTGATTGAGAATATCGAAGCACCCGACGATCAAACACTGGTGGTGACATTCGGAGAACCCTTCGTCGCTTGGGCGGGTACTCTATGGCGAGGCCTGCTGCCTGCACATATCTTAGAACCAATATTTAATGCTGAAGGTACTATAGATCACGCCGATTGGAACCGCGAACCAACCGTAAGCTGTGGACCTTTCATCTTCGATGAGTGGGAGTCTGGCAGCTTTACTCGCTTCGTTGCTAACGATAACTACTGGCTCGGAAAACCTAATATCGATGAGATTTTTATCCGCTTTGTGTCCGACGAAGCCACTCAAACTGCTGCGTTTATTGCCGGTGATGGCGATCTTGGGACATTCTTCTCATACTCTTTTATGCCCGCCCTCGAAAAAGCCGGTTTAAAGTTGGATAAAGTATTCTCAGGATACAACGAAGGTTGGTTCTTCAATCTTGGTGAGAAGGGACATCCGGCCCTAAAGGAGCATTCTGTTCGCCAGGCGATTGCCTTGGCATTCGATCGAATCTCTCTCACGAAGGACCTGTTATTTGACAAGACAGTACCATCGGTAACAGTTTGGGACAATATGGGCTATAACCACCCATCATTGGCGCCGTACCCGTACGCCCCCGCAAAAGCAAAAGAATTGCTGGACTATGCTGGTTGGGTAGATTCAAATGGTGATGGCGTTCGTGATAGGAACGGCGTTGAATTAGTTCTAAAACTCGGGACCAACACACGTAGAGTACGCAGGGATACCCAAGCAATAGCACAACAGCAGCTCGCCGAGATTGGAATCAAGTTGGAACTTCTAAATTACGAATCAGATGTTTTCTTCGCCGGTTACGGAGAAGGGGGACCCTGTGCTACTGGTGAACTTGACATCTGCGAATTCTCCACAAGCCCCAACTTCCCGGACCCAGATTCCGCCGACTGGTTGTGCAGCGAAATTCCTTCCGAAGAAAACCCAACGGGCGCGAATTGGCAAGCAGTATGTGATATATCTCTCGATGCGCTCTTTAAACTTCAAGCAACCCAGTTAGATTTAGATAAACGTCAACAGACCTTCTATAAGATCACGAGATTGATCTTTGTTGAAGCCTATTGGGTTGGGATTTGGCAGGATCCAGATTGGTATGCAACTAGTGACCGGATGACCGGTATGAAGTTTTCAGGTTCGACACCTTTCTACAACATCATGGAATGGGACATGACACAATAACCCAAATCCTGGCAATTTACTCAAAAAGACCGCTAAGAGGAATTGTACTGCCCCGGTCCTTTACGATTAAAACCTCAACTAAAGACTTAAGCAGTGCTCTTTACTGCCCAGTGCTCTTTACTGCCCAGTGTTCTGTACTGCCAGCTGCCTGGGTTCCCACGCCCAGGGACTGCCGACTAAAGACTACCCGACTATAGACTACCAAGTTATACTCATGGCAATCACCTTGCATCGATTACTTTATCGCCGATTGCTTTTATCGCCGAATGCTATTATCGCCAATTATCTTATCGCCGAATACTTTATCGCCGAGTGCCATGATGATTTTTATTAAGAGACTCCTCTGGATTACCCTAACAATAACCGCCATCGCCGTCGCGCCGATTGGTGCAGCCGCTGCTTCCACTTCCGATCCACCCATCCCGCCCGGCTTCTACCTAGTCACTTCCTCCATCGGTATACAACTTTACCAAAAGGACTACTCTAAAGGCAACCCCGACTTCGTGCAGGTGATCGACCTGAGCGAAGGCGCTTCGATAGAGCTAATGCACGGTGATATTGCTAAACCTGGCACCGGCAGGGGTGACTACGGCGGTGACAACCCGAGGTTTTATAGCCGTTCGCTCAAGGATTACTGGCGAGATTTTGCCTCCCAAAACCCCAACGCCTTTTGTGTGACAAACGGCAGTTTCTTTTTCATGCCCGAATACCCGACCAAGCTCGCTTACCCGATAAGAGTAGATGGAAAAAACCTCACCGATGGATTTGGGATCGATCATTACCTCTGGAATAAGCTGATCTTTGAGATATGGGATGACCGGGCTGACATCAGAAGGCTCTCACGATGGAGCCTGCACACCTCCTCAGCCCCCAACATCATCGCCGGACTGACGGAAACCGCCAACAAGAAAGCCAAATTTTACACCGGCAGGACGTTCATAGGTGTGGATGATAGAAATGAAGATGGAGACTACGAGATCGTTTTGATCTATAACACCCTGACCGCCCGCCAGGTGGATGCGGCCCAGGTACTGAGAAGTTTCGGGGCAGACCAGGTCATGATGCTGGACGGCGGTGGATCAACCCAGCTCTTCTGTCAAGGCGTCCCGTTAGTAAAATCCGACCGCTTAATCCCCCAAACCATCGTTGTAGCGCGTGGAGAAGGACCATCCTTCGCCGGAACGATCCTCGACCTCCCAGACTTCCCCATCCTTATCGAAGGTGAAGATATTCAGGTGCAGATCGAAATCGAAAATACCGGCGCCGAGACCTGGAATGCGCATGAAGTCCAAATATTGATCGACAACTACCCCTGGGCAGCTAATCATGAAATCTCACTAGAAAAAGATGTTCGTCCTGGGGAGAGCTTGACATACTCCTGGACGATCACGCCGAAAACGCGTGGGGGAGTAAATACCACCAATATATTCCTCGTGCGCGACGGAATAAAATATCCCGTAGAACCGAATCCCCTTCACATCATCATCCTGCCCCACAAACTGATTGATAAGAGGGTTGAACTTGAGACCAATTTATCCCAATGGTCTGGCAAAGACACAAAATCAATCGTGCAGCTTTCAAATAAGTGGATCCAGGATCAAATTGAGGAACCCCTCCCTCAAATTGCGGTCGCATACGTCCCTGAAAACAAATCCGCAACAGCTGAACCGATCACCGCCGTTATTGTTATTCCCGTCACTGTCGTTTTTCTTTCTGCATTACTATTTATTGAGTCTACTGAAATAACTAGTACTTTAACAACCGAAACATAATTTCCGAAGAGAGAATAACTGCAAATAATCATTTAAGCGGCCTACAAAGATAGCGAAAAAGAAATCACCTTGCAGTTT